>OJUG01000063.1_pt1 | contig 154543 bp, 132 predicted proteins | sample 1599841 | NCBI WGS metagenome assembly OJUG01 (sample SAMN04168659, study PRJEB22393) | human gut metagenome | biome: human gut microbiome; feature: stool | host: Homo sapiens | collected 2014-05-12 | reverse complement strand
TGTTTGTTCAATACCGGCAGAGAACCCGGCATTAGCCCCCGCCGTAAACATCGACCTCGACCAACCGATGGAAGAAGTATTGAAAGAACTAAGAAAATATCCGGTTAAAACCCGTCTGAACTTGTCCGGAACACTTATCGTTGCCCGCGATATCGCACATGCCCGCATCAAAGCCATGCTGGATGAAGGCAAGCCCATGCCGGAATACTTTAAGAATCATCCGATTTACTACGCAGGACCGGCTAAAACCCCGAAAGGAATGGCCTCCGGAAGTTTCGGACCTACCACGGCAGGACGTATGGACCCATACGTTGACCTTTTCCAAGATCACGGTGGTTCTATGATCATGGTTGCCAAGGGTAACCGCTCTCAAGCTGTTACAGATGCTTGTAAGAAACACGGTGGATTCTACTTGGGATCTATCGGCGGACCGGCAGCGATCTTGGCCAAAGAAAGTATTAAATCAGTAGAAATCGTTGCCTTTGAAGAATTGGGAATGGAAGCTATCCGTAAAATACGGGTGGAAAACTTCCCCGCATTCATCATCGTGGATGACAAGGGAAATGACTTCTTTGCCGAATGGGCACACTAATAAAAATAGAGGCGAATCTCACGATTCGCCTCTATTTTTATTAAGATAAAAGTTAAAAACTAAAAGATAAAAATGGAACTTTTACAGCTTTCAACTTTTATCTTTTAGTTTTTATCTTTTAACTTTCTTTACTCCTCTACCGGTTCGAAATCCTCTTTACCGACGCCACAAAGCGGGCAAACCCAATCTTCCGGAATATCTTCAAATGCGGTTCCAGGTGCGATTCCACCATCCGGATCACCTACAGCAGGATCATAAATATAACTACATACTGTGCAAATGTACTTTTTCATAGTCTTCATTGTTTTAAAGTTTCCAACAAATATAATAAACTCACCAGACATTACATGAATTTTTTCAATAAATTCAAGTGTTTATACGGGGGATAACGGAAATGGTTATCAAAAAATGTAAAAGATTTTACCACGGAACGCAAATTACTGAAAAGTTCAAAACTCGCTTTCCCGTGATACTTTCCGATGCCACTCATCCCCACGCCCCCGAAAGGCAAACGGGGATTTGCCAGATGCACGATCGTGTCGTTCACACAAGCCCCTCCCGAAGAGGTCCGGTTTAAAACTTCACGAGCCTCTCGCTCGGGTCCGAAATAATACAGGGCCAAGGGTTTCTCCCGTTTATTCACGAAACGAATCACGTCATCTATCTCCCGGTAGGTCAGCACGGGCAGAATGGGACCAAATATTTCTTCCCGCATAATCGGACTATTCGGGTCCACGTCAATCAGTACCGTAGGAGCAATATACTTTTCCTCCACGTTCACCTCACCCCCGATAACCACCTGTCCGGAAGAATGCATCAAGCGCGCTAACCTTTCTGTTCCCTCCCGGTGAACAATCCGCGGATAATCGGGACTTTCATACGGGCGATCCCCATAAAATCGTTTCACGGCCAGTCTTATGGCCTCCACAAACTCTGCTCGTTGATCTTCATGCACAAACACGTAATCGGGGGCAACACACGTCTGCCCGGCATTGATAAACTTTCCCCAAGCCGTACGACGAGCCGCAATCTCCACGTTCGCACCACGCCCCACAATACAAGGACTTTTCCCGCCCAACTCTAAAGTTACCGGGGTTAAATGTTTCGCCGCCATTTCCATAACATGCTGTCCGAAACGGGGTCCTCCCGTGAAAAAAATATAATCAAAACGCTCTTTCAACAATTGCTCCACCACATCCCCTTCTCCATCAAACACGGCGACATGACCGGGTTCAAAAACCGCCGCAACAATTTTCTTTACAACCTCCGCCGTTGCCGGGGCAAAAGGAGACGGTTTCAACACGGCACAATTCCCGGCAGAGATGGCACCGATTAAAGGTTCCAACAATAATTGAAACGGGTAATTCCAAGGGGCGATGATCAACACAACACCATACGGCTCGTACATGATCCGGCTTTTCGAGGGACAAAAAGCCAACGGGGTTGCCAATCGTCGGGGTTTCCCCCACCGTCTCAGATGTTTCACATGATAATCAATCTCTCCCAACACCATACCGATCTCTGTCAGGTAAGCCTCCCCGCTCGACTTTCTCAAGTCACTCCACAAAGCTGCATTTATCTCCTCCATCTGCTTGGTAATAACCCGCCTCAACGCTTTTAAACGTCCTATCCTGCAAGCAACATCTCTTGTCGCTCCCTTATCAAAAAACTCCCGTAAAGGAAGCGTGTACTCCTCTTCTCTAGTTTCCGATTCTACCATATCTCAATCATCCCTGTATTATGTTGTTATAAATACTAAAACAAAGGTATATTTTATTTTGACAAAAAACCTTTTCCCCACCGAATCGTTATATCCGGAGAGAAACAACAAAAGAAATATGAAAATAGGTGCTTTATATGCCTTACTATCAGTTATAACATGGTCAGTTATCAGTGTCATCACCCGTTTTTGCCTGTTAAACTACGAGGCCAACATCCTCGTGTTCGCCTCCATGCAGATTTTTGCCGGGGGAGTCGCGCTATTACTTATCCGAAAACCTGTAACCGCAGAAGGCTGGAAAGCGGGTGTCGGTTATTCATGGTTGTACACGTTGCTACAAATATTCCGGAACTTCTTTCTAGCCGCAGTTTACCTGTACATCACCAGTACCGAAACCAGCCTGTTAATCAACATAGAAGTTGTCGTGACGGCCATACTGGCCTACATCTTTTTCAAGAGAAGACCCCACAGCAGCGACATCGTGGGGATGCTCGTGATCACGGTCGGCATTATCCTATTTATCCGTACCCTCCCGGAAGCCATACAACTACGGGTCTCCATTCTCGTCTCCCTAGCAGTTCTGGCAAGCTGTACACGAGCCATCGTGGTAGAGAAAACCACTATCGCCAGTCCCAACACCTCCGTACGCCAAAAATGCGGGATCTCCGGATTCACCATGTTCTGGGGTGGCACGTCGGTCATACTTTTCTTGATCCTGATCGCCCTCGTGGAACACTATTTTGCCAAGGAACTTATGGCCATCCCGTTTTCAATGCTCTACCTGCCTAAGCTCACCGAGATATTCCACCCGATGACGATTATAGCCGCCTGCGTGACAGGTTTCCTACTCACCTCACTTTCCACGTACCTGTACTACGCCACCCTGCAAACGGCAACTGCCGAAACCTTCATGACCTTCCGGGCCTTCCAGCCCATGCTAACCTTCGGTCTGGAGGCATGGATTGCAGTCTACTCCATCGACTTGCGTCCCGACTTGGACACGAGAGATTACATCTTGGCCTGCATCATCATCCTAGGTTCCCTACTCATCTTGATCATGCCTCCAAAACGAGTGGAAGAAAATCGCTCGAAACAATACATGACGGACTAAATAATTGAAAATGGAGAATTGAAAATTGAAAATGAAAAATATCTCAATTTCAAGATGGTATTCCCAGAGAAAACTAAAAGTTAAAAACTAAAAGATAAAAGTTGAAAGTAGGAAATTAAGAAGCGTCGCCCTTGTGCGGTTGGAATTTAAAATTTAAAATCAACAAAACTTAAAAGAAATCGTTTGATTTCATCTTTTTGATCCGGATGGAACCAATGAATATCAGAGTCATTGCGATACCAAGTAAGTTGCTTTTTTGCATATCGGCGGGTATTTCGTTTGATTAGCCGGATAGCCTCTTCCCTGTCAAACTTGCCGTCAAAAAAATCGAACCACTCCTTGTACCCTACCGTGTTCAAGGCATTCAAATAGCGCAAAGGATAAAGTTCACGAGCCTCCTCCTCCATTCCGGCCTCCACCATCTGATCTACCCGGCGATTAATCCGGTCGAACAATTCTTCCCTTTCCCGGTTCAACCCGATCTTCACGATGTCAAACTCCCGCTCCTTCACGCTCCCGGTCAAAAAAGAAGAATAAGGCTTTCCAGTCATCAGGCAAACTTCCAAAGCGTGCATGATCCGTTTGGCATTCTTCAAATCCACCGTGGTATATGACACGGGGTCCAACCTTTTCAACAACATCCGCAACGCCTCGATTCCATCCCGTTCAAACATCTCTTTCACGGAAAGACGCACTTCCTCGTCAATCGTGGGCATCTCGTCAATACCTTTACACACGGCGTCAATGTACATCATGGAACCACCCGCCATGATCACCACCTCTTTCGTCTCGAACAACTCCCGGATTTTCCGAAGTGCTTGTTGCTCGAACTCCCAACAATTAAAATAATTCCGGACAGACTCTGTTTGTATAAAAAAATGAGGAACTGCCTCCAGTTGCTCTCGCTCCGGCACGGCAGTTCCTATATACATTTCCTTGTAGATCTGTCGAGAATCACATGAAATAATCGACGTCCCGTACATCTTGGCCAGCTCGATACTCAAATCCGTTTTCCCCACTCCTGTCGGTCCAAGCAACACGATTAACGTCCCCATACTCATTTTAGATTTAATGATTTTAGATTTTAAATTGAAAAAAAGGAACCTTGTGCGGCCAGAATCTAAAATTTAAAATCTAAAATCTAAAATTATCAAAGTCTATCTATATAATCATCCAAACTCTCGTAGCGTTCGTCACGATAGTACTCGTCATCACCACCTCGGTCTTGGCGATCCTCGTCATCATAATCCCCGTTGCCGAACTCTTCCATGAAACTATCGTCATAATCCCCCTCGTACTCTTCCTCCGGCTTGTCAAACTCCCAGTCAGCGTTCCCATCCTCGTAAGAGAACTGTTCCGGAATATCACCCTCGCAAGCCACACACACCGGCATCACGTCGGACGAATCACGAATGTACTCCCCGGCATACTCTACCTTAAAATACTTGTTAGAGAAGAAATCATACACGTACTCTAATTCAAGACATCCCGGTTTAATGATGTCACTGATTTTCGTGTTGTCCATGACGAGCGTTTCATTTTCCTCGTCCTCTGTCGTCATATCCATCAATGCAATTTCTTTCACCCGGTTTCCCATCCGGTCAAGCGTGAAAAAAGATGCCATTTGAGAGCTGTCATAATTCAACGTCTCAACTATTTTATCGTGAAATTGTTGAAACGTCTGTTCTCCACCAACAGCAATCTCACATCTAAAATCCGAACTAGTCGGTAAACTGATTTCAAATCTGTAGTCCATATGTTATTTTATTTTAACCTAGCATCAATGCTGACCCGACGCCCAGCGCCGTTACACCTAATATCATTAAAATCACGAAAGCGACAACAGCCAACGCCACGCAGATTCCAACAATACCACAAACCCGTCCGGCACTAAGATTCTTGTAGGAAGCCTCCGTGTACTCTTCCGGATGTTCCAGATAAGCCCTCCGGGGCCCGGAAGCAATGGCTACCGCCAAGATTCCCAGCACTAATCCCACGAACCCGTAACACCAGCAAAATACCAGAGACAAAATCCCTAAAACCAACACCGCCGTCGCGTTAGGAAGATCCTTTTTCTTCATTTCCATTATCTCCATGGTCGTAATTTTAATGAATTATTAATTTAAGCAAATATGAAATTAAAATTATTAGCAAACAAACAAAACCTGCAAATTTTATTCCCCCGGGAGTAATTTTTTTCACCCCCACAAAATGCACCATGGCAAGGCCGATAAACACGATCAAGGGGATCAACCCCGGATAGATTTTCACGGACTCCCACAACTCTCCTTTCAAGAGCAATAACACCGCAGTCTGGAATCCACATCCGGGACACTCGATCCCGAAGGTGTCTTTAACCAAGCAAGGCAGTTGATGCCTCTCCAGCCACGTCCAGATGCTCAATTCATACATTTATCGTGTTGAGCAAATGAGGTTTTACCGAAGTATATACAGCAAAAACAACCACAAGGATAACGGCCAACAGGATGATCGCACCGATACAAATCCCGATGATGCCACATATTCTCCCGGCGTTCAAGTTCTTATAGGATACTTCCGTGAATCGCTCCGGGTTTTCCAGATAAGCCTTGCGGGGCGCCGAGGCCAGTACCACCGCCAGAATACCGAGTACCAACCCGATGATCCCGTAGCACCAGCAAAACACCAACGACAGCGCTCCTAAAACAAGCGCTGCCGTGGCATTCGGTAAATCTTTCCTTTCTCCGTCAAAATCTCCCATAATTTATACCTTAAATTTTAAATATCATGAACTACTGTTTCCAGTATATCCATTGCCTCCTTGATCAGGTTGATATTCGCTTGAGAACCCATGTGACCGATCCGGAATACTTTCCCGGCCAGTTTACCATAATTGCCTCCCACGACCATACCCTGCACTCTCAATTCCGAATCCAGACGTTCCCAAGTCATGTGTTCCGGCACGTAAACCGCGGTCACCGTCGGGGAACACACGGCTCCTTCCACGGGGTATATCTTCAATCCCATCTCTTTAATCCGTTCACGGCAGTAAGCAGCCACCTTCTCGTGACGGGCAATGCAACTCTCCACCCCTTCCTCGAAAATCAACTCGCAAGCCTTATGCAACTGGGCTGTTCCCTGCCAGTAGGGCGTGTACGGGAAATACCCGGTTTCGGTTACATTCCGGAAAGGCAACAAGGCCTCGTATCCAGCGTAATTCACCTCCGCCACGATCTTCCATGCCTCTTCACTCACGGAAAGGAATGACATATTAGCCGGGGCCGAGAGACACTTTTGCGAACCACCCAAGGCGAAATCCACATGCCAATCGTCCACGTGTATCGGGGTTCCCCCCAGACCGGAAACGATGTCCACGCAAAGCAACGGTACCCCGTGTTTCACTTTCAAATCACCGATTTCCTTGACCGGGTTCGTCGTTCCACTAGGTGTTTCGTTCTGCACCATCGTGATCATCTTCGGCTTGAACTCCACGATCGCTTTTTCCACGGCATCAAAGTCATGAATCGTCTCATCATAACCGAAATCCAGCACCCGAATCTCGCATCCCAGCGCCTTGGCCATATCGCCGAATCCCTCGCCGAACAACCCGGTAGAAAGCACCAGCACCCGATCTCCCGGTTTCAACGTGCTTTTTAAAGCCGTCCACAACACCAACATACCTTCTCCCGTCTGAATCACCACCCGGTTACGGGTTTCCATCATCTTCTGCAACAATTTTTCCGTATCTTTATACAAAGCCAAATACTCCGGCTCAAAATCGGCAGACCCGAAATTCGTGGCAGCAACTTTCAAAATCTCCTGAGGGACAGCAACAGGTCCCGGCACTAACGGTATCAGATATTTTTCCATCTCTTTTGAACTAATATTTAATTTTCTTAACTCTTAATCATTCTTTTTTCTATCGGACCTATCTCCTTACACAAGAAGATAAACTAGTATTATTCAATCAATTAGCGGCAAAAATCATCTCCCGATGTCTTCACGTACCGGATTTATTTCCGCCATTCCAAATATAGTAATAATTTCAGATTCCATCACGTTTCCAACTTTTTTCCTACACTAAAATAATCGTTTTACTTGCCGTTCCTATCCGAATTGCCTCACTGTTACCAGACTGTTGCCTGCCTGTTAGGCGCCTTCGCCCGATCATCGCCGCCTTATCGCCCGATTATAGCCGCCATTTTAACAGGATTTATACAAAGATAACATACACCCTATTCCTACTTCAACATGCAACACACAATTAATAATAGATCCCCCCGTACCTACCCCCCAGACCTATCCCGTACAATGGTATATTATTACCTTTAAAAAAGGATATTCATTTTTTACACAATCAATATCTTTCCTAGTAAAAATAAATAGCTAATTTTGGATGATCACAAATTCACCATTAACGATCTCATGCAGAAAATACTGATTATAAACGGAAGCCCCCGGAAAAACGGGAACATCTCGAAAATGTTGGAGGCCATAAAAGAAGAAACTGAAAAACAGGGAGCGAACGTTTCAGCCGTACATGTTCACGATTTACAGGTAAGACCATGCAACGGGTGCATGAGTTGCAGGAAAAACTTAGCTTGTGTTCTCCCGGAAGACGGGACTCAAAGCACGCTCCGGTTAATAAACTCGTGCGACGTGCTGGTTATCGGCGCCCCGTGTTACTGGGGAAACTTGCCGGGAGAATTAAAAATCCTGTTCGACCGCATCGTTTACGGGATGATGGGCGAAAGCCCGAAAGGGATTCCCCAACCGCTACACAAGGGGAAAAAAGCCATCATCGTGAGTACCTGCACGACTCCTTACCCGTTCAATATACTTTTCAACCAAACGAGAGGAACCGTCAAAGCACTAAAGGAAATTCTCAAATGGAGCGGATTCAAGATCATCGCCACCGTCGAGAGAGGCGGTACGAAAAAATCCCCCTTGCAGGAAAAAGATTTCCGGCATTGTCGAAAAATCGCCCTCAAAGCCCTGAAATAATTACAATACAAACTAATTAAGAAAAATAAACCATCCGGGAGTTCATCCCTTGCCATAAAAAACGGGACAAAAACCGAACTTATTTTATGCCAATTCGTCATAATAACTGGAAACACAAATTACAGGTACGTTTTTTGTATAAAAAACAGTGAAGTGTACCCGTAAAACACGTTTGGATTAAATATTAAAATGTATATTTGTACCTTAATTAGAAATTAGTTTTTAAAGAATGAGTGGAGCAGAAAAATTAGTGGAACAAATTATTAAAACGCTGAACGAAAATAAAGCTGTTGATATTGTAAAAATTGATTTGAGAAGAATTGAGAACTGTTTCTGTAGTTTTTTCGTAATATGTCATGGAACTTCCAACACGCACGTGGCCAGTCTTACAGACTTTGTCTACGACGAAGTCAACGAGAAATTGGGAGAAAAACCATTGCACGTGGAAGGAGAACAACAAGCCCAGTGGGTGGTGTTGGATTACGGAAATGTGGTTGTACATATATTTCAAAAAGAACAACGAGATTATTATCAACTTGAAGATTTTTGGGCTGACGCGGAAATAACGAATGTAGAAGAAAATTAAAATTAAATATGGCAGAAAATAACAAAAAGGATAGTTTCAACTTCCCCCCTGTCGGTGGGAAAAACAATAAAGGCCCGAAATTCGGTGGCTACTGGTCGTTTATCATCATTGCCGCTTTCATTATCGGGATTCAATTTTTCAGTATGCCTTCGAATCCGGAACGGATCTCGTGGCAGAAGTTTAAAACAGATCTTTTAGCGAAAGGTGAGGTAAAGGATATTTACATCGTCAGAAATGGCGGTAAAGCCGAAATCACTCTGAAACCGGAGAAAGTGGAAACCCACAGCGACCTTGTAGCAAAAGGATTTAACCAGAAAAGTATAGGTCCGCAATACTACGTACCTTTCGGAACTCTGGAGCAATTTGAAAAAAATTTACAGGATGCACAGAAGGAGTACCCGGAAGAGGCATCCGACGTGTTCATTGACTATAAAGACGATTTCAACTGGTGGGGAGAAGTCATTACACTATTTCTGCCCATCGCTATATTCGTGGGAATCTGGATATTTTTCATGCGCCGCATGAGCAAGGGAGCCGGCGGAGGTGGTGGCGGTGGCGGCATTTTCAATGTCGGGAAATCCAAAGCGAAATTGTTTGACAAAGAATCCAACATAAAAATTACCTTCAAAGATGTTGCCGGGTTAGCCGAGGCCAAACAAGAGGTGGAAGAGATTGTGTCTTTCCTCAAATCCCCGGATAAATACACCAAGCTGGGAGGTAAAATTCCGAAGGGAGCCTTGCTGGTTGGCCCTCCGGGAACCGGTAAAACTTTGATGGCAAAAGCCATGGCAGGAGAGGCAAACGTACCGTTCTTCTCCATGTCGGGATCGGACTTCGTGGAGATGTTCGTCGGTGTGGGAGCTTCCCGCGTACGCGACTTGTTCAAACAGGCCAAAGAAAAAGCCCCCTGTATCATCTTTATTGACGAGATCGACGCTATCGGTCGGGCCAGAGGGAAAAACCCGAACATGGGAGCCAATGATGAACGCGAAAACACGCTGAACCAGTTATTGACCGAAATGGACGGTTTCGAAACCAATTCGGGTGTGATCATACTGGCAGCCACGAACCGGGCAGACATCTTGGATAGCGCCTTGTTGCGTGCCGGACGTTTCGACCGCCAGATATACGTGGACCTTCCGGAATTAAAAGACCGGGAAGAGATTTTCAAAGTTCACTTGAAACCGTTGAAACTCGCCGAAGATATTGACTATGCCTTTTTGGCAAAACAAACCCCGGGATTCTCCGGTGCGGACATCGCCAACGTGGCAAACGAGGCCGCGCTGATCGCTGCCCGGAAAAATAAATCGGCCGTGGAAAAACAGGATTTCTTGGATTCAATCGATCGTATCGTGGGCGGACTTGAAAACCGTAGTAAAGTCATCAAACCGAGCGAAAAGAAAGCGATTGCTTATCACGAAGCCGGACATGCCACCGTGTCGTGGTTATTGCAACACGCACACCCACTTTTAAAAGTGACCATCGTGCCGCGAGGAAAAGCCTTGGGTGCCGCTTGGTACTTGCCGCAGGAGCGCCAGATTACCACGAAAGACCAATTACTGGATCAGATGTGTTCCGTGCTGGGTGGACGGGCCGCCGAAGAAATCGTGTTCGGGGAAATATCCACGGGTGCGCAAAATGACCTCGAACGTGCCACGAAACAGGCTTACGCCATGGTATCCATCTACGGAATGAGTGACAAGGTAGGAATGTTGAGTTATTATGACTCCACGGGCCAGAGCGATTTCAGCTTTACCAAGCCCTATTCCGAGAAGACTGCAGAATTGATTGATGCCGAGGTAAAAGATATGGTTTCAGCCGCTTACGAGCGAGCCAAACAGTTATTGAGCGATCACAGGGAACAACACCGTCAGGTGGCGGAATTGCTGATCGAACGTGAAGTTATCTTTAGTGATGACTTGGAAAATATTCTCGGGAAACGTCCGTGGACAGAAGAAGAGGAGACACAACAGCCGGAAGAATTGTAACGGCAAGGCGGAAGGATTCCCGACAGGAAAAAACAGTATAAACTTAAAACCGACGACTATGGAAAATTGGGTATCTGTTTTCACAACAACGAGCGAACTCGAAGCAGGGATCGTGAAAGATCTACTGGACGAGGCGGGAATCCCAGCCGTGATTTTGAATCAAAAAGATTCTTCTTACCAAACCTTTGGTGACATCAGCGTGATGGTCAGCCGGGATGACCAAGAAGAAGCCAAGAAAGTTATTAAAGACTATTATGATCGTGAGTAATTTTTTAAAACGAGCAATCAGCGGCTTGCTGTTTGTCATAGTACTAACAGGGTGTATTTTCATACACCCCATTTGTTTTTATATCCTGTTCTTTATCATCAACATTCTTGGCCTGATGGAATTCAGCCGGATGGCGAAACACATGAACATCCACGTGAACCTGTTCTTCTGCATCCTTTGCGGTAGCATTCTTTTCACCGTTGGATTTTTGCATAATTACATCAATTACAAGGATGGCTATCTCTATTTTTTCCTGTTGACCTTCATCATGTCTATCTGTGAACTCTATCGGAAAAAGGGAAACGGGTTCCAGAACATAGCCTTCTCCTACTACGCCTTGTTATACATCAGTTTACCTTTCACGTTGCTAATATACCTACCCTACATGACCTCGGGGAAATGGATGCCGGAAATCATCTTTTTCCCGTTCTTGCTCGTGTGGGTTAACGATACCTTCGCTTACCTCTCCGGTTCATTGCTCGGGAAACATAAACTTTTCCCCAGAATATCGCCCAAGAAATCATGGGAAGGAGCCATTGGCGGGGGACTGATGACCATTATCGTCGGTTTGTGCGTATCTCCCTATATCGAGGGGTACACGATCCGGGACACGGCCATTATTTCGTGTATCGTGGCTGTTTTCGGGATATACGGGGATTTACTGGAATCCCTGTTTAAACGTAGCATCGAGATCAAGGATTCCGGCAACATACTACCGGGCCACGGGGGCATCTTGGACAGATTCGATGCAATCATATTCACAATTCCCGCTATTTTTGTTTATATGGAATTCATGTATTAACTTTGCCCGCTGTTTTACTAACGTAACGAAATTAATATGAAGATACATAAAGCAGGTCATATATTATTGTTCAAAGCATTCGTACTCTTTGCTTTCATCAATGTACTCGTGTATGCCTTCATCCCTAATATCATTGTTTTCCGGGCGGTACTGATCGTCAGCGGAATTTTGTACCTCTTGATGGTAAACTTTTTCCGTTTCCCCAACAGGCACATTGTCGTGAAGGATAACACGATCCTCGCCCCTGCCGACGGGAAAATCGTGGTCGTGGAAGAAACCTTCGAACCTGAATACCTGAAAAAACAATGTATTCAGGTTTCCATTTTCATGAACATCTTCAATGTTCATATTAACTGGTTTCCTATCAACGGAATAATCAAATTTTTCAAATATCACCAAGGAAGATACATGGCGGCTTACCTGCCCAAGTCTTCCACGGAAAACGAAAGAACAACCATTGCTATTGAGGCAACCAACGGACAAGAAATCGTGATGCGACAGATTGCCGGAGCCATGGCTAAACGTATTGTTTCATACGCTCCGGTCGGGGGGAAAGCCCGCCAGAACGAACATGCCGGATTCATTAAATTCGGTTCCCGGGTAGATTTGTACCTACCGTTAGGAACTAAAATTGACGTGAAACTCGGACAAAAAGTAACGGGATCGCAAACCCTTATCGGAACATTTCAAGAACCCGAATCCAAGTAATCATACCGAGGATTCGTAAATCATTATTACTATGTCTGTTCAAAAGAAAGTAAAAAGAGTAACCACCCACGTGTTATCAGAAATGAAACTCAAGGGGGAAAAGATAAGTATGTTAACGGCCTACGATTTCTCGATGGCCCAAATTATTGACAATGCCGGGATCGATGTGATTCTAGTGGGAGACTCTGCCTCTAACGTGATGGCCGGAAACGAAACGACTCTGCCGATCACGCTGGATCAAATGATCTATCACGGGGCATCCGTGGTGAGAGGTGTAGATCGCGCGCTGGTTGTCGTGGATCTACCTTTCGGTAGCTACCAAGGAAACAGTAAAGAAGCACTTTGCTCGGCAATCCGTATCATGAAGGAAACGAGTGCCGACGCCGTGAAACTGGAAGGTGGACGAGAAGTCGTTGAATCCGTAACACGTATCCTGTCAGCCGGAATCCCGGTTATGGGACACCTCGGACTGACCCCGCAAAGTATCCATAAATTCGGTACTTACGTGGTACGCGCCCAAGAAGATGCGGAGGCTAAAAAGCTGATCGAAGATGCCCACCTTTTGGAAGAGGCCGGATGTTTTGCCATCGTGCTGGAAAAGATTCCGGCAAAACTGGCTGCCCAAGTTGCCAAAGAACTAACCATCCCGATCATCGGAATCGGCGCCGGGGGTGGCGTTGACGGACAGGTTCTCGTGATTCACGATATGCTGGGAATCAATCAGGAATTTTCTCCCCGTTTCTTACGTCGTTACCACAACTTATATGCTGAAATGACAGGAGCCGTGGGTAATTACATCAACGATGTAAAAAGCGGTAACTTCCCGAACGAGAGAGAACAATATTAAAATTTTAGATTTTATGATTTTAGATTTTAGATTAAAAATCATGAATCATAAATCGTAAATCATAAATCAAAAATACATGAAGAATCTGGAGATATTATACGAGGATAACCACATTATCGCTATCAACAAAAAGGTTTCCGATATTGTGCAGGCAGACCAGACGGGAGACGAACCTCTCAGTGAGCGTGTTAAGGCATACATCAAAGAAAAGTACAACAAACCGGGGGATGTTTACCTCGGAATTCCTCATCGGGTGGACCGCCCGGTTAGTGGAGTCGTATTGTTCGCCAAAACCAGTAAGGCACTGGTAAGGCTGAACAAAATGTTTCAAGAACACGATCAGGAGATCACCAAAATATACTGGGCGATTGTGGGCAATCTTCCCGAAGAAGATCATGCCAAACTAACCCACTACATGGTGCGGGATGCTGAAAAGAATAAATCCTATGCTTACAATAAACCCAAAAGTGGAGCGAAAGAGGCCATCCTTGAGTATAAATTATTGGGATGCGGACAACGTTACTATTTATTGGAAGTAAAACTTTGCACGGGACGCCATCACCAGATTCGTTGCCAGTTGGCAAAGATCGGCTGCCCGATCAAAGGGGACTTGAAATACGGTTTCCCCCGTTCCAACGAGGGAGGTGGAATCAGTCTTCACGCCCGGTCCATCACATTCACTCACCCGGTGAAACAGGAAAAGATCACGATCGTCGCTCCCCCACCTATGAATGATACACTTTGGAAATTCTTCTACGAGAGTTTAGAATCATAAAAAAAGGCTGTCCAAAAAGTTATTTTATTTCAAAAAACTCCTCCGTCACTTCGTGCCACCTCCTCTATAAACAGAGGAGGAGCTGGTGACTCTTCCCGAAGACAGGGAGTATTTCAGCTCTCCCTCTGTTTATAGAGGGAGTACCCCGAAGGGGGGAGGGAGTTTTGAAAAATGACTTATCGGACAGTCCCGTTCATCATTTACTATCCTTCAAAGACTTATTCAACTTCATCAACAACGATTGATAGTGAATCTTCGTGTCACCTGTCGCCCCCGCAATCTTGGAATTCAAAAGCCGTTGAGCCTTCAAAGCCATATCCTGCAAGTACACTTTAGAATTATCAATCTCTCCGGTATTCACTTTCCGCACGAAACCGTATCCATAACCAAATTCATTTAATGCCATCTGTTGTGCCACGTAGCCGGGACCACGTTCTTGCTCCACTTGTCGGAACTGATCAAGATACTTGTTAATCAATCCGGTTTCATCCAAACCGTAGGCCGCAATCTCTTCCACGGAAGGCATATAAGCCGCATCCGTCAACATCCGCAACGCTCCCCCTCCGGCCTCTTTCAACGAACTGGCGGAAACATCCACGATAAATTGTTGCAGCATCTTGTCGGCATCCGTCAAAGCCAGTCCTTTCACCGTGTTTTCAAACGCACCATTATACAAGTCTGTCAGGAATTCCTGAATCGTGTACGGATTAGATGCGAGATGAGATGACAATATGATATTTCCGGTCAAACGTTCCAACTGGTCCAGTATTCTTTTTTGCAGTACCGGAGTCATGTCCACTCCCATGGCGAAATTCTTTTTCAAATCCGTCTTGCTCAACCAATCCGAAGACTTGAACTCTTTCAGTATCCACGCCAAAGAAGCCCGTTGTTTTTCCTTTGAAACCGGCTCATGACGCTGTCCCTTCGTACCGTCTTTCACTTCCGTCAGGTAGATACCACCCACGTTATACATCACGTTCATGATATAACGATAGTATTGATTTGCCAACTGTTTGTAAAGCTCTTCCCGGTGCGTGAAATCCGCATCGTCATTCACCCATTCTCCGAGATTAGACAAGATATATTTCAGATTCTTTATCCCGTACTCCCCGGCTTTCATCGGATCATCTCCCAAGTCCTCTTCAATAGCACTCGGATCATAACGGGAATAAATCTGTTGCCTTCCATAACGATAGCGAGGGTCTCCGGCTTTCTCGTCCACCCAACTTTCAAGAATAGCTTGTTCTTCCCATTCATCATTCACCTGTGGTAAGGGTTGATAGTTCCATTTCACTAGGAAACAATCATATATACCCAAATCCGGCGGGGTCAAACGTACGCCCTTGTCTCCGGGTTGAGCCACGTAATTAAAACGGGCGTAGTCCATGATACAAGGAGTTGTCCCATACGTGTTAGTGAAAGATGCGGAACGTAATGAATCCACCGGGTAAGCGGCAGAGGCCGACATATTGTGCATGAAACCGAGGCAATGCCCCACCTCGTGAGCCACCACGTAAGCAATGGATTCTTTCACGATGTCATCCGGCATCTTCTTCGCCCGCACGGACGGGTCAATTTGTGCCGTCTGCACGAAACGCCAGTTATTAATCAAACGAATCACGTCGTTATAGACCAAAACAGAGGCATTAACAATTTCTCCGGTCGTTGGATCCACCCACGACGGTCCCATCGCATTTGCCGTCGAAGAAGGTAAATAACGAATACAGGAATATTTCAGGTTATCCGGATCAAATTCAGGATCATCCTTCGGAAAATCACGTACCTGCACGGCATTCTTAAACCCAATCTTCTCAAAAGCCTCATTCCACCGTAGCGTACCCTCCTTTATCGGTTGTTTCCACAATTCCGGAAAAGCATCATCAATATAAAACACGATCGGTTTCACGGGTTCCACAAGTTCCCTCCGCTGAAAAGCCGCCATATCTTTAGGCTCCATACGCCAACGGTTGGCCAGCGTATAATCCTGAATCCCATCCTTCTCCGTGGAGACGTGTTGTTTACTCGTGATAAAAATACCTACCCGTGAATCGGAAATCCGGGGACGCATTTTCTCTTCCGGCAGTAACAATAGAGAACGAGTCACCGTGGCCGTCAACGGCATATTATCCAAGAACGAGAACGACATGAATTTCAACGATACTTTATAAGATAACATGGACTTCACGCTCAAGTTATCATCAAACGCCTTGACTTCTCCTAAAGCAACCCCATCTTTGTTAAAGACAGAATTCAACTGGATCAATCCCATAATCGTCGTCGGAAGAAAGGCAAATTCTTTCATATCCGTCGTGAATATCGGTGTCACATCAATCACCACGGCCGTACTGTCCGGCGTGTAAGCTGCAATCTTGTACGAGTACAACACGGCATCCGCAAAGTTCTTGTCAATAGCCTTTCGCAGGGAAGGTTCTTTCGGATTCGAGGTCACGAAAGCATTTACCTCATTCAGGTAAATAGTACTGTCGATCTTCGTGAAACGCACGTGTAACGGGTCATTTTGCTTGTAACCCACGTCACAGAAATCATTACTGGAAGTCGAGGTCAACGTGGACGCAAACAACATTTCCCGTCCCAGATATTTCACCGGAATCTCGAAATATAATTTCCCATCCACCTTATGCAAGGTGATGAAATTACTCTTCACCGTCTCGCACGACTTTTTCTGAAATAATTTGTCATAAGCACTCTTCTTCTCCGCCACCTTAGCCGTGACGGCATTTTTACCTTTCTTCTTCCGCCCGGCTGCCTCGGCATCCAGCAAACAAGGTAGCACGAAAAGTGCCACGAACAATACTAGCATCCATTTTTTCATACTTTTCAATTTTATATTAAGACATTAAAAGAGGTTCTAAAGTTTGTAAGGTTTATAAGGTTCATAAAGTGACAGGCGGCCTTCGGTAGCCAGAGCAGCCATGAACAAAACTTCCCGTAGAGAGTTCATAAACTTTATAAACCTTACAAACTTTATGAACCTTATAAACTCATTATTCAACTTTCGTGAAACGGAATACCAGTGGATATAACTCCCTCATAGGATACTCTTTAGGTTCTCCATAACTTGGATGAGTTTCATCATAGTATGTCCCTGTCAAGAAATCTGTCGGCTCATAATCAATTACCCGGAATTCAAGCACATTACCTTTACTCAACAAGCGTACAAGTACAATCGCTTTTCTTTCTGTTATACTCGTCACCGAATAATTCACATTTGCTTTACTCAATTCCAAAGTAACCACGTCCCGTTTAACTCCATAGGCATCTTGATCCCATAGCTGTTCCGGAGCCTCTCCGACATACACGACCTCACAATTCCGAAGGTATCTAGCCAAGTCTCCCTGTACACCATCCACATTTAACGTGTTTGTAGCACCCGCCGCAAAAACAATTTTATCCGTAGACAGATTATTTACCGGAAGATTATCACAGTCTGTAGGATGTCCCCATACCATTCCCTTAATAAAGTCTCCACTGATAAACGTCGGGGAAATCCACGTTCCTACAAAGTCCTCATACAAAGTCGGTCCATTCACATTAACCGTAACGGAAGCATTCGTTCCTCCCTCAAAAAGTCCACCTTCAACCAAACGAATAATCACCTTGTCCTTGCCGGCCTCTTTCTTCAAGAAACGAATCGTCACGTCGGCCGTTGCCTTCATGATACCCAGTACCAATTCCCGACCACCACCAACAATCTCGTAATGTTCGCCTTCTACCGCCGTAGATGCCGGGTCTATTTCAAAAGGCACCCGAACTTCATCCCGTTTATACATATAATCAACCCCTTTCACGGTTAACCCCATCGAAACAACAATTTCACTTTTCAAATCCATCGTGGTTTGTGAAAAAGAACAGGTAAAAATATCTTTTGTTTCCACCGGGATAATCGCCCAACGATTATTCCATAAACGATAATTTGGAACTTCCTGTAAACTCAAACGAATCTCCCGTTGTCCGATCACGTTTTCCTTCGGGGTCACCCAAATCGTATCGATTACATCACCGGGATGAAGTATAAACTCGTTGGCAGAAATCGTGTAATCCTCATCCAACACGGCAGTTCCGTCGATCGTGAAAGGAACTCTCACTTCTTCTGCCACCGGTTCCGATACCATTAATTCCACGGCCAGTGGTTCTGCCGCTTTTAGTATATAAATAGAGCGTCCGAAACTCAACTTCGGATCACTATTATCATCATCCGAGCAAGCCGACATAAGACTTAGCCCTATCAATAACGAGAAAACAAATAAAATCTTTCGCATAACTATATCTTTTTATTCGTTCAAACTCCTTAATTTCCAATCGCTTCTTGGTAAGCATCTCTTTTAGCCTGAATAATATCCCGTTCCGCATTTGTCAAACGACTAGGTGCCGGTAGTACAAATTCAGTCTTCATATCCACCAATCGAGGGGGAGTATCGTCAACATCATCACAGCTTGCAAATAATAACACGAATAACCCCAATCCTAACATATATTTTAATGTTCTCATTTTCATTCTGATTTAAATACAACACATTAATAAGTTTCATATCCCGGATTCTGTATTAACCCGGAGTTCAATGCTATATCTTCCTTCGGTATAGGGAACGTGTACAAGAATTTAGCCGTAACATATTTCACCCCGCTATGCCCACACCATCTTTCCGGTCGCCCATTCCGTTTCAACTCGTACCAACGATCACCTTCCAAATAAAGCTCCTTCCGTCGTTCATTCAATATTGCAGCCATCAAAGGTGTCAGAGGTTTCCCTTCTGCATCCACTTGGACTAACGCGGCGGGATCGACAGCCGGTAAATTTGATTCCGTGTATGGAGTATATCCGGTAATCCGGTTCTCTCGCAGATGATTCAAATATTTCAAACCATTCTCCGTATCTCCGGAATGAACGTAACTCTCGGCCATGATCAGACACATTTCCGCCGTTCGTAAGGAGGTCTTTAACATCTTTGTATTCACAAATTCCGTGTTAAAAGAAAAGGTATAACGTATGTCCCGTTCCTTCTCTACAAACAAATTCACAAACTCCAAAGATAATGGACGCCCTTTCGTCTTCTGCATATCGGTGTACACGTATCCTTCTGATTTGGATATTCCGGAACGTATCAACACGTTTCCTAACTGTTTCACCTCACTTTGAATCATCTCCTTATAGGCTTCCCCGCTAATTAACGGATACTTATCCAACACTTCTTTAGCCATACTTGCCGCCAATGCCCACTCTTGCATCCAGAAATATACTCTCGCCAAATACGCTTTAGAAACATCCACGTAAAAACGATAATGCTCGTCAGTCTGGTTCAGACTAATTGCTTGCTTCAAATCTTCAACAATAAAATCAGCTGTTTCCTTCAAATCCGAACGTTCAGGCTTCCCTTCCATATCAAACTCTTTCACGATAGGTACCCCTAACATCTCAGTTGCATTACTCTTGTCATACGGTTCACAATAATTGCGCATCAAAGTGTAGTAGCACACGGCACGAATCGTGTGAGCCGTTGCCAATAACTTTTTACCGAACTCCGTATCACGCTCTTTCAACTCCCCGATCACGATATTACAATCACGAATAACCTCGTACAACGATTTAAAACGGAACGACAAACTACTAATATCACTCCCCACGTAAATCGGCAAATCCAACTTGGTTGTCAAATCCGCATCCCAGTTATCGGTATAAGCCTCGTAAGAAGCAGCCGTCGAAGGAGCTCCGAAAAAAGCATACTCTCCAGCCCCGTCAATACTGTATAAATGCCTATGTAGTAAGGCTGAAAACTCCTCTGCCGTTTCCGGAATAACCTCTCCCTTATTTTTCACGTCCAGATATTCCGTACAAGAAAGATTACAGAAAAGGAGCGAGATGATAATATATAAACTTGACTTTCTCATATCCTTAAAATTTAAATATCCTATTTCAATCATTTAAAATCCCACGTTTATTCCTAACGTTATAGAGCGGGTGATCGGGTAAGTCGTACCCGGTGTTTCCGGATCAATACCGGAATAATTCGTAAACGTGATGAAATTATTCATGGTAAAAGAGAACCCTACCGTATTCAATCCCAAAGATTTCACGATATGTTGCGGTAGATCGTAGAATAACGAAATATTCTTTATTCTCAAAAAAGAAACATTTTCCAGATAAGCCCCCTTCGTGATTTCTTGTGAATGCACGTTGTATTGATCCAATAATAATCGCTCTCCCATAAAATCTATTATTCTCGGATACTTCACCCCGGTTCCCTTTTCCTCTGTCCAACGATTCACCATATCTTTCGAAACATTCAAATGATTACGGTACAGATCACTATACACGGTCTGAGGGGTTTCTCCCGTCCGGTTAGAGGTGATTATCTCGTAGCTTGCCGGAGAATTCACCATGTTCAACAATTTTGCCCCCGAAGAAACAACACCACCAACATTCAAACGTAAATTCCTATAAGAAAAATCCACGTTAAAACCACCGGTAACCGGAGAAACAGAGGTTCCTAAATAATACCGGTAATTATCCACGGCCTGTAAATCCGTTCCTTTATAAATCTGGGCATCCGGTCTCAACTCATACGTGTACACACCATCACGCGCATCAATTCCCGTGTAACGTCCGGCAAAAACAGACTCCAATGGAAAACCTTCATATCGTCCGTCCGTTATCACACGCTTTTTGCTATACTTCGACAAAATATTACGGTTCCACGCTATGTTCCCAGCTAGAGTGAATTTAAAATCCTTACCATTCAATACTTTCACCCGCAAGGTTCCTTCTATTCCTTTATTTTTTATCTCAGAAGTATTAAATCCCTGTCCGGAAAATCCGGTTGTAGACAAAACATCTACTGTTGACACTACATCGGAACTCTTCCGATAATACGCCTCAACCAACCCACTGACTCTTTCGTCGAATAACCCGAAATCCAATGCAATCTTCATGTCTTTTGTCTTTTCCCAACGCACTTTAGGATTAGGAGCGGCACTAATATTCCCCGTTCTCAATCCATCCCAATAAGTTGTCGAGTAATTCAACACCAGATCTTTATTGACAGATTTCACAACATTCCCGGTATATCCCATGGCAGCTCGTAATGTCAAACGGCTCACGATAGGATACAAACCATGCATAAACCGTTCCTCATCCAAATGCCATGCAAGCCCTAAGGACCAAGTCGGATTAAACTGTTCGTCACTACCAAAATTATTCGAACCATCTGTCCGGAAGGTAACACTCAACAAATAACGCTTCAAATAGCTATAATCCAAAGAAGCATAGAATGAAGCAAAACGACTTTCAGAACTCACTTCTCCGGACAACTGGTCAATCAAATCAGCATAACGTTTCACATCTTCCACTTGAGGATTCGGATGCACCGGCATAGCCGAATTACCCGTCACATCATCATACCCGAAACGTTTTGCATAAGTTCGGTCACTCTTATCCCCCCTCAACTCGGCCCCTCCCAACAAAGTTACCTGATGAGCATCCCCGAACACATCCCGATATTCCAATTGTCCCCGAACATTGTAGCTTGAACCATCTGATGAAGTCTGCGTGATAGAACCATAAGGAATCCACTCGCTATTATTCTCATCAAAATAAAGTCTATCTAAAAAAGCGGCATAAGTATCCCGTCCTTTTACATCATCCACCTTATTGTTATAATACGTGTATGATACCAATCCTGAAATTCTCAGTTTTTCTATGATATCATAACCAAGATTCATCCGCACGGAAGCACTCGTATTATCAGCAGAACTCGAAGTTTCCTTCATTTCCCGCATAATATTAAACCCGCTAGGAGGCTGTACCCCATCACTCAAATTACCATCATTAATACCTGCCAGATTGAAATAAGTCCGATCTGACCGATAACTCCCGTCCGGGTTATATAATGTTTCGTAAGGATTTGCAAAATAGGCATATTCAAAAGGACTTACCGTCATAGAATAGCTATCTGATTTTTGTTTTGATAAATCGATACCAAAACCGAGATTCAAACGATCAGATGGATTCAAATCAACCTTTGCATTCAGGTTATAACGTTGATAATCTGTTTCTTTTACTAATCCTCGATCATCCGTAACCCCCAAAGAAACATAATAGGTATATTGATTCGATCCCCCGGAAAAAGAAAGATGATGATTCATCGAGAAGGAATTACGAAACAACACGTCAAACCAATCCGTCGAATGTTTTGCCAAATTTGCAATATAAGCATCCTGTTCTTCCTTGCTCATTGGCACAAAATCATCCTCGTGCCAAAGTTTATCGTCTTTACCAAGTTTCTCCGACCGGAGCATTCCTACAATACCAACCACCGGACTATGTATTTTCTTCCGTGGATCCGTTTGCGCTTGATTATACACGAAAGATTCCGAAGAAAATTCATCCCATAATTCCTGTTCCCAAGCCATTTTCTCGGAAGAATTCATTAACCCCGGATCTCGTTGCGGTTTTAGTCCAATAGAAAGAGTGGTCGAATAGTTGACCCTCATCTTTCCCGCTTTTCCTTTCTTTGTCGTAATCACAATCACACCTCCCGCAGCTCTTGATCCGTAAATTGCAGCAGCTGAAGCATCTTTTAATATCGTCACGTTCTCAATGTCATTCGGATTAATTCCGGCTATTCCTGTAACAAAAATCTCGTTCAGATTACCCGATTTAATCTGCCCCGTCGAGATATTTGGCACATTCTGTTGTAAAGGGACCCCATCTACCACCCATAAAGGTTCCGCATCCCCACTGATTGTATTCGTTCCTCGTATTCTGACCTTGGCAGCCTCTCCCGGTCGACCGGAAATTGCCATTACACTCACCCCGGCAACCTGTCCCTGTAATAACATATCCACTGTCGGCGTCGCTTTATTTGCAAAAACCTCTTGTCCCAAACTAGCTGTAGAACCCGTCGAACTACGAGTTGTCGTCTGCCCGTATCCCGTAATTACCACCTCCTCCAATTGCCCAACTTTCTCCTTCATTACGACCCGAATCAGTTTCTTGAAATCTATTACCTTGACTTCCTGTGTTTCCATCCCCACAAACGAAAACAACAAAAACACCTCATTCTGTTCCGGAATAGCCATTTGAAATTTTCCTGCAATATCTGTCGTAACTCCCACATAAGTACCTTTTAACAGGACAGTTACTCCCGCTATCGGCACCGAATCCTTATCCATCACGATCCCCTTCAAGGTCACCTTTTTCACCTCTTGCTTGGCCGGACGATCCGGACGTATAATCACCACGTGATCCTCGATCTCGTAAGAAAATCCTGTTCCTTTCAGGCACTTGTCCAAAACCTCCCGGATAGATGCATCTTTCACATCCAGAGACTTCACCCGTACATTTTGAATGTCATCTAGATTATATACAAACGTGTAATCACTACTTTTCCGAATCTGGGAAAAGATATTGGTCAGACTAATATCATTCCCTTTCAACGTTAATTTTAACTCTTGCGAGTAAACACTCGCCGATAAAGCAGTGTTTTGCAAGAACAAGCACACGCATAGCAACTTCACGATTAACAATTTTCTCCACAACTTAAATCTCCTCAAGCTGTTGGGGTTGTCATTTTTTTTCATACTTTTGCTTTTAGGTTTCACATTTCATTTAATGATGAGCTTAGTAGGCAGGTAATGGGGCTACATTACCTGCTTGCATCATTTTAAAGTTACATTACAATTTTTCGAATTCGATTATGCTAGTAAATTTTGACAAAAGTAACCTTTGAAATCTGTTCTCTAAATTCCCTATTATAGGGATTTTCTTTCCAAAGTTCACTCTAGCAAATCGTAGGCTTCCATCCATTTACGGATATAAATACTTTTTCCTTGAATTAGAAACTTTACTTTTTGTGTCTTTTCAATTTTAGTTAGTAAATCCTGAATATTATTATAGCGTTTCATTTCAACCGAATATCTCAACTGTTTCAATGCCTCATCATTAAAAATTATATTAACATCATACCATTGTGACAAACGCTCGGCAATCGTCTCCAAAGCCGCATTTTCGAAATAAAACACACCATCTTTCCATAACGTGAAATTCCTTGCATCCACCTCTCTCATCAAAATCTTTCCGGTCTCCGTGATCACCTCGGCCTGTCGGTCCGGTACCATAAGTACCGATTCATCCTTATATGTCAAGCAAACTTTACCCTCGACAAGAGTTGTAACCGTACGTCCCCGGTAAGTCATCACGTTAAAACTCGTTCCCACCACTTTTATATCCGCCCCGTTCGCCAACACGTGAAAAGGTTTCCCCTCATCCTTTGCTACTTCAAAATAAGCCTCCCCTTCAATCTCCACGCTTCGCCTATCCCCGACAAACGTAACAGGAAAGCGCAACTCGGAATCGGAATTCAACCACACCTTCGTCCCATCCGACAATTCCAGCATATACTCTCCCCCGCGAGGTACAACCAACGTGTTGTACTCCTCCTCCTTCGGGGTACTCGTTTCTTCTTCTATTGCCCGGTAAACAATTTTCTTTCCCGTCGCAACTACTTTTACCCCGGGTAAATCCAATTTCATATCTTCTTTTTGTTCCAATTTCAAGAATCTCCCGTCAGCCATAATTAACTGGGCTCTTCCTGTCCCCGGAACAATTTCCACATTGTCAGCAATCATGACTTCCGGGGATTTCCACTCGGAAGACACGAAATACCCGCACACCAATAAAGGCATCACCATAATAGCCGCACATCGGCCTATTCTTCTCCAAATAACATACTTTCTGAAATGAACACGCTCAAATTTCCGCCACTCATTCTTTACTGTTTGTTTTTCTTTCTCCCTACGCTCGTTTTCCGTCATGATATATGTCCGGATCTCATCATATTCTTTCGCATGGGCAGGGCTTTCTACACGCCATTGCTCCAACCGGGCTTGACTCTCTTTCGTAATCACCCCGGCAAACTCTTCCGCAATCCAATGAGCAATTTTAAAACGTCTTCTTAGCAAATTCATACGATTCAAATTTAGCGTTTATTAAGAAGACGATTGAGAAAAAAAAGTGGGTGAGTGTAAAAATAAATTATTTATCGACTAAAACGAACAAAATCATCAAAAGATCCTTTGACAGCAAGGTTCTCAACGTCACGTAAGCACTCTTTTTCAATGATTTAATTGTATTCACGGAAACACCTAGCCGTTCTGCCACTTCCGTGTTGTTAAATCCTTTCAAGTTCAATAAAATGATCGAACGTGTCTGTGAAGGTAGCTTATCAACAGCATCGTACAATATTCGGGACACCTCCTGTTGAGTAACCTCCTTCAAAAAATCATATTCTTCGGGATCTTCCTCGTTTACCCGATTCTGGTACTGATTTTCTATTTTTTGATGCTTACAATGATCCAGATAGATACGACGGGCTACGGTGTACAAGAAAGCTTTGGCATTCTCTTCCGTCTCGAACTCACCCCGATGCTCGAACACTCTCACAAATGCTTCCTGCGTGAAATCTCTTGACAATTCACGCTCTCCCGTGTAGCGTTGCATCAACGTGTAAACGGGAATAAAAAAAGTCTCGAAGAAAGCCTTAAACTCTTTATGCGATACGATAGCCATAATGAAAAGCATTGTTCTTTCGCAAATATAAACATTTTATAATAATATTCCACACGACCACAATTGCTTATTCCGTTACTTCGCTCGCAAAAAGTTTTGAAAAATATCACAAGGTTTATTTACAACAACCTTTGACCATTAATCACCAGTTCAAAACTGATATTCAAAAACTCGGCAGCCTTCCGACTTAACATCATCCGCCCCAAAAAGATTTCGAAATAATCCATCACGGCCGAAATAGAAGTATCAATCTTCAAATCCAAAATAATAGCCGAATGATCTTCATTAAAATAAATCTTGGATTCTTCCACGGCATAATTCACCCGGTCATGAATATCAAAACTCGCAAAATCCTGATTACGCACCCGACTTCTCCGTACATCCGTTTTGTCAGCCAAAATCAAGGCGGCAGCTATCGGATTCACGGCAGCAGCCGTACTCTCGTCATGATTACCGATAGCGCTGATGACCATTGCAATCTCCGCCGGGTCCATCCCCATCCGGTCCAGCAATCGGAATGCCATTACCGCACCACTCTGTGCATGGTCAATCCGGTTCACGATATTGCCAATATCGTGCATATACCCGGCAATCTTGGCCAGTTCGGCCGTTCGCTTCGGGTAATTCAAAGTTAATAAAATTATCTCCGCCATCGTCGCCGCTTTCACCACGTGGGGGAATGAATGTTCTGTATATCCTAAAGCGGACAAGGCCTTGTCGGCCTCCGTGATATAACACTTTATACTCTCGTCATTTCGTATATCCTCGTACGTAACTAACATAAAAAACTACCTATTATTTTAACAATACTTTTTCCCACTCTTCCGGCTTGAATCCCACCAACACGAAATCCTCCCCGATAACCAAGGGACGTTTCACCAACTTCCCGTCAGACGCCAATAACTCCAATTGTTCCTCCTCGCTCATCCCGTCCAGCTTCTCTCTCAACTGCATGGATTTATACAACAACCCGCTCGTGTTAAAGAACTTCCGCAACGGTAAACCACTTCTCTCGAACCATATTTTCAACTCCTCCCGTGTCGGGCGTTCTTCCACAATATGCCGATCCGTGTAATCCACCTTTTGCTCGTCTAACCACTTTTTCGCCTTCCGGCAAGTACCACACGCCGGGTACTCCAAAAATAAATATCCTTTCATCATTTTAATCTTAACATTCTCAAACATAAATCAACCTCGTCCGGGTAACCCGTATGTTTTCCCTCTACATCCGACAATTTCACGGCAGGCAAAAACACCTCGCTCCCTTTCGGACGACATTCAAATAACTTGATTACCATATTTAATGGTGTAACCCCCACATCATTCGTGAGATACGTTCCGATTCCATACACGTCATGCAGACGTCCGTTCACGAAAGCCTTGATCTTTTTCACTCCCTCCAGATCCAATGCATCACTGTACACGATCGTCTTACTTTTCGGGTCCACCCGATGTTTCCGGTAATGCTCCAATGCTTTCTCCGTGAATTCAAAAGGATCACCACTATCCCAACGTAAACCATCAAACAACTTGGCATACTTCGTGTCAAAACTATTAAAGAAATCATCGGAAGTATACGTGTCAGTCAAGGCAATACCCAAATAACCGTCATAAACATCCACCCAATTTTCCAACGCCAAGGCATTTGCCGACCGATAACCGAAATGCGCCCCGTGATACATAAACCATTCGTGGGGATGAGTACCCATCGGAATCAAGTCGTATTTCATGGCAAAATAAACATTACTTGTCCCGTTCAACAAGCCCTTCATATTCTCTTTCAATATGCCGATCACTCGATCCTGCACGTCAAAGGAGTATCTTCTCCGGGTACCGAATTCGGAAATTTCCGCTTTTATATCCGCGAAGGCTCTTGCTTTCTCCGTTGCATTCCGTTCCAAATCACGGGCAACCTGTCCCGTCATCCGAAAATACAATTCGGAGATCATCGCCATTAAAGGAACTTCCCACAACACGGTCCGGTACCACAAGCCCCGAATTTCCACGTCTAGCTTTCCTCCCTCCTGACTCACCTTCACCTCAGCAGGATTAAAACGAAAACCTTTCAAAAGGTCGAAAAACACCGAATCAAAATAATAACATTTTGCTCGCATAAACTTCTCGTTTTCCTTTGAAAGTACCACTCCCGCCATAGCCTCCACCTCTTTTTTCAAAGCATCAGCAAAACCGGGAGGGAAACTCGTATTTCCCCTGTTCACGAAACGATAAACCACTTCCGAATCCGGAAACTTCTTTTGTATGGCATTCATTGCCGTGAACTTATACAAATCATTATCCAAAAAATCATGGATGATCATATTACCCCCTTTTTATGAAAACAATAAAGATTCCGACGTCTCAAAACGAGCCCCCATTCGGGCGGCCTTCTCGTAAATTGGAATAGCTAAATCCTCGCATCCCGAAATATTACCCATACAATCTTCCAGTATCACCAGTCGCTGAACTACCTCAGGATAATCAAACAACTGCCTCAACGTGTTTGCCACACAGTGACTTTTTGCCTCTCCGGCCAACCAGATCACGTCATACGACTCTAGCTCGTCCTTCAGTTTCATATTAAACTTTGTATCAGCAGCATAATCCAAAGGAATATTTGCCCGAAAAGCACCGAAAAACTCGGTTGAAGGATTCAAGCCCTTCTCCACCACCTCGTAATACTTTCCTTCTCTGGCCCAGCACGTCACGGCCTCCATCAACACGGGGGTTATGGCAGCCCCTTCACTCCCGTACAGACAATGTTCCGGCCAAATCATGTGTTTATATTCCTCGTTTTCAATCAATCGACGTAAATAATCAATTACCTCTTCTCTATCCCCGAAAGGAATCCACTCTCCCGACAATACCTCCCACCATGAAATAGTTGTAAAAGGAGCCGGATGCTCTCCCCGCTTGTTCTTCCAATAGGACGGATGAGCGATGTCCATCACGTGATGTTCATCTGCCGTGAGAATAATCTTATCAATAACAGTCATTTTCTCCTTGATCAACCGACTTAACCTCTCCACGTCTTTCTCTGCCCCCGGCACGTAAAGCGAACCCGAAGGCAAACAAAAATCATTTTGCATATCCACTACCAACAATACTGTCTTCATCTTCTTACAACATTCCTAAATCATGAAACATCACCCGATATTCTGCCGCTTTATCCTCTAAAGGCTTCGGGTAAGCCCGTGAAGACGAAGGCATCCGGTACACCCGTAAAGCCCTCCCTTTATATTCAAAATCACTGAAACCTCCCACTTTAGGAGCCTCAGCCCCGACCAAGGCCAGCAAAGTATCTGTTGCCTTCTGTCCCGTGGTTACAATCGCCTTACATTCGGGAATTCGTTTCAGCACGGCATCCAAATCCACGGGAGTAACAATCTCCAAAAACTGATCGGACGCATTTCCCCGTTGACGAATCACCTCCATCGCCGTGTCAAACAAGGCAACCCCGGTTTTTTCCAAAAAAGCGACTAACCGTTCCCGGCTAAACGCTTTCTTCCCCTTTTCTAAAAAATAATCTTTATCCCCGAAAAACAACACCCCATATATCCTCCACATATCATTTTGCAGATTCGGGTAATAAAACTCCATAGACCACCTCGCTCTTGGCGGTGGAAAACTTCCCAGCATCAACAACTTGGCATTTGCCGGCAAAAACGGCTCTAACGGATGCTTTTCTACTTCTATATGTTGATTCTTTATCTCCATTACCAACTTCTACGTTTTCTACAACATTTTTGTTAAAAAATGCCTTTCCTCTTTTTTATTTCCTACAAAGGTAAAAGAGATTATGAATTTCACAACTCATCACGGAAACAATTATTCCGAGCATTTATTAATGAATTTAATTCATACATCTCTCCATTTCTATCAATTTTATAACCAACCTCTTAAAATTTAATCTACCTTTGTAAAGTACCAATAAGAAGGAATATGTATATCAAAAAGCTAATTGGAGAAACCTCTGAATATGAGAAAAAAGAAATGCTTGAAATCAAAAAGCCCAAAAGTTGGCTAAAAAGTGTTTCAGCCTTTGCTAACGGTATCGGTGGAACACTCATATTTGGTATCTCTGATAGCGATACGATTATGGGACTTTCTGATGCAAAGAGGGATGCTGAAATAATTAGTGAACAAATAAAAACAAAGTTAGACCCGATCCCCGCAGTAAATCTACATTTCCATGCAACTGAAGATGGAAAAGAACTGATAATCCTTCAAGTTGCACAAGGCAAAGAAACACCTTACTACTACATAGGTGATGGTAATAGACAAACATTTATCAGAATTGGTAATGAAAGTGTTCCGGCAGATCGTTCCTCTATGAAACGATTGGTATTGAAAGGGTGCGGAAGTTCTTTCGATAGCATGTTATCACAATATAAATTTCAAAACATGTCTTTCTCAAAAGTACGTTCGGTATATAAACAACGAACAGGTATTGATTTTGAAGATTCCGACTATGCCTCTTGGGGTATCATCGATGAACATGGTGAACTCACGAATGCAGGAGCCTTACTTGCCGATGAAAGTCCGATTAAACATTCTCGAATATTTTGTACCCGCTGGAACGGATTAGATAAAGCCCCTGGCCTCATGGAGGCTATAGATGATAACGAACTTACCGGAGGATTAGTCAACCTATTGCAACAAGCAACTGACTTTGTCAATAAAAACTCCCGGAAAGCATGGATGAAAACGAGTGATGGAAGAATAGAAATGCCAGATTATCCTGAACGCGCAACCCTTGAAACGATCGTAAATGCCCTAATTCATCGAGACTATTTAGAATATGGTAGTGAAGTACACATAGATATGTTTGACGACAGGATGGAAGTCTATTCTCCGGGAGGTATGCCTGATGGAACAAAAGTTCAAGAAATTGATTTATTAACCATTCCATCTAAACGCCGCAATCCCATCATTGCAGATATCTTCAATCGTTTAAAATATATGGATAGACGAGGAAGTGGATTCAAAAAAATAATTGAAGATTACAAAGCATACGAAAGTTTCAGTAATGGACTTGTTCCACAATTTAAATCCGAGACAAATTCTTTCTTTATCACACTTTGGAATTTAAATTATCCAGCAACAAAAGATGTCACAAAAGATGTCACAAAAGATGTCACAAAAGATGTCACAAAAGAACAGAAACAAGTTATTTTGCTAATAAAAGAGAACCCGATAATAACCACAAGCCAAATAGCCAATCAACTTAACCTATCACAACGTCAAATATTAAGACACATCAAAGAATTGACAACTCTTGGTATCATCAAACGTGAAGGAGGTCGTAAAACCGGGTTCTGGGTTATCAAATAAATATCAAAACGCCCTATTTATACCACAACTTAAACCGTACCAAAACAGTCCCCTGTAACTTGATCTTCTCAAAATCCACTCCGGCATCGGCACTTCCCCGACCGGCATCAAGAGCCACGTTCGACATATATTGGGCAGCCATCCCTCCCCAATGCTCTTCCCTGATATAAATAGCCTCTTTTATACTCTGACCGATCGCCGCGGCTAAGCCCGTCGCTTTTTCCTTTGCCACCTTTATCGCATCCTCCTTAACCTCCCGACGCAATTTCTCAATCTGTGAATGATCCACCCGTTCCACTTCGGCCTCCACGCCACCCATCTGTTCCAATCCCGCGAAAACACGATCCAGCGTATTAACATCATGCAACAACAAAACGTACTCTTTTCTCAACTTCATAGCCCCGCTTTTCAATTTATAGCGATTTCCAGCCATATTCCTCACGGCTAAATCCTTCTTCACATCAATCCCTACTTTTTGCAACGTTTGGAACAACTTTTTCTCCTGTTGCTCCAACTCCGTCTTCCCCCTTTGATCCTTTTCCCTCAATATGATTTTCACGTAAATTTCATCCGGAACCACTTCCATCATGGCCGTCCCTGTCACCTCGATATAAGGCTGATCCAAAAAATCGTTTTCTTTACTTTGAGCCATCCCCAAAGCCAATGTTCCTAAAAATAACACGAGCAACAAAACCGTCTTTTTCATCATGCGGTAATTTTAAATGATTATTTCTTTTTCCTTTTCTTCTCCACAGACCACCCGAATTTACCAATTTTTTCTCCCAATTCAAAATATCCACCATGCAGATATACCAAAGGATCAGCATTCGCCAACTCAAACTTCCCGCTATCCTTATCCAGATAACGATCGTCCGCCTGCACGTTCACCACGTCAGCAATGAACACGTGATGTGACCCCAAAGGAATGATCTCCTTCACCCGGCACTCGATCGACACCGGCGACTCCTCAATAATCGGGGCCTTCACCACCGCAGCCTTTCCCGGTGTCAACTTCATCTCTTCAAATTTATTATAATCCTTCCCGGAACGTACCCCACACCAATCCGTGGCATACGCCATATCCTTCGTGGTCAAGTTAATCACGAACTCCCCGTTCTTCTGAAGAATCGGGTACGAATATCGTTCCGGCCGCACCGAAATATAACACATCGGTGGATTCGTACACAACGTTCCCACCCATGCTACCGTCAACACGTTATATTCACTCGGTTCACTCCCACAACTCACCAACACGGCAGGTAAAGGATAAATCATATTTCCCGGTTTCCAGTTATGTTTCATGTCAATCTATTTTATGCAGGCAAAGATAAAGGAAAAGATCAGCTAAAAAAAGACCGGGTTCTCACAAACCCGGCCCGTTCACTACTCACTCATACACAAAACAAGTAGCATGGATGAACCTTATTTCTTTATATATACCAAAGCGACACAACCGCTTCCCATCCAAGGATCAAGCACTTTATTCGTTTTCGGGTCAAACGGCAAAATTCCATCACCGTCCTCTCCAAACATACCGTAAATCAAACCTGTTGTCGGATCGTACACCTGATCGGTGAAATAATTATCTATGATTGCAACAACCGGATTATTGTAATCATCGCCATACCATTCATATTCTTCTTCAAATTCATGAGCTGTGGCTTGAGCGGTAGCGTCTTTACCTTCATTATTCTTGAACACGTAATGCTTCCCATCCGTTTTAACAAAATGATAAGATTTCATCATACCCTCTGCCGCAACATAATCATAGTAATCATCAGCCAACTCCCCATTAATAGACACGTGATATACATCCGATCCCATATCTATTCGTAAACCGACAAACATATATTCTTCTCCATACAAGAACGTGCCTCCAGTTGAATAAAGCCGTATATACTCTAATTCGAATTGATCGGAGTAAGTATTCACAAGTTCTGCATTTCCATCACGTCCAACAGAATACAAGTTAATATCATAACTTTCCGTGTCATAAGTCAAAGCGTATAACTTTTCCCCATCCGTGGCAATAGAGAAACAACGTCCCGCATCTGCCCAAGCAATCTTTCCACCTTTACCCGCTTTTACATCATAATAACGCAATTCATAGGTACTCTTATTATCCACAAACGTTATAGCTTTGTAGTACACCACGCCATGATTATCCGCAACGATACCATCAATGTCACTATCCAAAGTAAACACAGCCTTCCCTCTCCTTTGTGCAGTAACATCAATCGGACATACCGAAGTCGTTGTCTCGTCGGCAAACACACCGTACAAAGTTGCCTCGACGTCAGGAACTTCAGCAAAAGTTATATCTCCCAACTCGTATGATTTCCCACCTTGCAACAAAATAACTTTACATTTACCGGCCACATCCGCCGATACCTTAAAAGTTATCCCGGCATCAGTAACTTCCACGATCGTGGCATCAATAGCCTCGGCAGCCCCTTCCGGTTTCACCTGTATCTTACAATCCTGAGCGAACCCCTTACCCGCAATAGTCACATTATCTCCGGCAACAGGATTTACCGTTGGCAGTTGTAAATCCGTAATCGGCATCTCGGGTTCCTCCGGATTATCCTTATCATCGGAACAAGCAATAAAACTCGCCAACAAACAAAATAATAACATTAATCTTTTCATAGTCTTTCATTTTTTTCACCTTGTACCCCAAAAGGTTCTGTTAGTGTTAATATTGACAAAGAGGTAGGGTCTGAATAAACCTCTTTCTATAATTATTCTTCTAACTTCCTGACATACTCCTGCACTGCCGCTGACAAACCGGGATTATTAAATTGCAGGGAAATCACGTAAGCTTGGTCATAGCATTTCTTCGCATCATCCTTGCTCCCCGAAGCCTTGTAACAATCGCCTAACATTAACAAACAACGCATCTGCGTTTCCGGCTGCAACTTGCTTTTCAGAGCTTCGTTCAACCAACTGATTCCCTGACGAGCCACTTCCGGCGTGATCTTTTCCCCCAGTACCTCGTACAGCGACTCCAACGCCCCGATATAATCTTGGGAACGAATACCCTCACCCAAACCCGCAAAATATTTCTCCATGTACAAACAGTACTTTTCGACATCTTTCTTGTTGTACAAATAATACTCCGCATCCAACAGCAACTTTAAACCGGAATACACGTCCATCTCTCCAAAATTCATCACAGAATCGTACACCACCTTCAAATCCCCCCGCACACGTTCCAACTCCATCTCGTAACTTGTATCTCCTTTTTTCGCCAACTCCTCCATCCGTGAATAACTCAACATAAACAGAAAATTGGAAACCTCGTTTTGATCAATTACCCGTGCATAATCATCAAAATGTGACAACACAAATTCAAACACCTCATCTTTCTTCTCCATCCCCGTATAATACATAGAGAAAATCTTCAAATCATTCGCCGTGATACAATCTTCCAACCGCATTTGTTTCCGGTAATCGGCATACAACTTCTCGATCCGATACTCCCATTTATCATGATCTTGACCGGACAAGCGAGCGATATATTCCGGACCTTCCAACAGGATCTCCTGCATCAGCAATTGATTTTTTTTATCCTTCTTTAATTTCTCGTAAAGCTGGTCCACGGGCAACACTTCTTTCAACGCCAACTTGGCAAAACGAAGAAAACCGTTCTTGTCAGTAGCCCCCAATTGCCGCCCCAGCACATTGCCTTCCGTATCCAAAATCAACATATTCGGGTATGCAGCAACTCCGTATCGTTTCACCTCCGGCAAGAAAGCCTTATCCTCGGCATTAATCTGGTAATTAACAAAATACTTGTTAAAATATTCCCCAACCTCATCATCCGGGAATATATTCTTGGACATCAGCTGACAAGGTCCGCACCAAGTGGTATAAAAATCGACAAACACTTTCTTGTTCTCGGCCCTCGCCTGTTTCAAAGCATCCTGAAAAGAACCTTTGAAAAAACGAATCCCCTCACCTCTTGTCCCGATAGTAAAAACGCATATAATCATTAATAACATAATCTTTCTCATAGCCATTTATTTTACTATTCCACGATAAAAGTGAACACGTCCGGGATTACCTCGGAATATCCTTCGTTCGATACCCTCACCGAAACCAAGTAATGCCCCACAGGCACACTTACTTTTAAAGGAAATTCCATTCTTCCGCCTCCCCGGATTTTCAGAAAACTCTTAAACATGGCAGCGTCACCGTCCACGGACGTCACGTCCACGATCTCGAACAGAAGGGGAGCCGTGCCATCAACCCCTTGACATTTCGGGGACACCCATGGGGCATTGTTCATCTTCCGGTAAGCATCTTTCAGCGGGTCCAATTCCTTGCGAATAATCATCGTGTCAGGAACGTACTGCGCATTACCCGTCTCCAAATACCCCGGCGTGGGGTTGTGACATCCCCACCAAACCAATATCAACCCGATCAAAACAAAATACTTTTTCATCTCTCCCATACTATTAATGATTAACTATTGCCCAATATTTATCCCTGTACATCTCTCCCAAATTATAACTGTACGGTAACGAATGTACCATCCCGTTCATCGGCCTCACTCCAATTGTTGCCGTACCAATTTCCTTGATCTTCTGCCCATCGTTATCAACCGATGCCATATTCACGATAACCGGTCCCATCTCGGGAATATGCATGTAGGGTTCCTGTATCGTCCACAACCACACCCGGTTACCCCAACGAGTAGTAAAAATATCACCCCCGCCGTCAATCTTTCCTTCCTCATTATAAGTAACTCTCGCAATATCATCGCGGGAAACGATCTCTTCTATCACGTGACTCAACACGATTTTCCGGCATATCTCGACCGGCACTCGTTGAATACTTTTGTAACCATGAACCACGTATTCTTTATCCGTGTTTCCCACTCCACCAATCTTATCCCAGACAAACCATTTGCGAATAGTGATATTCGTGGGGCCTAGAAAAGTGAAATCCTCCTTTTCGAACATCTCCCGTAACCCCGCACGATCAATAATCTTCACGATAGAATCCCAATCATAATGATTACTTTGTAAATATTCGTACATATTACCCTGAAACTCCTCCTCGCAAACACCCGTATCGATATAGTCGTATTTTGTACCGCAAGCCATAAACACACCTGCCACGACCAGTATAAACAACATCTTTCTCATAACTTATTTCATTTTTGACGCCCAAAACGCATTCTGGATCATTAAATCATTTTGTGAAAAGGCAGTCTGGGGAACAGGCATATAAAGCGCCCCGTCTTTCACATCATCCACCGACAACTCGCTAAAATTACCCTGCAATTCCGTTTTCCAATACCCATTACGAACCACGTCATAATAACGGTTTCCCTCGTACAATAACTCCTTCTCCCGCTCCCTGAAAATATCATATTTCAAATCCCCGCTATCATTCTTTGCGGGCCACATCTCGACTCCCGCCCTCTGGCGAATCACGTTCAAATCAGCCTCCGCTCCCACCCGGTCATCCATTTTCACTCGGCACTCCGCACGCAACAAGTACATATCCGCCAACCGGAAAATAACCCGATTCACATCCATCCCACTAAGCCAAACTTCCCCTGCAACCGATGAACCATAACGAGCATACCGCCATTTATAGAGATAAGCCAATCCCGCCTCTTGCCATTCCGGATCATCCAACTTATAGAAATAAGCCTCCCGACGGGCATCTCCTACCGGGAACAAGGAATTCACCTCCGCTATCGTTATTCCCAAATCCTTACTTTTAATCTTCATCTTTTCCTCTGTCTTCACAACTGGGGCTCCAATCATGGAATAAGCGGGTAAAAAAGTAGAATAAGAACTGACATCCTGATAATTAATTTCCAACTCGAAAATACTTTCCGCACTTTTTCTGTGCATCACCTCGGAACAAACCTCTTCCGGGTTTGCCGCGAGAGTATAAACCCCCACCTCATCGCGATACTTTTCCTCGATCAACTTGCTCGCCCACTTCTCCGATTCTTTCAAATCTTCCTGACCACCAACCACGTGGGCTTTCCATGCGTACAAGTGAGCCAACAGGGCGGCAGCACTTCCCTTGCACCCGTATTGCTTTGAAGTCAACGCTTTGTTATTCGAATTTTTCAGATTACCGTACTTGGGTAACATATCGTACGCCTGCAATGCAGCATGAATAGCCGTGTCCAAAACGACAGAGGCCGGACTTTTAGCGTATTTATCAATGTAATTGCTCCCCTTCGTGATAACGGCATCTCCCCACATCCGTACAAGGTAAAAATAACACATGGCCTTCACGAATTCTCCCTGACCACAATAAAAACGTACTCGTTCGGGAGCCACATCCTTGGCTTTCTTGTAATTATCGAAAAATAAATCCACGATAGCAAGCGTGTTATAATAAGCTCTCCATTGCTGTTGAGTGGAATGATTCAAAAAATAATCGGTATTCAACCCGCGTATTTTATTCATTTCAGACCCTTGTTTCACGACATCAACCCGGAGTCCAATAAGCTCTTGTTTGGTAACCATGGCCAAGGCCGTCCTCAAATTCCCGTGCATTTGTGTCACCAACGCTTCCAAATCCTGTTCCGTCGCAAAATAATGTTCAAACGTCACCCCGTTCTTCGGTTCCAGATCGAGAAGTGATTCGCAAGACGTGCATAACAACAAGACCAGTACACTATATAAAAATCTTTTCATAATCAACCTCTTTTAAAAATTTACAGTCAAACCAAAAGTCCATTTCCGCGCCAGAGGATACGTACGGCCATCATCAAACCCTGTCCCGATATTCGTCACCTCGGGATCAAGTCCCGAATAATTTGACAACAGGAACAAGTCCTCCCCCGTCACGAAAACTCGGATGCCATCCACCCACAACTTCTTCATGATCCGTTTCGGAAGATTATACCCTATCGTTAATTGTTTCAACCTGCAATAATGCACGTTTTCCAGAGCAGCCGTCGTTTGCCCGGTGATATTGATCAACGTGGAATTGCCATATAAACCAAGTGTCTGGTACTTACTCCCGTCACTGGCAGACTGCCAGAAATCGGACAACGACACATTCGAAAAAACAGGATAAACCCCCAACCTTCCCTGAAGAGTACTATACTTGAACGAATTCACCATCTTACGCCCAAGCGTGTAAGTCAACAAAACATTCACGTCAAAATTCTTCCACCTGACCTCGTTGACCAATCCTCCGTAAGCCTGTGGCAACGTGGTCCCGGCATAAACCAAATCATCATCCGTAAGTTGTCCGTCACCATTAATATCCGCAATCCTACGCATTCCCTTCGTGAAAAAATACTCTTCGTCTCCCTCCGGTGACAACATTTGCTTTTTACCGGACTGATCGAACACGTATGGGACATCGGCATCACTCTCGATCATTCCCAAATCCTTGAAAAGATAGATCCCGCTCAACGGTTTACCAATCACCTTCTCTTGAAAATCCCTCCCCGAGTAACTCTTTCGGAAACGATTCCAATTCCGGGATACATTGAACCGTGTACGCCATTTCACTTCCGTGTCTCTCAGTATATCGATTTTTGCATCCAACTCCAACCCCTCGTTTGAAATTGCCATGGTATTTCGCCATTGTACCCCATTAAACCCGTACATATCTCCGGGTAACACCTCTCTATTTATCAAAGCACGCGTGTACTTGTAATAATAATCTATGGTCAGGCTCAGACGGTAATTAAAAAAATCCATATCCAACCCAAAATCATATTGATCCGACTCTTCCCATTTCAACTTCCGGTTTATCACCCCCTCGGGTTGCATTCCCTGTACCCCGTCAAAGATCGTTCCCGGGGACATTAGCCCTTGTGCCAAATACGGGATCGCAAACTGGCTACCAGAACGTCCCCAACTTGCCCTCACTTTCCCGTAATTCAACCACCATGCCCACTTCATGAAACGCTCGGTTGAAAAAGCCCACCCGACCGCCACGGACGGAAAGGTAGCCCAACGTACATCCGTACCGAACACCGAAGACCCATCCCGCCTCACCGTGACTTCCAACAAATACTTCTTGTCATAATTGTAAGCCAGTCGACCGAAATAACTCACCATAGCTGTTTCCGAAAAACTGGAACTATAATCTTTCATCGCACGATAGTCATCGACCTTCGGATCGTAAATCAAATCCGGGAACCCACTCCCGACATACTCAATCCGGTCACTCGGCCCGCGTAACCCGTGACCGCCATTACTCCAACTTTTACTACCATCATACGCCACCCCGAACAACAAGTCAAAATTATGCACCTCGTCAAGCGAGAACACGTAACTTAACAAATTCTCGTTGGACAACAACATATCCCGGGCAATATCTCCCGATGATTTACTTTCATTATAACCACTCGCATCCAAATAACTGGGAGTAAATTGATTCTGGTTCGCCTGCGTGTAATCCAACGCAAAGGAAGTCGAGATCGACAATCCTTTTAAAATCTCGTACCCCAATTGCAAGTTAGCTCTTAAACGATAAGAAGTGTTATTTTCTACCTGTCCGTTTAGCATCTGCAACATTTTCTTCTCTACCGCTCCCCCCTTCAAAAGCAACGAAGAGGTATAATTAGGATCGACCGTGAATCCCTCGTATTTAAAAGCATCTCCCGATGTTGCCCCCCGACTTCTGTCCGTGTATGCCAAATAAAAACGACTATCCACGGTCAACTTCTTCACGGGATTGAAAGAAAGATTCGTCAACAAATTCACGCGTGAAAAGTCACTTCCCGGCATAATCCCCGTTTCCTTGTAATATCCAGCCCCAACCATATACGTCATCCTCTCCGTACCGCCACTCGCTTGGATATTGGCATTAAGAATCTTTCCCGTGCGAAAGATATACTTGTACCAGTTCGTGGAATTATTGAAAAAAGGATTCAAAGAATCTTGAATAATATTTTTAGCTTCCAACCCCAAGCCACGATCCCAGAATGCATCATATATCGCCTCGTTATTAGCAGCTTCCTCGTATGAAGTCGGGTACTTGTAATATCCCTTCCCCTTCACCTCGTAGGCTCCTTTTTGTGCCCGCATGACAGCTATGTGATAAAGGCGTTCCGCCCGCCCACCCAACTGTGTCGGGGCCTCAGGTAACACGGACGCCGAATAGGACAGGTTCACGGAAAACTTTCCCTCACCTGCACGTCCTTTTTTCGTGGTAATCAAAATCACCCCGTTTGCGGCACGTGAACCGTAAATGGCTGCCGAGGCGGCATCCTTCAACACTTCCACCGACTCTATCGTCGAGGGATCAATTTCCGCTATCGTGTTCGTTCCCGTCACTGGGGAAGTAAACGAATGAACGGGTACCCCGTCGATCACGTATAACGGAGAACCATCACCACCGCCCGCTTCATCCAACCACAAGGAATTATACCCGCGTACCGCCACGTTCGTACCCCCACCACCGGGAGAACCCGACTGGACATTCACTCCGACTCCCGCCATACGACCTTGCAACAAAGTTTCCAGACTTGCCGCCGGAATCTCTTTTATATCATCCGCCTTGATCGACGACACGGAAGTTATCAACTCCCGTTTCTTTCTCGACCCGTAAGCAATAACGGTCACTTGATCCAAGTCGGAAACCTCTTCTTCCAATTTCACGATCATATCTTTATCGGGAGTAATGGCTACTTTCTTTGCCTTAAAACCTATAAACGAGAAAACCAAATTCCCCTTGGGCTTGTCAACTACAAGTGTAAAAGCCCCGTCAACAGCCGTAGCGGTCCCTATCGAAGTGCTATCCAAACGCACCGTCACGCCAATCATAGGTTCTCCTTTCACGTCCACCACCACACCTTTTAATACATATTTTTTAACCGTACTATCGGCTTGTTTAGGCCTGATAACCACCATAATTCCATCTACCCTGTAAGTAAACGGCATATCCTTCAATACTATATCTAATATTTCCAGTACTTTTTTATCCTTCACATCCAAACTCACCTTTTTTCCCTTCACGTCATCGTAATTGAACATGAATTTGTACACGTCCGCCTTCTCCAACTCCTTGAACACGGAAGATAACTCTTGGTTCACGAACTTAAAAGAAACTTTATTCTCCTGCGAGAAACCGGAAAAACCCAGTAATATAAAAAACACCCACAACACCATCCCACGCCACCTTTGTCCCGGTCTTAAACAAAACAATTTTCGCTTTCTTTTCATGATTTTATCTGTTTTAGTATTTCAAATATGACATACAATACCCTGTTTGAGAAAACATTTTTCTCAAAACCACTATGTTTCAAAGCATTAACTTTCTATCTACAAACTACTATACAATTACCCTGATCCTCTATCTTCAATTTTTTCATCTCATTCAAATGCTCCAGAACTTTCCGGAATGTATCTTTCCGATCCGCCCAAAACTGAAAACGTAACTCTTTCAATTCTAAATCTTCATAAATTACCGTGAAATTATACCAGCGTCCCAATTCTGTCAAAATATCCTCCAATCGCTCGTTATCATAGTAAAAATACCCTTCTTTCCAAGAAATAAACTTCATCACATCCACTTTCGACACCCTCACTTTCCCCTGACTATACAAGGCGTTTTCGTTCGGTTTCAGTAATATCTCCCTTGAATCTTCCGGAACTTTCACGGCCACCTGCCCGTTCACCAAAGTAACGTTCACCTTGTCTGTCAGGTAAGCCTGCACGTTAAACTCCGTTCCCAGAACACGAGTTTGCAAACCTCGTGTTTTCACGATAAACGGACGCTTTTCATCCCGGACCACTTGAAAATAAGCCTCCCCGGACAATTCCACCACCCGCCTCTCATCCTCAAAAGTAACCGGGTAACGAAACTCCGTTTCCGAATTTAACCATACTTTCGTCCCATCATCCAGAATCACGAAATATTCTCCGCCACGAGGCACTTTCAGCGTGTGTAACTCCTCCGATTTCCCCATTAATTGCCGCGGTGTATAAACCAGTCCTCCCAAAGAATCCGTGGACAACACTTTAAATGTTTGTGGCAAACGTTGCATCAACAAAGCCTCATTCTCCCGGTTCAGACAAATCTCCTCTCCATCATTTAAAACAAGTGTCACCCCTTCACTCTCGACATGATCCTCTTCCACCGGCACCATCACTAAATCCTCCTGCATCACAGGAGACGGGCGGCTCCACAACCAACCCACCGAAATAAGTATCCCGATACAAGCCGTTGCCATCGCGATCCGGTAAACCCGTAAAATTCTTTTTCGGAAAAGTTTCCGACTCAACTTTTCCCACTCCAAATTCACATCCGGCCGTAACCCGTCAACAGTTCTCAGACTCCCCTCCCGCACCCGACGCAACTCTTCCAGCAGTCGGCAATGCCCTTCATCCCGCAACCACAGCCTCATTTCCTCATCATCAATCAGCTCCGGATGATTTAGTACCCGAACGGCAAAGTCAATATCTACATAGTTATACTTTCGTCCCATTTTATCTTGTTCATATATCCATACACGTAGACACTGGCAAAATGGGTAATGCCGAAAACCACTTTTTTTATCTTTTTTCAGCTCTTTTTTTCATGTACAAGAAAAATAGAATAAAATCCTCTCCGGAAAACTGTTCTCTTAACAATCGTAACGCTTTCATTACATGAGCTTTCACTGTATTCACCGTGATCCCGAACTCAACCCCGACCTCATGGTATTTTTTCCCTTCCAAAAAACACATTTTAAACACATTTCTAGTCTGGGCAGGTAATTCTTCCACGGCATGATGTATACGTTCTATCAACAATTCGTACTCCCGCAGTTCCCTCTCATCAAACGCCTCCGGTTGCTCCTTCATGTACGCCACGAAACGTTCCATCGTCTTCTGATGCCTCAACTCGTCCAAGCACGCATTACGAACGAGCCGATATACAAAAGGAACCAGAGAACTGGAAAATTCCAACCTATCCCGTCCCACCCACACTGCCTCAAACGCATTACTCACCACATCTCTAGCAAGTTCGCTATCATTCAGAAAACTAAGGGCATAATAATACAACCGGGTATAATTTTCCCGGAACAATTGTTCTAAATAACGTTTTTTATCCAATATAGTAAACATATGCCCCATATTAATTGTCGACAAATATAGGGCAAAAAATAAAAATATGAAACTATACTAAAATAATAACTATTTATTTCAAATATTCCGTGATCTTTTGTTTTAATCTTTCCATCCTCCAGTTTCTTGCGATGATCCGATTATTCTCATCCACTAAAATCGTACAAGGAATTGAAGAAACACCATACATCTTAGCGACCGACTCTTCACCGGAAGAAATCATTCCATGATATTTCCAAACCAACTGATCCTCTGCAATGGCCCTCATCCAATCCTTTACCCTCGTATCCGATGAAATACTAATCACCTCAAAACCTTTTGAATGAAATTCATGATAAAGAGCCATCACGTGAGCATTTTCAACCCGACATGGTCCACAATAAGAGGCCCAAAAATCTATTAACTTCAATTTACTCTTCACTCCATAAAGAGAAAAAGAATCCCCTTCCGGAGTATTCAACATGAAATCAGGAGCAATCTGCCCTTCCGAAGTTGCAACAGCCTGACGGATCATCCACATCTCACCTTCCACCTTAGCCAATCGCTCCTCAAAGCCTCTTTCTTGGAACCATACCTTAGCCTGACCTCCAAGTAAACTATACCTTTCTTTTATCATCTCCCATCCCCTTATCTCCAATTCCAACGAAGGGATCTCGGAACCCAAAGCATAGTCAAATTGGCGTGTACGTAGCTCATAATTCACAATACCCCTGACTATAGCTCCGGCAGAAGCATTCAAATTAGGATTTGCTCCTACTAATTCCGTTTCCTTCGCCTCGTACTCATCTATAAGTTTCAGAAATTGTATTCCTATAGAATCTCGTTCAGCCTCTGTAGCCTCCAAATACACCTTAAACAAAAACTCTTTCCCATCCACCAACTGTTTTTCATTCCGATAAAATTCACTCGCTAAAATCCGAGCATCCGTATTCTCAACAATATCACAATGATCCTTTTGAAAACTCAAATACGCCATGTAATCTTTATTCTCCAAAATAAAATCTTTACTTGTTTTCACCTCATCACTCCACGCTTTCACCACCTCCAAACAAACAACTTTTGCACCATCCACTCTTCCCCTCAACTCGAAACGTCCATTTATCACATCCGCAAAAGCTAAAGTATCCACGCTCCCGTTAGTTCTCGTAAACAACACAATCTTACACTCTTGCGAACCCTCATAAAAGCCAGCAATACGAAAATCTCGTGTACGACAAGCTATCATACTACAAATCAATACAATAAACAAAGCAACCTTTTTCATCTATAAATCATTTAAAAGACACAAAATAGGAGTTGAAATCACAATTTTAAAATATTGTGTCCCAACTCCATCCATCAGTCAAAAGCACGCATTTTATTTCCCTTTTCTACGAATCAATACAACAACTCCAAACGCCAAAATCAATGCAGGAAGAATCCACTTCAAAGCGATTGTCATAGCTGAAGCCGCCTCATAACTAAGAGTGAAATTATTATCTATTTTCCCCGGGCGCACCGTATTCACGGGTAACTCCTCGTACGATAGCCAGTCAAACATGGCATCAATCAACACACTATTTGACGAAGGCAAATTTCGTCTTAAAGCGGACAACTCACCCATACTGAAACAATCGGCATCACCAACCACGATAATTCGTTGATCCCGACCATGACATTCCCGGTTTAAGGCCAGCATGGTTGTTTTTACCCCTGCCTGCTCTCCCATACATGGGTCCAAACAAGGAACTTCATTCACGAAATCAATCGTCTGTCTCTCGTTCCAACAAGCGGAATCCCGACTTACTAACACAGGTATCATTTTAAAACCCTTATCCTCAACCACATCTAATGCAGCAGCTCCGGGCATCGTAAAATTATCATCTATCTCACACGACCGCTTAAAGAAACGAGAGATTTTCCCGGCCTCCGATGTTGCACGACATGATAACAAATTGGCAGGATAATCATCCTTAGGGCGTTGAACTAAAATTCCCTCTTCAAATTGTAACCCCAACATATCCATAACCGGTTGTAAATACATATCCGTGTTCGGTTTTCCGGCAACAATCAAATTTCGGCCACTCTCGATATATCGTTTCAATGCATCTAACTCTACTTCAGAAAATGGTTCTAAAGGCTCTGCAACAACCAACACGTCCAGACGATCCAATCCACGCTCGTTCCTTCCAAGATAAACCTTCTCTATATCAAACCCTTGATTAATCAATGCCTGTCGATTCGTTTTCTCTGCCATCATATAAGAGTAATCCCGATTACGATCTCCGGAAACAGAACGGGTTCCATGATCAGAAACAAACCCGACCCGGGGTAATTTCATGGCAACACGTTTCAAGGCTGCCGAAATCTCAATTTCAGACGGGAGTTTCCGGGAGTCATAAAATGTCCGTAAAAAAGTCTTTTCCCCATTCTCCCGCTCAATCAAACTGACAAAACGATACCCCTCGTCCGAAAGATCAATCTCCTTTTGAACTTCATCGATGGTCAAAAAACGTCCTAATCTCGCATTTCGAAGTTTTGCTTGATCTTCCACCGCATCCTTCCACGTTTTACCCCGAAAATAATAATTAAATGCCCGACTTGTCGTGTCCATATAATAATAAAATACATATTTCAACTTCATTTCCGGCTTAAAACGAACAAATCGTTCGTAACGGGCCATATCCCTCGTAATCCGTTTATGATTGATACTATAATTCATATCCATCAGATTAACATACGTCGTGATGGTCAACCCGCCATCCAACTTGGAAACAATATCCTGACTTGCTTGAGTCAGCGTGTTTATCTTGTTAAACGTGGAATCATGATAAAACTTTAACACCGGGCGAGAAGTGAAATAGCCCAACAACATAGCAATCATAAAAACACCCAAATAACGCACTGTCTTATTGAGAAATGAACAACGTTCCCTCTTCAACTGCATCTTCAAAATGGCAAATTCAAGGAACATACAACTCAATATGACAAAATAAAGTACATCCTCGCTACCAATCAACCCCTTGATAAAATTATTCGTCCGGTTTCCAATGGCCAACCAATAAGTAACTTCCCGCACGAAAGCATACTCCTGTCCCACCTCAGATATAACTCCCAAAAATGCAAGCATCACCAACATACCAAGTGCCGCCACGATTTGATAAGTTGTCAAGGTCGACATAAAAAGTCCGAGAGCCGCGTAAAATCCCAACAACAAAAACAATCCCAGTAACCCGGTCAAAACAGCCTGCCATTCAAAAGAATCCACCAACCCCCACGCAATCAACACGTAAAACATCAAAACGCCCATTATAGTCAAGCCGTAAAGCATCATTCCGAGATATTTACCGAGAATGATCTGTCGACTCGAAATAGGAGAAGAAAAAAGTAACTTGATAGATCCCCTGTTAAACTCCTGACTAATCATTCCCATCGTCAACAAAGGCATGATAAAAAATAACATTAATTTCACCGTTTTCCAAATACCTTCATCTCCATAAAAGATCTGTTCCGACATGGCATAAAACATGGCATCCCCGTCAAGTTCCTTGTATTGGGCAACCCCTTCGAAAAACTTCGTGAACATAGACCCCATCATAAATACCAAAATAACAATTAACAACCACGCCACGGGCGAATAAAAAAGATTGGACAACTCTAACCGAGCTATTTTATATATTGCTCTCATGATTATTCTGATTTAATTATTTACTCTTACCTGATAACTTGGCGAAAACCTCCTCCATGGAACTCTTTTCTGAACGAATTTCCGTTAATTCCCATCCGTGTGCCACGCTCTCCCGAACTACCGTTTTCACGACATCCCGATCACCATTATACCACATTCGTAACCCGTGTGCCCCCACGACCTCCACGTTTCGAATTCCCTCAATCCTCGTCACCTCTTCCGGTAATGGCGGAAAATCAAACGTGGCAAATAAAGAGGATGGCTCGATGCAACTATCAAACTCTTCCACGCTCCCGGAAAAAACAATACGCCCGTGTTCGATCATAATAATTGAATTACAGGTTGCCTGTATCTCGGAAAGGATATGAGTAGACAACATCACGGTACGTTCCTCCGCGATACCGCGAATCAAATGACGCACCTCCAAAATCTGGTTAGGATCCAATCCATTCGTCGGTTCATCAAGAACCACGAACTTCGGATCATGAATAATTGCTTGGGCAATACTTACCCGTTGTTGGTATCCCCCAGACAAATTTCGTAACAAACGCCCCTTAAAATGCGAAATACCACAACGTTCTTCGGTTTCCTCCACTGCCCGATTAATTTTTTTCGGATCCACCAAACGCATTTCCGCACAAAAACGCAAATACTCATCCACCGTCAGATCCGGATAAAGAGGAGGTTTCTGTGGTAAAAAACCGATATTCTTCCGAGCTGCAATCGGATCCTTTAACGAATTGACTCCGTTTATATACACTTCCCCACTTGTCTGCTTTAACACCCCGCAAATAATATTCATCGTGGTTGACTTCCCGGCCCCGTTCGATCCTAGCAACCCGACAACCCCGACGTGATCAATCTCGAAACTAATATCCTCGATTGCCCATTGTGTCGCATAACGATGGTACAAATGTTCTACCTTAACAATTGGATTTTCCATACAATAATATTACATTTATAATAGCAATCACTTATCTCCCCGGCTCCCACACCGGGATTATTCACACACAATAATTCTAAAGAGAAGACTGACTAGACTCACGCACAGCTTTCGTCAGCCTTCCCTTTTATAGCCTAAAACAAAGTCTCGGCTTATAAAGTAAAAGTTACATCAATGATAAAGATTCCCTATCTTTTGGAGATCAATACCCATCTTTTTTAACTCCTTCAATAAGATCTCATACTTCTTTTTGACCAATCCATTCACATCTTTCAGCGGGTCAAGAACACCCGTACAATCATACCTGTTATATCTTCCATCATTCGGAACAGCATTCAATTCATCTGAAGAATAATCGATCACCATAGCAATATAGCCTTTCAGATCATTATTCTTTGCTGTCTCTACAGGGAAATTCCAACCGATATTATACTTATCATACCCAACTACACCCAGACTATAAAATTTATTACTGGCTCCCCATGCCACGGCTTCCTCATAATCCGTCACATGAAAAAACTCACTGCTTTTCACGACTGCAACAATTTTATCGTATAACTTTTCAATTAAAAACCATTTGTGTAAATCTTCCTTACCCACTCTTTTCTCCTCCATGGTCATATTGTCAATAGAAGAATCACCATGACTTAGTGCAAAAATATTAGAAACACTATAAAAGGAAAGCTTCTCAGAAGCTCCTCTACTATACTTATAAAGACTTTTGCCCAACATCAATTTCAACGGCAAATTAGCTCGTAAAACAGAATCTTGATACAAATTCAAAAACATCTCTTCAAGCCAAGCCACCTGTTTCCCCACGTAAGCCTCGTCAGGCATATCCATTTTAAAAGATGACTCTCTGCCTTTATTTTCCTCGTACTCTTCATCGATCACCACGTAATCTCCTTCAATTTTCGCCATGTAACGGAATCCGGCATCCGTCTCATGTTCTCCTAATAAGTAATTTCCAGAAACAGTTTCCGTGTAAATGAAAACATTGTCTCCATCTACAAAAGCCTCTTCGTCAATCTTGTACTTCTCCGTTCGGGAAAGCGTATCCGTTGTCATTTCCATCCATGACTGTCCCATGTTAAAATAAAGCTCCCGGGGAGTATATTTATAAAGAATATAAAAACCACATCGAGTATACCAATCTCCGATTCTTGCATCATAATCATGATCTCCTTGAGGAAATTGTATCACGGGTTCCGACTCTAAAGTCGGCGTGAGGGCATCCTCATCGTTGCATCCTACCCATGCTAATGCGATCAGCAATATATAAAACAATTTATATTTCATAACCTTACTTTTTTCAATTATTTACTAACCTTCCTTTTATTTTGTTCCAAGTCCGTGTTTAAACGAATCGCCTCCTCCGGGATGGGCAACAGATACCCTTCCTTCTCAAGTTTATATTCCGACTTCGTTTCCGTTGGATCACCGAAGAAAGAATGTGTCAACTCTGTCATCCCGAAACGTTTCAGATCAAACCAACGATGATTGGTCTCTCCGCTCAACTCCTTACGACGTTCCAACAGACAAAAATCAAGTAACAATTGCGCATCCGTGATCTCCACCGTTTCATATTCGAAAGCATTATTCATCCTGTGACGCCTCAGCTCGTTCAAATCTGTCAACGCCTGTACACGATAGCTATCTATTCCTTCCTTCTGAAACTTTCTGGCACAAGCCTCTGCACGATTCAGATACAACTCTGCCGTGCGAATTCCCTGATACATCCCGAAATCCCGATCCTTCACGGCTGCATGAGGATAACAAGGGGTCTCGTAATTCTTGGAATCATACCCCCATGAGACAAACAGTACTCCTCTCAAATCCTTTAATGTTTCATCCAGACAGGCATCATAAGAGGCACCCAGTACCTCTATAAATTCTTGCGATAAAGCAAAAGGATATTTGTATTGTGATCCTAAAATACTACCGACACTCGTACCACTATACATTCGAGCCCAAATGATCTCATCGGAACTCACCGGGCTATACACGCTCTCGAATGCATTATCAAAAGGATCACGTATACCAAATTGATTTAAATCCAGTAAAGCCGATTTCACTTGCAACACCGAATCCGCATATGCCAACGCCTTATCCCAATTCTCCATATAAAGATAAACCCGTGATAATATTGCTTGTGTTGCTATATACCCGATCCGAAAATATTCCTTTTCAACTTCATGATCTTTTAGCAATTTACATCCTTTCAAAAGATCCTTTTCGATTTGTTCATAAACCTCCGCAACTGTATTACGAGTAAATTTTTCATCTTTAACACTAGAATTCAATTTTAAAGGTACTCCAAGATTCTGTTTTGGATCACCATAATTGTAAGGGAACCCGTAAAGGTTCACCAACTGGAAATAATACCATGCTCGCAACACGAGAGCCTCCCCCCGGAGATTCTCCCGCAAATCAGTCTTTCCATACATTTTATCCAAATGATCCAGCACCACGTTACATCCCCCGATCCCCTTGTAAGGAACTTCCCAAAAAATAGGCAAATTACCGCCACCGGCTTTCGCAAACATATCATCATCCCAAGTATAACGCCATTTTAACCCGTCAAAAATCTCTTGCATCTTTTCATTTTGAACCCCGTAACATTCCATGTTGTCGGTAAAAATATCCGTTATATTATAAATATTATAATCACTCAGATAAGCCTCTCCCACCAGAATCTGTTCCAAATCGCTCACCGTGGAAGGACGGACCTCATCTTGACTAGTTTCTTTCAGGAAATCATTACATCCTGTCAGTAACAGAGCAAACATCATTATATATACTCCTGTTTTCATCGTGTCTTCATTTATGATTAAAAACTCACGTTAATTCCGAAAGAGAAATTCTGGGGTCTAGGCTGTTTTCCCAAGGCCACCTCCGGATCTCTTCCCTTGAAATCCTTACTCTTGATTTGCAACGGGTTTGTTGCTGAGAAAGAGATAATCACACTTTGTGCAAAACTCGAAATCCATCTTTCCGGCAAATCATAACTAAAAGAGAAATTATTAAAACGAATGAACCAAGTATTTACAACCCGAATATCCGAGAGTGCCCACATTTTATAAGGAGCTATCCCGTTATCATTACCAAACGGATACACATCCTCGCAATTCTCCCGTACCGGAATCGACGGTATTTTTGTATGCTTCTCATCTCCGGGTTGTCGCCAGCGCTTCAGCAATTCCGTGGAAGCATTGTTAAACTCGCTCGGCATTTCATAAGACTTCGTGTAAGGAGTTGTCAGGAATGTCTTATTTCCCCGGCTAAGGTATATGGTAAGAGGTAACGAGAAACGTTTCCACCGGAACATCATGTTCAATCCCAGCGTAGTACGAGGTTCAATCGTTCCCATGTAAACCATGTATTCCGTCACATCATCCTTTGCGGCATTCGTGTTCGCATTCGAAAGATCAAACATCGGTCCGCCATTCTCCGGATTCAATCCTGTAAAATGGAAAGCCCAGAAACTACCCACCGGATAACCCTCTTTTTGATATGTACCCGCAGTTGCCTCTTCCCACGATTGCGTTGTCTCCAATTGCGACTTAATTTTATTGTTATTATGCGAGAAACTGGTTCCGATACTCCACATAAAATTCTTCGTCCGCACGGGAACCACGCTCAAACTTAATTCCCATCCTTTATTTGTTAAATCCCCGCTATTAATATACATACTTCTGACCCCATTCTCTAACGGTACTTCCCTTTGGGTAATCAAATCCGTCGTTTTCTTGTAGTAATAATTAAAAACTCCATTGATTCTGTTTTTAAAGAAACTAAGATCAACTCCTATATTAGAAGACAACGTTTTTTCCCATTTTAGATCGGGTGTCGGACGTTTCACGATTTTCATCTGGTACTCTCCCGTTGTTTTCTGGATCGGCTCCATGCGGGCAATCAAATCCGGACTAACCCCTTCCGCCACGTTCCCCTGATAACCCAAAGAAGCCGTAATAGCGAGATTACTCAATATATCCTGCCCTTGTAACCAATGCTCATCCGTGACATTCCAACGTAATCCAAGAGACCACACCGGTTGAAAACGATGTTTCGTATCTTGTCCGAAACGGTTAGACATATCCCCCCGCATCGAGAGATTAATGGAGTAACGATTATCATACATATATCCCCCCGAAACAAAATAAGAGAAATAATTAGACAACTCATTCGTGATTGCCGGTTTTGTTCGGGCATACGCGTCATTGATAATCCCGCTCGGTGTTTCTATTGGCACGTCAACAACACTCATTCCTCGATCGGGCTGATAGCCCCAATTTGTTTGGGAAGAACCGTCATATTGATTACTCCTGACCTCCACCCCGGCCATCACGTTAAAGGTATGGGCCCCGGATAATTTTACATACTCCACTTGTCCCCGCATCGTGTAATTAAAATTCCGGTTGTTTACCTCAACGAGCTTTCCTCCGAAAGGCAATTTTGAATCTTGGAATGGCTTATCCAGCACACTATACTCTCCGAATTCATAACCCCGAAGTCCGGCGATGTATCTTGAGCGTTCCGTGAACCACATCCGCGCACTGGATGTACTGGTCGCACCTCCCAATAACAACGATAACGTCAAATTCTCTGTTATTATCCAACGAGCATTTACGTCAATATTCAAATTACTCGTGGTATTCTCGTTTCCAGAATTCGCCAATTCATTTAGTATATTGTAATTATATCCGCCGTCCTTGTAATAAAACAACTCTTCTCCATCATAACAAGGAATCACACGACTGGTCCTAAAAGCATATCCAAATGGATCAACTCCTTCCGCAAACGCTGTTGTTTCCGTATAGCCTCCCGATAAAGACGTAGAAATAGTCAATTGTTTCCAAAAGGTCGAAGTCACGTTCAAGTTCGCAGAATAAGAAGTTTGTCCATTCCCTCTGGCCGTGTTTTGCTGGTCGGAGAATCCGAATGAAGCCCTGTAAGTAGAATTCTCATTTCCTCCGGAAAAACTAATATTATGATTTTGACTAAAAGGAGTACGATAAAGGATATCAAACCAATCTGTATTCATTGTCTCCAACTTCTTCGCTGCCGAGTTAAATTGTTCCCCGTTAATCTCCCCTCGTTCGTAAGCTAACACCAATCCCCCGTAACCCACGGTCTCGGTTGGAATCCTAGCTCCACGCAGATACGCTTCCCGGGATAAATCCACTCGCTGTTTCGAATTCATCAATTCCAACTTTTTATAATTCATTCTCACGCTCGTCGAAAAATTACCGGAATAATTCAAGGTCAACCGTCCAGACTCCCCTTTTTTCGTCGTGATCACGATCACCCCGTTCGCCGCTTTTACCCCGTAAATAGCCGTGGCTGAAGCATCCTTCAAAACAGTTATATCCTCTATATCGTTCGGGTTCAACCACGAAATTGCTCCTCCGATAAAATCCTTCATCATATCTAGGTTCTCTTGATCAATGGTCGTAAATTGATTCATCTCGAAAGGAACGTTATCCTCCTGAATAATTCCATCCACTACCCACACCGGATCGGCATTTCCCATAATCGTGGAAGTACCTCTCACCCGCACTTTCTGACGCATCCCCGTCAACCCGCTCTGGTTCATCACCATCACCCCGGGTAACATTCCTTGCAATAGCTGTTCCAACGTCTCCGTTCCCGTAAAATTCAAATCCTCCCCTTTTATCTTGGAATAAGCACCAGCCATTCCTTTCTCTCTCAACACCTGATAACCGGTTACGACAACTTCATCTACCACCTCCGTCGATTCCTTCAACACCACGTTTACCACCTCTTTCCCCTTATAAACAATCTCTTTCGTTTCCATGCCCACAAAAGAAAAAACGATCGTAAACTGTTTCATTTCCTCGGGTAGCCCGACACGATAGGTTCCATCCACGCTTGTCGTCCCCCCGATCTTTAATTCCTTTATCATAACAGTCACACCCGGTAGCGGGGTGTTATTCTCGTCAACCACTTTCCCCGTGATCCATCTCCACCGGGGTGAAACATCATCCTTTTTACGTATCAACACGTATTCCCCCGAAACCTTATACGCCAACGGGATGTCCTGTAACACGACATCCAGAATCTCCGGAATACTTTTTTCCTTCACCTCCGCGGTAACCTTGTACAACTTGACATCATCATAATTAAACACGAACTTATACACCCCGACTTTTTCCAGCGTATTCAGCACATCCGATAAAGATTTCTCCTCCCATTTGTAACTCAATTTTTTCTCTTGGGCAAATACCAAGGAGGTCATGCAGATTAAACACAAAGCGAAAGCATAACGAAAGCACGTGCTACTCTTCACCTTCTCTCGTAATTTCCATCCTCTAAAAAGAGGAAAAATCGATTCTTTTTTCATAACTTTGTAATTAAAGATTTTATTCGTTCATATTCATGAACAATAGTGACTCGAAAGGGGATAGCTGGAGACTACCCCTTTTTCTATATCAAAACACTTAACATTCTCTATTACAACGAGACGACGACACTTTCCCCGTTAAACCGGACGTGTAATTTACCCGTTTCATTCAGACGTTCCATAATCTCCTCGGGAGTATCTTTACGATTTGCCCAGAACTTGAAGCGATAACTTTTCACTTCCGGATTCTGGTAAAACACCGTAAAATCAAACCAACGCCCCAACTCGTTCAAGATATTTTCCAAAGGCTCATTGTCGTAATAAAAGAAACCATCCTTCCAAGCAACGTACTTCAAGGCATCAACTGTTTCTACCCGGAACCGTCCTCCCTCCCATGAGGCATTTTCTCCCGGGTTCAACACAACTTCCGAAGTATTCGCCTGATCATTATTACCTCTTACTGCCACGCTCCCTTTCACCAGCGTCACGTTCACCGCCTTACCCGTGTAAGATTGTACGTTAAATTCCGTCCCTAGTACGCGGGTACTTACCTTTTCGGTCCTCACGATAAAAGGACGTTCTTTATCATGAACTACTTCAAAATACCCTTCTCCCTTCAGATAAACCTCTCGCTTACCCTGATCAAATACTGAGGGGTAACGAAATTCAGACTCGGAATTCAACCATACCCGGCTTCCGTCTTCAAGAACCACCAAATACTCCGCTCCCCGGGGAATCTGTAACGTGTATTGTTCCGCAACCCGGTCAGTAACCCGTAAAACTTTCAGGTATTGCCTCCCTTTCAAGGAATCTACAACTAGCCCCTCCCCTTTTAATAAGGTATCTATATGCCCGGTTCCCAACAAAAACTCATTCCCAGTCCCGGTAATCAACTTCACATCCGACCGTACTTGTCGTGCAACCGGGACAGTGTTTTCCAATGACAAATCCACGAAATACCATTCATTCAGTAAAATATCCGTTACAACTAACGCCAAAACAACTGCGGCAGCACTTAACCACCATTTCAAATACATTCTCCACACACGAAGTTTCGTCTTTCCCCGGAAATATTGCCATTGTTTCTCCACGTCCGGAGACCTCATAGCCGCCTCCAGCTCTCCGGCTTCCCGGAAACGCCTCAACTCTTCCAACAAATCCCGGTGTTTCCCCGATTCCAACCACTCCCGTACCTCCATCTTCCCCCGGATCTCAGGATGCTGCAGTACGTAAAGTGCAAATTCTATTTTCTCCAGATCATTTTCCGTTACCATACTTTTTACCCATTTACATCTAATACACGCTCACATACTCTAAACGGGTGATGCCAAAAACGAACTTTTTTTATTTTTTTATCTAAAAAGAATAAATAACAAAATATAATCTTCAGTAAATTCCTCCCGCAGAATCCTCAACGCTTTATTGACATGTGTTTTTACCGTATTTATCGAGATACCTAAATCATCTGCCGCCTCTTGATACTTTTTCCCTTCTAGAAAACATTTCTTAAACACGTTCTTCGTTTGAGCCGGCAACAATTCGATCAAATGACGCAATTTTTCGATCTGCATCTCGTACTCCACGGACTCTTCCTCATGATCTTCCAGCTCCACTTCAATCTCCCGGGAAAAACGCTCCTTCACCTTTTTATGGCGAATCAAACTCACGCAACGATTACGAACTAAAGTGTACAGCAACGGAACAAGGGAAGAAGAAAACTCCAATTTCTCAAAATTCATCCATACTCGCTCGAACACGTCGTTCACCACGTCCTTCGCCTCCTCCTCGTCATTCAAAAAACTGAAAGCATGATAAAACAACCGGGTATAATTTTCCCGAAACAAACATTCAAAAGCATCCCGATGTTCCACCAATTCTATCATATTCCGATCACATATTCGAGACAAATATAGCAAAGTAAAAATGAAACAACAACATTAAAAAATCTTTTTCCCGCACACTGTCAATCCGACATCCGAAACCGCCAACTCGTCTCTTCGTGTCACTGACAGGCCGTTTGGCACACCCTTTGTTAATCCAGTCCGTGAATAGGACCAGCTATTTTTTAATAACCGATCTCTACTCATTTAATCACTTAAACATTTAACACTTAAATTATAGGAGATTTTATCATGGGTGCAGCCGGAAACAAAAAACCGAAGAAAAGCAAGAACAAAAAAGATGTTCCGTCTTATTTAGTCGAAGAAACGACACACGAAACACCTCTAAAAAACAAAAAGCACAAATAAAATATGCTTACGGGAAAACAGAAGAGGGGATCTTGGGATTTTCCCTCTTCTTTGCTATAATTAGTCCCAAATTTCGTGATAGCTCTATCAAAAAAATTATCACTCGCCCGTGACCTTTCGTGTCACAATTATGCGTATATTTGTCATATATTCAAATAAAATACTTATCTGCCATGGCACGAGAAAATTATGTACGATTCGACTGGGCAACCAAACGATTGTTAAGACAAAAATCAAACTTCGTGATTCTCGAGGGATTCCTCTCCACGTTACTGGGAGAACGTATCAAAATTGATCGTATGCTGGAAAGCGAGGGCAACCAGCAACATGCTGAAGATAAATTCAACAGGGTCGACATGCTGGCTGAAAACAGTAAAGGTGAACTCGTTATTATCGAAGTACAGAACAACCGGGAGCTGGACTATTTTCATCGTATGTTGTATGGAGTATCAAAGGCTATTACCGAATACATCACGAAAGGAGAACCCTACTCGCAAGTTAAAAAAGTATACTCCATAAACATCGTGTACTTTGACCTAGGACAAGGGGAAGACTACGTATATCACGGGAACACTTCTTTCGAAGGAATTCATAAACATGATACCCTCAAACTATCTTTACGACAACGAGAACAATTCATCCGTGAGAATGCCGGAGATCTTTTTCCTGAATACTACGTGCTACGTGTCAACGAGTTTGATAAACTGGCTAAAACTCCCCTTGACGAATGGATAGCTTTCTTGAAAACAGGTGAAATTGCCGACAACACAAAGACTAGCGGATTATCCGAAGCCCGAGAATTACTACGTCTTGACAATCTTAGTCCCAAAGAACGTGCCAGCTATGAAGCACATTTGAGCGCCCTACAATATCAACGCAGCGTGATCCAATCCGGCTGGATTGAAGGGAAGGCTGAAGGATTAGCTGAAGGATTAGCTGAAGGGAAGGTTGAGGGGAAAGCCGAAGGATTGATTGAAGGGAAGGCAGAGGGATTAGCTGAAGGAGAAAAAAAGAAGGCTTTGACGATAGCGAAACAAGCAAAAGAAATGGGTATGTCCATCGAAAATATTCTTTTACTAACAGGATTAAAAAAAGAAGAACTCCCATTTTAAACCAGAAATTTCACTCTCATTTCAAAGAACAACAACCAAAAAACACGAATAACCAGCATATTAAAAGGGGCTGTCCCAAAAGTCATTTTATCCTCAAAAACTCCTCCGTCACTTCGTGCCACCTCCTCTATAAACAGAGGAGAAACTGGTGATTTTTGCCAAAGACAGGGAGTATTTCAGCTCTCCCTCTGTTTATAGAGGGAGTATCCCGAAGGGGGGAAGGAGTTTGAAAAATGACTTTTGGGACAGCCCTATAAAATCAACCCGCAAGATATGGTTCGTCTCGTCCGGATTACTATTCCCCCGGATGAATGTTTCGTGTAAACAAACCGATCCGGTTTCCCTCGGTATCTAAAAAGTAAGCAAAATAATCTTTTGATCCCTCACAAGTTTCACAAGGTTCCGTGGCAATCTTTCCCCCGGCCTTCCTCACCAAGACTAAAGATTCATCCATATTTTCCGTGTAAAATGAAATCGTAATACTGTTAGAGGTTGGCTGGTATCCTTTTAAATTAAAAATACAGCCGATCGGTTGCTGATTACCGGAAGAAATAAAAGCCATCTTCTCTTCCCCGTATTCGACAACCTCCAGTTTTTCTCCGAAAACCGTCCCGTAAAACTGAACTGCCCTCTCCATGTTGACAGCAGGAATCTCAAAAAAAGCTACGAATGTTTTCATGTTGTATTTATTTTATTGATTAACACAACAAAAGTACCCCCTCATCACCCCTCAATTATTGGAAAAAAGAGACATTCTCAGTTCCGATAAAACTTTTATTTCCTTCTATGCACCTAGAAACCATTCAATACTCTCTGCATCCTCGGAAAAACACATCAATTGAAAAAGAGTTGACGAAGTATGACCGGTTAAAGCCTTAATTTCATTCGCCAGATGAGCCGCATCGTAATATCCGGTATGGAATGCCAATGTTGCCAAATCAACCTCCGGCATTCGATTTCGAAATTCCACGGCATACAAAAAACGAATCACCCGTAAGTATTGTTTCGGCATTAATCCCACGTAAGCCGCAAACACACGCTCAAATTGCTTTCTACTCAAACAAGCATAACTGGCCAGTTGCTCCACATTGAACATTCCCCGACACTGTAATAAACGAGTCATGACCATCCGCATCCGGTTATTCTCAAATTCATTTCTTCGCTGCAAGCGACCTAACAAAAATGACTCCAAACCCTCCACCCGTTCGTCAAAACCGGAAAGATTCATCATTTGCTCTTCCATATCTTTCCCTTCTCTTCCCAACACCTCTTCCAGAGAGACGTATCGGTTTGTCAGCTCATTCAGAGGCAAATGCAAAATGTCCCGTACCCCCACAGGGGTAAACACAACCGACATCAGCCCCACCCTACCCGTGGGTAAAACATCTATAAATTCGGTTCGCTGCCCGTAAAGTGTCGCCCGGGGATGAGTTTCTTCTCCATCGGACAGAATAAGCTTGTACGAATCCCGATAATAAAAAACAATTTCCATGAATCCCTGCGGTGTAAGACGATGCGGCTCACACGATGGACATACATCCTCAAGATCTAGCATCCAGTAATACTGGACATACCCGGATAATTCCCGGCAAGGCGGTCTGTATTGGTATTTACTCATTCGAAGAGGAATAACACATGAACCAGCGCGTCACTTTCTCACTGTAAGTCTTTGAAATCGGAATATCGGGAACTTTCTCAACCCCGAATTCCAAATAGACTCCATCTTTCTCCCGACGAATCACTTTAACATGCTCGAAATTCACCATATAGGAACGATGGCACCTCAATACATTCGTCCCTTCAAATGTCTCTTCCATCGCCTTCAAAGTATTACGCAACATGAATTTTGTCACCACGCCTTTATTCAAATACCAAATCTGCACGTAATTATCCGCGGACTCGATATAAAGCAAGTTCGAATGTTTGATTGACAAACGCAATTCACCTTTCTCATCCCGAAAAGAAATAACACTCGTCCCCCCGGTATCTCCCTTCATCTCTTCAAGCATCTGCAATTTCTGTTCCTTATCCCGCCAAGAAAAATAAAGCATCAAGATCGCATAAGGCAATAAAAGAATTAATGACGTGTTTTCTGAGGCCTCCCAAAAAGTTTCTATCACGTCCCTCTCCGGCCGTAAAAAACAAGAATAAACCGTGTAGAACGTCGATAGAAAGAAAATTTCCAACACGATCCAGATGCCATACTCGATATAATTAAGGGTATGCTTCTTCGTGTAAAAATACATGATCACACGACTGATCGCCACGGCAAGTACTCCGGTAAGAATGACCAGACTCGAAAAAATGAAAAACTTAAATTCCGATACCGGATACCACGTCAGAGAACTGAAAGGTTTGTAGATATTGATAAAAATCAGATCAAAAAAAGCAGTGAATAATACCAAGCGTATTAAATTTGATTTATCGTAATAGTAAGCTGGTATTTTTCGGGTCAACACGTTCATCTCTCTCTAATTTTTATAAATTTCAAACAAAGATACATTTTTCCCGTAAAAAATTTCACCCCTAAAGAGCAAATTTCATCCCTAAATATGAGATTTTGTCCCTTTAAGTCTAGGTACACACCATTAATTTTGAAAACAAAGAATTGTGGCGTTTGTTTGTATTAAAATTAATCGCAAGAGCTATGGAAATCTCAACTAGAACAAAACAATTAAAGGCTATTTTTTCTTATGACAAGAAAGTTATCCTAGAAGATCAACCACTGGAAATTCGTCCTTATCATTTTATCCAGAACATGGGAGTAAATGAAATAGAGCAATTTCAGCAATTGATCCCGACAAGTGAATTTTGTTCTATCCCGGACAATAATATTCAGGAGAACAAGAGTTTTTCGTATACCATATTCACGCCTAAAGGATCACGAAAAACGAACCAGGCAATCCTGTTATTACACGGGCTGAACGAACGTAACTGGGACAAATACCTCACTTGGGCAGAATATTTATCCTTAGCCACGGGTAAAGCGGTTATTTTGTTTCCGATAGCTTTCCACATGAACCGTACTCCCGGTAACTGGTATAATCCAAGAACCCTTATGCCTTGGGTAGCACGTCGTAAGCAAGAAGTGGAGCATCTGGATAATTCCACGTTTGTCAATGTGGCATTAAGTTATCGTCTCTCGGACACCCCTTTGCGCTTTTACATATCCGGAAAAGAGTCCATGTTCAATTTATGGCAGTTATTCCGGGAAATAAAAACCGGACAACACCCCCTGTTTGAAAAAGATTCATCCATAAACATTTTCGCCTATTCCATCGGAGCGTTCCTATCTCAGATTCTGATGCTTGCCAACCCGGAACATCTATTGGATGACAGTAAACTATTCCTCTTCTGTGGAGGTTCCATATTCAGCCAAATGGACGGAAGTGCCCGGGATATCATGGATCAAGAGGCGTATAGAAGAGTTAAGAATTATTTTCTGAATGATTTCCTGACAAAAAATGATGAACATCGAATGCTCCCCGTTTTGTATGAAGAGGATTTCATGGAAAAAGCATTTAAAGCGATGATACGTCCCGAGGTAATGAAAAATTACCGAGAATCATTTTTCGAACGAATTCAAGATCGTTTACGGATTGTCACACTCAAAAAGGATACCGTAATGCCAACACAAGGAGTTATTGAGGCACTCGGTCCCAAATGTGTTGACACGATATTGGAAGAATTGGATTTTCCGTACGAGTATTCTCATCAAAACCCATTTCCCACCAACACGGGAGCCATACCTGAAATGCTTTATCAATCTTTTACCGGAATATTTAATAGAGTGGCCAATTTCCTATGATAGTACCATCATAGGAAATTCCATAATATCATGTCAAATTCTAAAACAAATAAAATCATTCAATTGACCCACCCACAATATCCATCAACTCGGCCGTAATATTCTGTTGTCTCAACTTATTGTATTCCAACTGCAAGTTTTTCAACAACTTAATAGCATTATCATTTGCCATTTGCATAGATAAGATGCGAGAGGCCTGTTCTGAAGTCTGATTTTCCAGTAGGTACCGATACATTGTGGAATGGATAACCAACGGATAAATCGTCTCCAATATCTCTTCGCAATCCGGCTCGTAAATATATACTTTATTTCGTTCTTTATCTGAAAGAGCTTTCGTTTCCTGAGGTACCCACGGAAGTAACTGCTCCCGACTAATGATCTGTGTTCCCATACTCTTATAATGAGCATAAATAACTTCGACCCGATCCACATCCTTCTCCAAAAAACGACGAATTAATTCATCTGCCAATGCCGTTGCTCCTTCTGCATATTGTTTTTTTTCGAAAAGATCGGGGATCGGCATAACCTCCACCCCCCTCGTCCGTTTTATATCGTTCACGAGCTTTCTCCCCACGGGATAAACGAAAACAGGCGATTTAACCTTACCATCATACTCTTGTAATGTCTCCAATAATTTCTTGTATAATAGCAGGTTAAAAGCGCCACATAAACCTTCATTGGCAGCAAAAATAACAATTGCGACCCGTTGAACCTGACGATCCTGACTCAACGGAGACTGATAATCATTAATTTCACTTGCAATATGATCCAGTATATTTTGCAACTGTTCCATGTAAGGACGGGCATGATTCAATGCATTCTCAGACTTCCTCAACCGGGCAGAAGAGATCATCTTCATGGCTCCGGTTATCTTTTGAGAAGAATGTACCGAATTTATCCTTCCTTTCAATTCACGTGTTGATGCCATAATTTTTACTTTATGAACTAATTAAAAGTCTGCCCCACTTCCGTGGCCACTTCTTCTAATAATTTAGATACATTTTCATCCAGAACCCCCTCCCGCAATGGCTCCAAAATCTCTTTTTGGTATTTGGATCGCAATATTTCCAAGAACATCTTCTCAAACTCGGCTACATGCTTCAACTCCACGTTACGCAACAACCCTTGTGTACCGCAATAAATCACGGCAATCTCTTCCTCCACGGGCATCGGTGTATGCTGGGGCTGAATCAATAACTGAGCATTCTTACGCCCTTTATCGATCACCATCTCCGTCACAGAATCCATGTCTCCTCCAAACTTAGAGAAGGCCTCCAATTCCCGGTACTGGGCCTGATCGATCTTCAATGTTCCGGCAATCTTCTTCATAGCTTTCACTTGGGCATTACCACCGACACGGGATACCGAGATTCCCACGTTAATTGCGGGACGTACCCCTTCGTTGAACAATCCGGCCTCAAGGAAAATCTGCCCGTCCGTGATAGAAATAACGTTTGTCGGAATATATGCCGACACGTCTCCTGCCTGAGTCTCGATAATCGGCAATGCGGTTAATGAACCACCTCCTTTGGCAGTGGGTTTCAACACATCCGGCAAATCATTCATTGTCTGTGCCATCTCATCACTGGATATAATTCGCGCTGCCCGTTCCAACAAACGAGAATGTAAATAGAATATATCTCCCGGATAAGCCTCACGCCCGGAAGGACGACGCAAAATCAAAGAAATCTCACGATAAGCGACAGCCTGTTTGGAAAGGTCATCATACACAACTAATGCGTGACGACCACTGTCTCGAAAATACTCTCCGATCGTCGCTCCCGCAAAAGGCGCATAGTAACGCATAGCTGCCGAATCGGATGCGTTTGCCGCAACAACAACAGTGTACTGCATCGCACCTCTCTCCTGCAACGTGTTCACCAACATGGCTACAGATGATGCTTTCTGACCGATAGCCACGTAAATACAATAAATCGGATCACCGTTATCGAAATTTCTTTTCTGGTTCAAGATCGTATCCACGGCAATAGATGTCTTTCCGGTCTGACGGTCTCCGATGATCAGCTCCCGCTGTCCCCGTCCGATCGGCACCATGGAATCAATCGCCTTGATCCCTGTCTGTAACGGTTCTTTCACCGGCTGACGATAGATTACCCCCGGAGCCTTACGTTCCAACGGTAACTGTATCAATTCCCCTTCTATAGGTCCGGCTCCGTCGATAGGTTCACCCAGCGTGTTGACAACCCGTCCGAGCAATCCCTCTCCCACCTTCACGGAGGCAATACTTCCCGTACGTTTCACCGTGTAATTTTCCTTCACCCGATCACCGGCATTCATCAGAATCACTCCCACATTATCTTCCTCCAAGTTCATGGCAACCCCACGAACCCCGTTCTCAAATTCCAGCAACTCGTTAGCCTGCACATTATCCAGCCCGAACACGTGGGCCACCCCGTCACCAACCTCCATCACGGTTCCCACCTCTTCGAAAGCCATCTTCGTATCGACCTCCTTGAGTTGCATTTCTAAAATATCTGATATTTCATTCGCTTTCAACATAACCCTAAATAATTTTAGATTTAATGATTTTAGATTTTAAATTTCAGCCTCACAAGGCTAACACCTTCTTCTTGTCATCCTCCCGAAGGATTCATTTATAATCTAAAAATCCAAACTGGAGACTCATCTCCTTCAGCTCTTTCATCAGCGAGGCATCTAGTTGTCGGGACCCGATCTGTAATATAAAACCTCCGATAATCGAGGGATCAACCTTATGGACAAACTCTATTGTCTTATCAGTATGACGCCGCACGAACTCTTTGATCTTATCCATCGTCTCGTCCGACAACTCCATCGCCGTGATGATCTTCACCCGGATAATCCCGTTTGCAGCCCGGTAAATCTTCTGAAACATCAGGCAAATTGACCTGACATACATTTCCCGGTGGTTTCTTATCAACAAACGAATACCCTTGATGTACGCCTCTCCCGGTTCGATTCCGATAGCCGTGGAGAGCAGCATTTCCTTATCCTCGGGTGATAACAACGGATTTAACAAAGCTTTCTGCAAGTCGGGATGAGCGATATAATTTTTCTCGAATAATTTCATCTTCTCATACACTGCATCAGCAGCATTTAACTCCTGCGCGTATCGAAACACGGCCTTTGCATACCTTCGAGCAATCAATCCTTCGTCCATACTCTCCTCCTTTACTCTTTATTTTCAAGCTCGTTCAACAACTTACCGATCAGTTCCATTTGGTTCTTATCGGTAGCCAAGTCCTTACGCATCACTTTCTCTGCAACCTGCAAAGACAAGGATGCCACTTGTTTACGCAATTGTAATTCTGCTTCCCGCTTTGCCTGCTCTATCGACAAATTGGCAGCCTCCCTCACTTGTTTTGCCTCATTTTCTGCCGCTTTTCGGGCTTCCGCTATCATCTCCCGTTTCAGCCGTTCTGTCTGCTGCAATACCTCTAATTGTTGCTTACGGGCTTCCGTCAGCAAATCTTTGGCATCCTCTTGTGCCTTTTCTCGATCTCTTTTAGCCTCCCGGGCATACTCTACGCCTTTATCAATAAAATCAGCCCGCTCGTCCATCATCCGGACAATAGCCGGCCAGGCGTATTTTGCCAGAATGCCGAAAAGAATCAAAAAGACAACCAGCATCCAAAACACTAATCCGAATTCCGGTGTAAATAATGACATAGCTTCTTTTTATACAAACAATGCTAATAAACAAACGATAATTGCGAAAAGAGCAACACCCTCGATCAAAGCCGCAATCACGATCATATTGGTTCTGATATTGTTCGTTGCTTCCGGTTGACGGGCAATAGCATCCATCGCCGAAGACCCGATCTTACCAATACCAAAACCTGCAGCGATAGCTGCCAAACCTGCTCCAACACATGCACCTATCTTAGCCAGACTTAACCCGGCTGCTGCTACTTCCAATAAAATCAAACTTTCCATAACCTTATTTATTAATTTTAGATTTAATGATTTTAAATTTTAAATTCAAACTTTTAGATTTAAGTTTTTAGCTTTTAACTTTCCTCACTCTCGCCAACCCGATAAAGATTGTTGAAAGCAACATAAACACGTATGCTTGAATAAACCCGATCAACACGTGAATCAAGTTCATAAACACGGCAAACAATACTGAAAATACCGTTGTAACGCCCAATACCACCTGTCCCATCACGCTAAACAGAAAGATCAACGAAATCAACACCAACACAATCAAGTGTCCTCCCAACATGTTAGCGAAAAGACGAATCATCAAAGCCACCGGTTTCGTGAACACTCCGAATATCTCAATAACAGGCAATAAGGGTACCGGACATTTCAATCCCATAGGCACATCCGGCCAAAATATCTCTTTCCAGTACTCTTTCGTCCCGGAAACATTAATCACCACGAAAGTACATAATGCCAAGACCAGCGTGATTGACATATTTCCCATCACGTTCGCCCCTCCCGGGAATACAGCTATCAACCCCATCATATTGGATACGAATATAAAAAAGAACAAAGTCAACAGATAGGGTGCATATCGCTTAGATTCCGTTCCCAGCACACTGACAATAACCTCTTTATATAACATTTCGACAATCATTTCCAGACCACCCATTCCCTTACGCGGGGCCTTAAACTTTTTCCTTTTATAAAATCGAACTAACGAGAACACGATCAACATCGTGATCAGCCCGCTAATCATCACGGAAAAAGCGTTTTTGGTGATAGAAAAATCATAAGGACGATATTCGTTTCCGGCAGCATCTACCCCCACGATCTTCCCTTCATAAGCTCCTTCCCCGGCAATATGAAATCCTTTATATGTTTTCCCGTCTGCTAAACGTGAAGAACTGAAAAAATACCATTCCCCTCCATTATCCCGAACAATCACGGGCAGAGGTATGGTTACCTTTCCGATAATCGTCCATCCATACTCGTCCCCCAAATGCTCGAAAATAGTCTTTTTAGGGTCAAAAGCCTTATCCTCCCGTTCCTCCTGCTGCATCACGGAATCCACCCGTACGGCAAGCTCGTCCTCGACCTGTTGCGATTCTTCCCCGCTAACACCTGTTGCGGCCACTCTAACCGCACCTGCAGTTAGCGTTCCGACCAACAGAACAAGTGTCAACAATATATATTTTAAATCATTCTTCATAGGTGTATCAATTTATACAAACCACCACATTATTGTCCCGAACTTCCACAACTCCCCCGCGAATCTGTACACTCTTTTCCTCTTCTGACCCTTTATAGACAATTTCTCCCGGAGTCAATGTCGATACTAACGGTGCATGATTTTCCAACACGGTAAACTGACCCACCGTACCAGGCAATTTCACCATTTGCACCTCACCTTTATAAATCACTTTTTCCGGAGATACTATTCTTAAAATCATGACCTTAGTTATTTTAGATTTTAAACTTTAGATTTTAGATCCTATCGATTAAGTGATTTAATGATTTTCGATTAAGTGATTTTAATCATCCAATCATAGAATCGGCAATCTCGGAATCTTTTTCATTCTAAACTCTAAATTTTACATTCTCTAATTTCTTTTCTTCGCTTGTTCAATCATCTCTTTCCCTTTCTTGATCACATCATCAATGGTTCCGGTATTCATAAATGCCTGCTCCGGATATTCATCCATATCCCCATCGAGAATCATCTTGAAACCTCGAATCGTTTCTTCCAACGGAACCATAACCCCGGGAATTCCGGTGAATTGTTCAGCCACGTGGAAAGGTTGCGATAAGAAACGTTGCGCCCGACGAGCCCGTGCCACCACGATTTTATCCGAATCAGATAATTCATCAACCCCCAAAATTGCAATAATATCCTGCAACTCGTTGTAATGCTGCAATAATTCGACCACTCTTTGTGCGGTTTGATAATGTTCTTCTCCAACAATTGCCGGATCAAGAATACGCGAAGAAGATTCCAATGGATCTACCGCCGGATAAATACCCAATTCGGTGATCTTACGACTCAACACCGTCGTGGCGTCCAAGAAACTGAACGTCGTGGCCGGTGCCGGGTCTGTCAAGTCATCAGCCGGAACATAAATGGCCTGGATAGAAGTAATTGAGCCATTCTTCGTGGAAGTGATACGTTCTTGTAACTTACCCATCTCCGATGCCAATGTCGGTTGATAACCTACTGCTGACGGCATACGTCCCAACAGGGCCGATACCTCCGACCCGGCTTGCGTGAAACGGAAAATATTATCAATAAAGAACAAAATTTCTTTTCCTCCAGCATTCGAATCCCTAAACATTTCCGCAACAGTCAACCCGGACAAAGCCACTCGTAAACGAGCCCCGGGAGGTTCATTCATCTGTCCGAAAACCAATGTTGCCTGCGACTGGTTCACCTTCTCCATATCCACGCTCTCCAAATCCCACTTCCCCTTTGCCATCTCCTCCTTAAACTTGTCACCATAGTTGATAACCCCCGATTCTATCATCTCCCGCAACAAATCGTTCCCTTCCCGGGTACGTTCTCCGACTCCGGCAAACACGGAATATCCATTATGTCCTTTGGCAATATTATTAATCATTTCCATGATTAACACTGTTTTACCAACTCCGGCACCCCCGAACAGACCGATCTTTCCACCTTTAGAATAAGGTTCCAACAGATCGATCACCTTTATTCCCGTAAGCAGCAATTCCTCCTTGATAGACAAATCTTCAAATTTCGGTGCCTCTCGATGTATAGAACTCGTTTCTTTGTAATCCAATGGGGCCAGGTAGTCAATAGCATCACCTGTCACGTTCAACAAACGTCCCTTAATCTGGTCCCCCATAGGCATCGTCAAGGTCCGTCCTAAATCCAAAACCTTCATACCGCGATATAAACCGTCGGTGGTATCCATTGCTACACAACGCACGGTATCTTCTCCCACGTGTTGTTCCACCTCGACAATCAACTTCGAGCCATTCTCCCTCTCAATCTCCAGAGCCTCGTAAATAGGAGGTAAGTCAACCCCTCCACCTTCAAAAATGACGTCCACAACAGGACCAATCACTTGTGTCACGTATCCGACTTTCTGTGTCATAATATATGATTTAAACGTTCTTTAAATACCAACTTATAACTTTAACGTATATTCACTCAGAATAGTTTCTTCCCAGCCTTATTATATTCAAGCTATGTACTAGATTCCCAGTATACGTTTATATGATTATTACAAATTAAATAATCATCTTGTTCATCCAGTAAATATAAAATCCCTGGATATGTTTCATAGACAAGTAATCAAAGATTTCATCACGCCACGCGTCATGACTATTCTTTCCCTCGATACCTTGTTTGAGAATCTCTTTCGCAGAACTCACTCGTTTGTCTTTTTGAATTTCTACATCCTCGGGTAAATCCACAATATCCGTCAACATAAATGACTTCTCCAGAAAATCATACACGTCCGTCAGATCAATTGCCGAAAAAGTAGCTGTAATCTCTGAACTATTCATCGATTCCCCGGTGATCTCCATTCTTCTTTCTCTTGGCATGTCCTCCGGCATAGCTTGCCCTCCAAAACAAACCATCAAAAGTAAAATTGGTATCGCCCGCAAAATCCACTTCATAATTCAATCTATTTAAATATTCAATAAACAACTCTCCCCTTGTAAAGCAATTTCCGTACCAAAACTTAATCTTTTACGAATACTAAATTTTCATTTTATTAAAATTGGGGATATCCTAATACAAGAACATCCCCACAATCGACACGCTTTTACCGATTCACAGCTTAATACTCTCAAGAGCTTTCAAGGCCACCTCATCCTTGGCATCCAACGTTAATACTTTAGAGAAAAATGACTTTGCCTCCCCGTATTCTTCTTTTGCCGGATCAGGATTCCCATTATTTTTTGTGGTAATAGCATCAGCAATCACGTAATGATAATACCCCAAGTATTTATAACTTTCTATCAGTTCCCGTTTATAACGTTCCGGTTGTACTGATCCTATTTCTATTACTTTCTCGTAATATGGTTTTGCCAACCCCTTCGTTGTTTCCGGATCAAGCATGGAATTTACCCGAGCCCGCCAAAAATAACTCACGTAACTATTAGGAACTTGAATACTTAACTCTTTGAATAAAGTATCTGCTTTTATCAGCTCTTCCTTTTGCAATTCTGGAACTGAATCCTGACAAGCCAGATTATAGTAACATTTCCCCAGTTTCAACAAATCTTCCGCGGCCGGTTCCTCCACGAAATCAAAATATTGCTGATAATAAACCACGGCCGAATCCAATTCTCTATTTTTCACGAAAAGATCCGCAATATCTTTCAATAACTCCTGACGTTTACCATCCGCATTCAACGCCTTTTTATAATAAGTAATTGCCTCGTTATACTCTTTTTTCACGGTCAACTGTTCCGCGTAACAAAGATAATCCTGACAAATCTGACTCTCTTCGGGAGTAGATTCTATAAAATGCTTTATAGCCTCCAGACATTTTTCCCCATTCTCCCGTTTAGAAAGACAATAAGCATATAAACGTTTAGCCACCAAATCTTCCGGCTTTTCTCTCAACACGGACTGAAGTATAGGTAACATCTTATCATACTGTTTATCGAAATACAGTATGCCGGCATATCGCAACAAATTATTCTGGTCATAGTATCCCGACTGAATAAATTTAGAATAATTATCAGCTGCAGCCTTACTATCTCCGGTCATTTCATACAGTTCCCCTAATATACAATAAATACCACAAAATTCCGGGGATTTTTCCCGGGCCTTATCCAACTTTTCCAATGATAAGGAACGATTGGCCGACATGTACAAGCGAGCCTGTTTTAAATATGCACCCACACAATCCGGACTAAAATAAGCGGCCGTTTCGTATTTGGCACAAGCCTCCCCGACTTTCCCTTGTGCTGCCAGAATATCTCCTTCCACCAAGTACGGCAACCCACTTTTAGCATCCAACTCTCTCGCCTGATTCACGTGTTCCATTGCTTTTGTCATATTACCTGCATACAAATATGCTCTGGCTATTGCCAACTGCACGCCGGCATCTTTCTTGTCTTTTTTACTTGTAAGCACCTCTTTGAACAACTCTTCAGCGTCTACATCTTTCCCCAATTTCAACCCAACTAACCCGATCCGGTTGTAAGAATAGTCAGGCATAAACTCTATTCCTTTCTGGTAGTATACCCCGGCAGAATCACGAAGCCCCAACACCAGATAACATTCCCCCAGATAGTAACAGGTTTCTGCTTGCAAAACTCCCTCTCGTTGTTGCTTCAAATTATCGAGGAAAAAAGCCTTGGCAGCCCCGATCATTCCCGATTCATAAAGATCTATTCCGACCTTATTGTCTGCTGCCTTCACGCTCCTCGCTGCCAGCAAGCAAAATAATCCGCATATAATTAATTTCGTTTTCATGATCTTAAAATTATTCGTTAAAGTTGGTCCCTCACGTTCACGATATTCACTGGCATTGTGGCAGGTAACAATCCGGCTTTCAAAATGATTCGCTGTCCTCTTGCTCCTGCAAAAAAGGAGGTTAACCCGGTTGGGAGTGCGCTCCGGGGATCATTCAGTAAAATATATATATCACGAGACAATGGATATTGCCCCGTGTAGAGATAATACTGATAAGGCTGGTAACTATTCCCGTAAGTAGGTAACTCCGCACGACTGATCCGTGCCACCTGTATCTCTTTTCGAAAATCCCGGCATAAAGAATCCTGTTCGTCACTAATCCAATTGACCCCGATTACCCCCATAGCACCGGGAGTTCGAGTAACATACTCGATGACATCCCGATTCGTTCCGGCGGCATGACATCGATCAGACAAGTTACCCCGCCCGCATATTGAATCCAGCACGTAACGTACCGTGCTGGAATTCCGGTGGTCAAACACAACTTGTATTTCACCCAATTTCGAATCCGCCGACAATTGGTTCCAACGTGTTATCTCTCCTGAAAATATTTTCTTTAAAGTACTCACGTTAAATATCGAATCGGCATTTTGCCTGTTTACAATCAAAGCAACACCATCAGTAGCTATCTTGATGGACTCCGGAAAAAACTTATTGCTGTGGAATGACTCTAATTCGTCCCCCGATAAAGGGCGTGTGGCCAACACCCAGCGCACGCTGTCGCGTAACAACAGGGTTATTGCATCCACTTCACTCGTATATATCGGGACGATACCTGTCTGATTATATTGCGCTTCAAAAACTGCAATCTCTTCCTCGGCCAAGGGAGACAGCGTTTCGTCGACTGCAACTCGAATTACCCCGCTAAACAAGGTATCTTGTACTCCTGAAGTTTTCCCTTTACAAGCCACAAGGGAGATCAGGCATAACAGCCAAAAGCCGATTCGAATATTCATAACCTTTCTAATTTTTGATTTACGATTTTAGATTTAGTAATTTTCACTCGCTGTCCAACGCTTTCTTTTAATCACCTAATCGGCAATCACTAAATCACAGAATCATTTCTTTTATTGTTGTAATTTAAACGTGATCGGTAAAGTGAACCGCACGGAAACCGGTTCACCCCGCTGTCTTCCGGGAATCCATTTACGCATGGCCTTTACCACGCGAACGGCTTCTTTATCCAGCGTCGGGTCGACCGTACGCAACACTTGTACATCACGTACCGACCCGTCCCGTCCGATCACGAATTGTACGATTACTCTTCCCTCTATATTCATTTCTTGGGCAATAGAAGGATACTTGATCTCTTTACCGATCCATTTCATCAAGGCAGCCATACCCCCCGGATATTCGGGAGCTTGTTCCACCACTTGAAAGACCTCATCTTCACTTGCCACGATCAATTTATGGTCTTCCAGATCAGCAATATCCTTACCGTTTTCCTCGTCATTACCCTTCACATCCGCCACGGAAATCGCCGCTTTCGCCTGATTCACCTCATCCTGTGTTTTAATCTCGTCTTCCTCACGAACCTCTTCATCTTTCTTAATCACGGGAGCCGTGAACTTAATCGTTGTCTTCAACGTCGGTGGCGGCGGAACATTCACCGCCACGATCTTGTTCTCTTCCTTCACCTCCGGCAAATCCATCTTCAAATCAGACAATTCCGTCACCGTAACCATCTTTTCCTGCGCCTTAACGGGTGTCAGAAAACGAACAAAAGCCGGAAGAACCATTGCCAGAACCACACAACCTATAATCACGACATAGGCCGTCAAGTGACGCCGGGGTGAGTATTTACGCAACTCGTAAGCCCCATAATCCTTATTCTTTCCTTCGAATATCAGATCACACCACTCTACCGAATTTACATTTATATCCTTTGCCATGGTCTTATTGTTTTAACTCCCGGTACTCGATGACTTCTTTCAAATCATCGGCATACCCGTCGTGTGTCTTATCCTGTAACAATCGCAAATCCCCCGGAGTTATATCCATGATCGCGTACCGTCCGATATTACATATCTGCATCTCATCAAGAACATCAATCAAATTTTTGTAATTCGCAAAATCGGTAGCCTTGATCAATATAACGGGAGAATCCTTATCTTTTCTGATCTCGGCAGCCTCTTTCAGATATTCCTCGTTCGAGATCTCCAAGTTTGCTTTCTTTTGTTTCAATTCCCGGATCTTCTGCATCACCACCTGATTACGTCCTAACAAGATTGCACGCAAACCGTTCGGGGAAAAATCAGTTTCTTGCACCATATCGGGATTCTCGTAGTCCGGCTCTCCCATATAATAGTACACTCTCCCCTCCTTACCCAATAAAATAGTCATTGCCTTGGAAGCCTTCACCTTGTTTTGCTCCTGCTCATTCAACAAATCTTTCCTCGGCATACTGATTTCCATTGTCTGGGGTTTACTCATGGACGTGCAGAGCATGAAGAAAGTAATCAACAACATATTCATATCCACCATAGGCGTAAAATCCACCCGGATACTGAATTTCTTCTGTTTCCCTTTCTTGCGTTCCCCGCTATCCTTTTGTTGTATTTCTGCCATAATAAATAAATTACAAGTTATAAAGTCCCATCATACCTCCGGCATATTACGCAACGAGGTAATCAAGTTATAACGATTCTCTCGCAGATCTTGCAACGTTGCCATAATATCCTTAATCAACGGGTAAGGAGTTTTCTGATCCGCCTTGATAGCGATCACCAAGTCCTTGTTCACCTCCCGGGCAAATTGCATCCACGATTTAAACTGGTTATTCGTGCTATCACAAGGGATTCCATAATTCATGATCACTTTATCCTGTTCTTCCGACGATAATGCCAAGAATTGTTTCATCCCCTGAATAGGCACCCCGAATGAATTACACAGACTGAATTTTTTCAATTCCTGATCCGAAAATTCAATCTGATAACTCTCCCCCATCTTTTTCAACACCTCGATACGATCCTGTGGTTTATCCAGTCCCATGAACACCTTTCCCGTTGGCTCGACTAAAATAGAGACGATATTTGATTCGGGAATCTTGATCTCGGAAACCGACTGCGGCGGGTTCACCTGCACCGGTTCTTTCTGGATAAACGTGGAAGTCAGCATGAAAAACGTCAACAACAGTACCGTCACGTCACTCATGGCCGTCATGTCGATAAACGTTGATTTCTTTTTAATTTTCTGACTCATAACGTATATATTAACAAGTGTATACTAGCGTTGTTTAATCGTGAAACTCTGTACCAAGTAAGCCCCGATCTCGTCAATACTATGCGTGATCCCGTCTATCTTACTGGTGAAAAAATTGTAAGCAATTACAGCACACGCCCCGGTTGCAATACCGAAAGCCGTGTTCACAAGCGCCTCCGAAATACCGGTAGAAAGGGCAATAGAATCCGTTCCCCCGGCAGAAGATAATGCAGCGAAAGACTTGATCATCCCGATTACAGTTCCGAGCAATCCCATCAAAGTCCCTAAAGTAGTGATCGTGGCTATTACCCCCAGATTCTGTTCCATCGTCGGCAACTCAAGCATGGTAGCCTCTTCCAGATCTTTCCGTACTGCCAACTGTTTCTCTTCTTTCGACAACGTGTCACAAGCTGACACCTGTGAATAAGTAGAAAGCGATGATTTAATCACGTTTGCCACGGTTCCTTTCTGTTCGTCACAAGCTTGGCGAACAGCCTCAATATTCCCCTCCTCAAGATCACTCTTCACCTTCGTCACGAATTGTTGCAAATTCTTCTTCCCTTTTGCTCTTTTTAAGGCAATCAACCGCTCCACGCTTAAAGTCAATACCGTAAATAACAAAGTCTGGATAACCGGAACGATGATCCCTCCTTTATAAATCGTACCTAGTAAATTTCCCTGAATAGGATGATTATTCGGGTCATTATTAATAAAATTAGCCGGATTACCATACACGAAATGATAAATAACCATTGCCAGTATAAAACACAGAATGATTATCGGAAATGCAGAAATACCTAAACTTCTTCTTGTTCCTTGTTTTGTTGCAGTCTTTTTCATAGGAGTATTTTTTATATTTTAAACGCTTTAATATTATAATGTCACGTATAATGCCAAGAAAACCAAACCAAATATGACTAACATGATCACGATCGGGTACAATGTTTGAAATAATGCCGAGTTGGTAAAACCCTTGGCATCTTCTTTACTATTCTCCATAGGTCTACTATTATTATTCGTTTATGAATAAATTCAATTTTATAATACACTGAAAAATAAGGATATAATTCGTCCGTCCGTATCCGAAGAAAGATACCATAATTACATTAGTCACCTCTATACCAGCATGTCATATCAAAACACGCTTTCAATGAGCGAGTACAACTCACCGGTATCACCATTCGTGACACTGGACAAAACGGACCTAGGAATAACTAAATAATGATTTTACACAAATCGAACACGTAGAAACCTTGAAAATGTCGAAGTCCCAACAAATCGGAAAAATACCCGTAAGTCTTTTCTGCCATCATCCGGAATTCACTTCTACGTGACGCAAGTTCTGTTTTTCGATAGAACGAGAGGGAGAATTGTTCCCGACTTCCATTATTAACAATCTGCCGGCTTGAAAACTCTAAAGTTCGTTCAAAAACTCCATGCTGATCAAACGGGGTAGTGGAAACTTGGAATTCTTCCGACGCTTTTTCTATGTTCTCCTTATCAGAAATAGGAATATTCCCCTTGGAATTTTCACTTCCAAAGAGATTTACCCCGATGATCAAAAAGAGGAGTAACAACGAAAAATATCGAAATATCAATCCTTTCATTTCTCTCTATTTACAATACCAAAAATACACATATTTTCCAATTCTCGCAATTTTTTGACTTAATATATAGTTAAATTTCTCAAATTTTTGCGTTTCATTTATTCATTATACGGAAACGATGATTAACTTAGTTTCATTCCCGCAAAAAGATTTCAACATTTTTATTTGTGACAATAAATGTACATCTTTGTCCCCGTTTTTAAAATTCAAGTCATGAGAATTAACTCACTGTATTACAAACAGAACATCAACATCGCCTTCCCGATCATGCTATCATTAGCCGGTCAGGCGATCGTACAAATGGCAGATAACATCATGGTAGGACAACTTGGTGCCCCAGAATTGGCAGCCGTGTCATTAGCGGGAGCAATTATCATGAACACGATGGTTGTCGGCATGGGGATTGCCACCGGCCTAACCCCACTTGTGGGCCAAGCTCATGCGCTTGATGATAAAGAACGTATAGCCGGATTTTTCCAAAATTCACTTCTACTGAACACAACCGTGTCACTCGTACTCACCCTTTTCTTGTTCATGCTCATGCCCTACCTTTCCATGATGGGACAACCCGTGGAAGTTGTAGAATTATGCAAAGGATATTATATCCTGACCTCATTCTCGGTCATCCCGTTCATTCTGTTCATGACATTCAAACAATACATGGAAGGAATTGGAAACACGAAGGTAGCCATGGTGATCACGATTTCATGCAATTTGATGAATATTTTCCTGAACTACATATTTATATATGGTAAATTCGGTGCGCCATTCCTTGGGGTAGCGGGTGCGGGACTAGCGACATTAATCTCCCGCCTGATGATGCCTGTTGCTTTTTTTCTCTACATCCATCGTTCCCAAATATATAGCCCCGTATTTCGTTTTTTTCAATTTAGCAACACGAGCCGTCGAAAAATCAAACAACTATTACAAGTTGGCTACCCCATAGCCGGACAAATGGTCGTGGAATTTCTATCCCTCAGCCTCATCACAGTCATGATGGGATGGTTAGGCACCATTGCCCTCGCGGCAAATCAAATTGTCATGTCCATGATTTCCCTTACATTCATGATCTCCAGCGGAATCGCCGGAGCCTCAACCATACTTGTCAGTCATGAATTCGGGCGAGGAAATATCGGGAAAATGCGTCGTTACGCCCATGCTTCTCTCCGCCTTGCCGTTATTTTCATGGCCGGAGCAGCCGTGATCTACGCCTTTTTCGGGACCCCCATCGCGTCCATTTTCACCCCTGATCCCGAGGTGATAAAAGTAGCTCGCAACCTATTCTTCGTGGTCGCCGTGTTTGAAATCTTCGACGGATTACAGGTAACTGCACTCGGAGCCTTGCGAGGTATCACCGATGTGCAGCGTCCCATGATCTATGCCCTCGTATCCTATCTATTTGTCGCCGTACCGCTAGCATATATTGCCGGCATCTTGCTCGACTTCGGGGCTCCCGGCCTACTCTCCGGATTCTGTGGCGGCCTCATGTTTGCTGCCACCCTCTTCATTCGTAGATTCAATAAATCAGTGAGAAACATTCGCCAGCAGCGAGTTACAAACTTATAGATTTTAGATTAAAAGATTACGTGATTGCCGATTGAATGATTCTGCGATTCTATAACCACCTAATCGGCAATCACGAAATCACAGAATAAGCGCTTGTCTCGTGCGGTTGAACTCTAAAATCATAAATCTAAAATTAGTAAGGGTTTTTAACTTTTTTTCTTGTTTATATCATGAATAAACCGTAACTTGCATCGTATAAACAGGTACGAATTAGATCCATACAATCATGAAAATAGAAGTATATAAAACTACCGAAGAAACGCTACGCTCAATGACTGAGACTTTGATAGCGGTGATCAAAAAAAGCAAATCGAAACCTTTTCATATCGCCCTGTCCGGAGGTTCTACGGCGCAACAACTCTTCAAACTATGGGTAAAAGAATACCGGAATGACATTCCTTGGGATATTCTCCGCTTTTACTGGGTAGATGAACGATGCGTGTCACCGGAAGATGACGAGAGCAATTTCAAGCATGCAGAACGCCTCCTTTTCATGCCCATGGATATTCCTCAAAATCATATCCATCGCATTTGGGGAGAACAAGAACCCAAAATCGAAGCTGAACGATATTCGGAAATGGTGAAATGGGAACTTCCCGGCTACTCGAATATGCCCCGTTTCGACTGTACTATACTAGGTATCGGGACTGACGGACACGTGGCCTCTATTTTCAACGATTCAATGAATCTACTAACCGACCAGCGAATTTACGCAGTTTCACACCACCCGAAAACGGGACAACAACGCATCACAATGACAGGAACCGTGATTTTAAAAAGTTCTACGATATTAATTCCCGTTGTAGGAGCTGACAAACAGGAGATCATGGAACACCTCGTTCATAAACAGGGAGTATACCCGGCGTCCTACATCTTCTCTCATGCATCAACAGCAACCCTCTTTACAGATCGGGTTACAGAATAAAAAAAGGTGGTTTTTCAACCACCTTTTCTCTATATCTAGGATACCTTAGAATCTTTTCTCGAAACTACGACCACCACCGTTACTGCGACGATCACGACCGCCACCGTTACGGTTAAAACCACCGCGACCACCAGCCGGACGATCGGTTCTCGGTTTGGCAACGTTCACGTTGATAACTTTACCGTCATATTCAGCTTGATTCAATTCATCAATAGCTTTTTGTCCTTGGGTGTCATCAGACATTTCCACGAATCCGAAACCTCTTGATCTTCCGGTTTCTCTATCCATGATAACTTTTGCTGAAGAAACTTCACCGTACTCTTCGAATAACTCTCTTAAGTCACTATCATTCACGTCGTAACTTAAATTTGAAATGTAAATGTTCATTAATACAAACTTTAAAATTAATAATTTAAATACTTGAGGTCGGATATTGTCTAGAAAAGTCTGCTTAACGATACATTTTAATACGATGAAGGCAAACGCTCTGTAGCGATCAAATCAAAACTCAAAATCACGACAAATCTACGATAATATTTTTAATAAACAAATAATCCTACACGTAAAAATAACACGAGGGTAATAAAAATATATTACCCTCGAAAATAAGCACTAAATCAGTGACATATCCTTCTTCCGGGATGCTTTTTAGCCTCCCTTTTTTTAAATTCGGTCTTGTCAAATTGTTCTTGTTGCATCTGATGCTCGCCAACCCAACTTTTATCCTGTTTTGAAGGAATGTTCCGGGCATGCCGGTCCCCACTCGTCGCTCTCGTCTTCTTTTCTTCACGTTCTTTCATAACTTTCTAATTTATTACTTCATATATCTATCCTATATTACATTATACGTCACTGCAAATAGAGTGTTACACGTACCCTCTCCCCCTTAATTCTTTATACAAAAGTTTTGCAAAAAAGAAGAATCTCACATCTTTTTTGTATGTTTGCAGCATTAACCTTATTATTCAACATGAAAGCACAACTCTGCATATAGCTACGCTCCTTGTATAGCATTCCGATCGCAGGCCCCGCCTGTCGGAAACAGAACACGTTTCCGGGAACAGAGTTTATTATACCCTTTTATTTACCGGGCATAACAAGTAATTCCACTCACGTGGAACAATCTTGATATGTGCTATTCAAGTTGAATCATGAATTTTACAAGCAAACAAATCTGGCTCATCAACTATCCCGTGATGATGAGCGTGTTAGTCGAACAATTAATAAATATCACGGATGCCATATTCCTCGGGCATATCGGGGAAACAGAACTGGGAGCCTCCGCCATCGCGGGAATGTACTATCTCTCCCTCTACATATTGGGTTTCGGGTTCAGCCTCGGCCTACAAGTGATGATTGCTCGTCGGAATGGAGAACGGCGTCCCGCAGAAACAGGAAAAGTATTCTTTCAAGGACTATTTTTCCTAACCACACTCGCCATCTCGCTCGTTACTCTTTCCAAAGTTTTCACACCCTTCATCCTGCAACATCTGTTGACTTCGACAGAGATATACGAGGCTGTCATACAATATCTGGACTGGCGGACCTTCGGTCTGTTTTTCGCTTTCCCGATGTTGGCTTTCCGGGCATTCTTCGTGGGTATCACCAAAACCCGTGTACTTACCGCTTCTGCCATCACCCTAGCGAGCATGAACGTGTTGCTAAACTACCTGTTGATTTTCGGTGCCGGAAAAATTCCGGCTTTAGGAATATCGGGTGCAGCCATGGCATCCACGATCTCCGAACTCGGAGGGCTATTCGTACTGGTGATCTACACCCGCTTCAAAATAGACAAACGGCATTACGGCCTTTTCCCCATTTTCAACCAACGACTCATGGGACAACTATTCCGCCTGTCTGTCTGGAGCATGATGCACTCTTTTATCAGCGTGACCCCTTGGTTCCTTTTCTTTATCCTCATCGAACATCTCGGTACCACGCAACTGGCGATCGCCAATATCATTCGGAGCATCTCCACGATCTTTTTCGTCATCGTAAGTTCCTTCTCCACCACCACGGGATCACTCGTCAGTAATCTGGCGGGAGCCGGGGAAAGGAACCAGATCATGCCCTTGTGCCGAAAAATCATCCGCCTCGGTTACTTGCTTGGAATCCCGTTAATCGTGATCGCCCTGTTATTTCCCCACGTGGTCATGGGTATTTACACCCCCGACAGGCAACTCGTTCAACTAGCCTTTTGGCCCTTTGTCGTCATGTTGTCAAACTACATACTCTCCCTTCCCGCACACGTGTTCTGTAATGCAGTGTCAGGCACGGGAGCCACCCGTGCGGCATTTATCTACCAATGTATCACGATCGCCATATACCTTATTTACCTTTCCTGCATCAACCGAATCGGAGAGATCCCTTTAGCGGTGTACTGGACATCGGAGCATCTTTACGTACTCCTTCTTTTCCTTTTTTCATGGTTTCACCTAAAAAGAACAAACGAAAAAATCATAAAATTGTAATAAAGGACGAACACGGTCACGAAAAACTTTTTCAGACCGTGTTCGTCATGTCCGACACCAACTGGCGCTGGTCATTAAAGAAACGAACCCGTTCCTTCTCCCCGCTCACCGTGATCAGCGTGGACGAACGTTTCAACGAGTTCATCCAGCTTTTCAACCGGTTGAATGTCTCCAAGTCAAAAGATGATATTACATTCAGCGTGAACGCCTTCAACATACTTAAATGACAATTCTGACTACTCACATAACAATAACTCGTGTCAAGATTAATATTAGAAAGATAGATATATATCTCGTTCCCCGTGTCCTCGTGCCGTCCTTTCGCCGTAAAACGCTCCAGTTTCTCCAACAGTAACATCAACTCCTCCTGCAACTCCTTCAACTCCCCGGGCGTGATCAGGTTTATACTGGCAAAAAACAACATATCCGTCACCAAATAGTGAAACACCAAATGATCGAGAATATAAAAAGAGGATCTAACACACCGCATCCCATGTAAAAAATCCTGTTGAATCTTGGCCAACCGGTCACTAATCACCATCTCCCGAAAAGGCTTCACCGAATCCACGTTACTATATTGATACAACCACTTGAACAAATAAAAACGCGTGATCCCGGGATAATAATAACAAAAAGATTTGGGAAGGGTATTCGTCGAGAAACCGGCCTCCCAGTCCGGTTCACTCTCCGCGCAAGCGAATATCTCGACGAAATCCTGCATCATCCGGAAATCCGCGTCAAGCGGGTTCGCGTACTCCACCAATTTCAATTGGAACGGACGGCTCTTGCACGTGTCCGTCTCCGTCAGATTATCCAGAGAAATTCCCAATTCCTTGGCGACAGTCATAACCTCCACAAACGTGAAGGGGACTTCTCCGCGCAATCGGCGATAAACCGCCTCCCGCTCGATATACAACATATCGACCAAGGTATTTGTCAACTTAGCTCCTTGCGGGATTTTCTTTCGCAATTCCGTCAGGAAACTTTCATACAGTGAAACATCTTTCATACTTATACACTATTTTCATAAAGAACTCAAGTCAAAAGTATGGAAAATACCACCAGATCTCCGAAACACGAGAAACATAATACGACTATTTTTGACACGGGTCACCCCGTTTTTCTCCCTATTCAAACATCCAACATTAGCACACCGTTCCTTCTTTTAAAAATAGTCATTTTTTCTCTTTCCTCTATTCTTCCCTGCAAACAACACGAACAAAAATAGAAACAATCTATTATTAACGTAAACCGACCAACATTTACCTACAAATATAGGTTACTTGGATGAATAAAAATCCCGTACCTTTACATCAGTTTAATAAAACAGTAATAACAAATGAAATAACAGACATCGAGTAAAATCAGGTTCATTAAAACCATTTCTTTTTTTTCATAATTCGTTAACTGGGGGAACATCCCTTGTTTAACTAAGAAACAAAAGCTCGCAAACAGCTGACCGTGAGGGTCCCTAGAGCTACCGGGTCCGCGAAATCTTCAAAACAATAACCCAAATACACACACTATCAGGTCGCGGACCCACTCTTTTTTTAATCACACCATAAAACTTACCACGTGCTTTAACCTAAACAATTACGATCATTCGTCCCATTCTGACGCTCCAGCCAGTCAAACATGATCTGGTAGACCTTTCCCCGGACCTCCTTGCAGGATAGAACCAAATCGTGCAGACCACCCAAGACCGACACGATCTCCACCTGTCCCCGGATATTCCGTGCTACCTGCTGAATGTCTCTCACGTTCAATATAGCATCGCGGGACTGCACTTGTTCCTCATTCGAGAAATTCGAGACAGACCTCTCCGAATGTAAAACCAGCACGGGTTTTCGTACTTCAAAAGGTTGCCTCAACTCCCGTTGTGCTTTATGAATAGCCCGAACCCATCCCAAATTAATCCGGGGTGCAACATGCGGTTTCCAAGCCAAGTTATACTCCCACTCTCCCCGACTCTCCCGGTGCAGGAATTTACCATATTGTTCCGTGAATCCTCCGGCAATCTTTATCCCCGGTAAAAAACCACCCACCAATGCGACAAACGGGATACACTTCTTCACAAACCAACTTTTATTAAAATCAAAGAAAGGACTGTTCAACATGATGCCGTCAAAAAGAGAACTATCCCCGTTTTCTTTAGCGTAAAGCGTGGCAATCAACCCGCCCGTGGAATGTCCTAACAAAACGGTTGCCCGGCTTCCCTCCTCCCGGATCATTTGCAAAGCGCATGTAATCTCCTCGAAATAAGCCCGAAGATCCCGGATGTCATTAAATTTCTGATGAGGCAACCACGAACGCCCGTATTTTCGTAAATCCAGCGCGTAAAAATGAAATCCCTGCTCGTTAAAACGGCAAGCCATTTCCCGTTGGAAGAAATAGTCATTAAAACCGTGAATATAAAGCACCGACCGACCGTTTCCCTTATCCGACAAACGGCGAACAAGCGTGGCTATCGCCCGTCCCTCGTAATCATCGCGCAAAGAGATTGTCGCTCGTTGAAATCCCTCTCCCAATATATCTTCCTCGTAAAAAGTGTCCATACTCTTGCCTCTTTTTTGTTCTTCCGACCGGACCATATACCCCATGCTCCCAGTCTCTTCGCCATCGAAATTAAATATAAATTTTCATACTTCTATACATTCGCCTATATTTTCAAAATATCCCGCCACCCGGTAATCTCGAACTTGACGCACGAAGGCTACAACTGGTCTCCCGATTCCCTACCCTACCTCTATGCCCCACTATCATCCGACTAAAATTATCCGTATAACAAATATACTTCATAAGGGCATGAAGATTCAAACAAAAACGATTAAAAAATCAATTTAATCGAAGGTGAATGCAAGATGAATGCAGGATGAATGCTCCTTCGTCTAAATGAACTATAAGGTAACACCCTATGGAGAATACAGGAAAGGTTAAGGAGCCTACAAGCAAACTTAGTTCAGAGAACAACTATCTTATAATAAAAAACAAGGGAAATCCCACGGAAATCCTAGGGAAATAATCCCCCTTATTCGAAGATCATTCGAAGCTTCCTCGTGGCTCAAACATTACGGAATGACTAGGCTCCGGGTAAGCATCGAATAATCTCTGAGGGAGCAAGATTATTTGGGTTAAATTACTTCTTTATCCGGGTTGGATTAGAGTAATATCACGGACGTGAATTTATATGGCTTTACCATTAGATGATCTCTTGTACCAGTCTCTTGAACAACTGACACCTAATATTTTTATCGTATCAACACGAAATTTAAACAGGTTTTTAATATTATAGAAATTTATTTAATTCTTCTACTAGCAAAGTAGCCGTCATAGCTTAATTTTCTTGGGTATTAAACAAACTGGTTAAATCTCCAACAATTGGAATTGCACCATACTTTCCGGATAAGTAATCTTTTTCAAACGAAGCATCGTTGCGCACTTTATACTCTGCTAATGAATAAAGTTCAGTTGCCCCATAACGGTCTTTTTGTGTAAACCAAATCTGATCTCGTCGGAATATATTAGCGCTCAACAAGTTCGTGTCGTGAGTGGTGAAAATTAATTGAGCATTTTTCGGATTTGTTACTTTTGAATTAAACAAGGCAATAATTCTACACGTGAGAAGTGGATGCATTTTAGAATCAAATTCATCTATAACCAGACGCTTTCCATTATCCAAAGCATCGATAATGGGATATGCCAAAGAAAAATACTTTATTGTACCTTCCGATTCATTTTTCCTGAATGGAAAAGTAACAGCTTTGACTTCATTACCTTCATCATCGTATTGCGTATGTGTACTGACAATAGTATTATCAATTTTTTCAATATTCTCGATGCCTAAATCAGCGTAGCGGGAAAATTCTACAATTCTCTGTTTTATCCTGATGTCATCCAGTTGGATGGTTGCGGTATTCCATATCTTCTCATCATTAGAAGCTGAAATAATAGTGGTATCGTTCAACCATTTCATGATCTCTACTGCTGTCGGATCATTAAATTGCGCCGCGACAGAAAGCAATAATGCATTTGCTCTCACCATTCGTTTACCTGCCAACTCTTTACCAACGACAAACTTAGCATGAATATCAAAATTATCTTTTTCCCGGTAGAACAATTCCACTTCCTTGGCTCTCTTTTTATTCGCTTTTTGATAGAGCCATTCCGAATGTACCAATGAATTATCAGCCTCAAACCCGTAACGATATTGGTTGTCTTCATCACAGAATATAGCTTCAAAATAACTTGGAGCACTCGCGGTAAGCGAGTTCAACCGGAAACTTTCTATATTAACTCGTTCTCCCGCTTGAATATCCTTCGATGAATTTATCACGTACCACTTGAAGAACTCAAATGCCTTAATGAAATTGGATTTGCCGGATGCATTAGCACCATAAACAACCGCACTTTTCATCAATGATAATCCGGCAGTCCCGACACTAAAGATTATATCTTCAGCCGGAACCTGTATTTCTTTCAAAGCCGATGCTGCTAATGACAATGTAGATTGTTCTTTAAAAGATAGAAAGTTTCCTGTTGTAAATTGAATACTCATATTTTAATTACTTTATTCGAGAATTTATCACAAATACAGTATTTATTTTTCAGAATAAAGACACTTATCAGGTGAATTATATTATGAGCCTGTCTGAAATTTACATTTATGCGATAAAAAATCAAGAATGCTCTCGTGTACGTTACGAAGATAACAGTATAATATTCGATATCCAAACACGTAAGGATAAACTTCGCCGTGCTTGCTGTCAAAGTAAGCATATCATTCTTTCCGGCAGTCACGACCGGTTTATTCGGAGTGTTCCCATAGGTACTAAATCTGTTCTATTAGAAATGAGGTACTCTATATTTTCTTATTACTTCCCCTCGCATGCACTCTTCATCCTGTACTTTCCTGAAAATTACTTGCCATCTTCTTCTTGGTCTAAATGAACTATAAGATAACACCCTATGAAGAATACAAAAAAGGTTAGGTAACCTATGCCCAAACCGATCTCAGTGAATAATTACTGTTTCACCACGTTCCCCTCTGCATCAAAATAAATATTATGGTGACGTTTATGCCCGTATGAATTTTTCCCAACAATACCGACATCATATTTCACGACGCCTTTTTTCGTGATCTTGTTGGCACCCAAGATCTTGTAACCCTCATAATTCTTCTTCAAATACTCTTTGATTACGTCGGGAATAGACTCGAGCGTCAAGTCCTCTTTTGAATAAACGATCTTTCCTTCCGGGGTAATCTCCAACTTATATTCTAAATCATTGATTTCAAACTCCGCCTCGTAGACATTCTCATCTTCCTCAAAATCCCACTTGATCTTCTTCACTTCCGGATACTCCTGTTTCACACACTCCTTTACGACCTTAGGCACTTGTGCCTCATCAATATCTCCGGCAAACACCTGAATCCCCAAAACACAAATCACCAATAATAAGACGAATTTTTTCATACCAATAACTCAAATTTTATCATGTTTCAAAAAAGTATCACTCACGAAACCTGTATTACAACAAAAAAGAGACTAAAAATCAATGATTTAGTCTCTTTTCGTGATCCAGCTGGGACTCGAACCCAGGACCCCAACATTAAAAGTGTTGTGCTCTACCGGCTGAGCTACTGAATCCTTCAATTGTGTTTCTCAATTGCGGTTGCAAAGGTATATCTTTTTGTTTCTCTCACAAATTTATTTCGATTTTTTTTCACGCATTTTTTTCATGAAAAGAGTAAAAACTTCATTATGATTTAATTGAGTCTCCCGTTTCCTCGCCATAAATTCGGACAAAAGATAGGAATTGTCGATATATTTTACTTATTTTACCAAACAATCACAAAAAAATCATTCATGAATACATCAAAAATTCTATTTTCTTTATTCCTTGTGCTATCTCTTTTAGTTTCCTGTGAGAAAGATAACAATCACTCGGAAGACGATGAATTAGCCACTCGGATGAATCAATTCATTCAGAGCAATTTATCTACATTCTACTTGTGGTATGACGAAATACCGAACATTAAACCGGAATCAAAAAAAGACCCGAAAGAATATTTCAAGGTCCTCCTTTCCTCCAAAGACAAATGGTCCCTGATCACTGATGATGCCAACGGACTTCTGGAAGAAATGGCTGGAACAGGGGAAACTTATGGCTACGGGCTTGCTTACGGGCGATTCAAGGACAGTGACAAATGTTTTGCCATCGTCCAATACGTTTATCCCGGTTCTCCGGCTGCCGAAAAACTGAAACGAGGAGACATTATCGTAGAATTGAACTCGCAAAGCTTTACAGAAAGCGACCTCAGCAAACTTACCAATCCCGGGACCCTCCACTTGGGAATGGGAAAACAAGAAGGGGATGCCATAGCTCCTTCGGGAAAGACCGTCACCATCACTTCCCGGAAAATGGATGCAGACCCCGTTCTTATCACCAAACTCTTCGAACGGGGAAACCACAAAATCGGCTACCTCATGTACACCAATTTCACGAAAACATTCAACACCAGTATTGTAAAAGCCTTCAACGAATTTAAGGAAGCCGGGATTACCGATCTTGTACTCGACCTCAGGTACAATCACGGAGGCGACGATGACGCCTCCACATTCCTATGCAGCGCGATTGTTCCCAAAGAAAAAGCCGTGGTAGGTACACTTCTCTCCAAAGAAACATGGAATTCGCCCTGCCAAGAAATATTTGAAAGTGACTCCCAATACGAAAACTTACTTAACAGGTTTTTCGTGGAAACCAATTGCAATCTGGATTTACCTTCCCAGAAAGTATATATCTTAACCTCTGGCGAGACTGTTTCAGCCTCCGAGTACACGATTGCCTGCCTTAAAGCATTTATGGATGTCGAACTCGTGGGAACGAAGACTTACGGAAAATACGTCACCATGTACGCTTTCTCCCCGCAATATGAAGAAAATGGGAAATTAGTGGCAGATAAAGAACTGGCCAACTGGTTAATATTTCCGGTATGCTCCCGATTCACCAATATCGACGGGTATCCCAACTCCTTGGAAGGCATGACACCTCAACACGAGGTTAAAGAGGATCTTTTCAACGGCATCCAACTTGGCGATGAAAACGAACCCTTACTGGCAGAGGCCCTAGCCCTCATTTCCGGAACACGGCGAATGCAAGCAAAAGGCAGAAGCATTGAAACATCCCCTGTATTTAACATGCTCCCAAAAGCATTTAATGACATCAAAAGCAACCGGATAATTCACGTAAAATAATCAAATCAATATAGCAACTATTTAGTAAAATATTCATAACTTGTGATGGCATTTATACAGCTAATATCACAACCATGTTTATCAGAAAATCGGAGAAAAAAGGAATTATAACATTGGGCATTCTTACTATGGCATTATTCGTGCTACCACGAACCATTCACAAGAGTGAATGCCCGGTCTTCCTGATTCCCTATTCCCGACTTTCTGATACGACACAAACCGTCTCCCCAAAACCTCTTGTAATCGAACTCAATTCCGCCGACAGCACGGCATTGGTTAGTATCCGGGGTATTGGCCCGTACTACGCCAACAAAATCCTGCGTTACCGGGAACAACTGGGCGGTTTTCACGCCACCCGTCAACTCAAAGAAATTAAATTTCAATACCTGAACATAGATTCATTACTTCCCCATTTCTCCGTGAATCCCGCGCTGATCCGAAAAAAGGAACTGGACACCATGAGTTTTAAAAGCGTTTTACATCACCCCTATCTAGTGTACGAAGATGTTCAACTCATCTTCAACGCCAAACGAAAATTCGGTAAGATTGACTATTCTACCTTGGAATCCCAAAATATTTTACCATTATTTAAACTCAAAAAAATAAAACCTTACTTCAAATAATTTTGTATAACTTTGTATAGAACAATACATGATAGCTTGTCGTAAATAATTTACAACACTGTCATTTACAACGCAAACAACACACATAACTTATAGCGTATGAAAAAAGTATTTATAACACTAGCAATTATTATCGTGCTAATTATTGTCACACTGATGGTTATACCCGTCTTTTTCAAAAGTGACATCCTACGATTAATCGAGGAAAAATCCTCAAAATACATCCAAGCCGAACTAGCTATCGGGGACGTGCATCTGAGCATGTTCAAGAACTTCCCGAACCTAAGCGTATCCTTGGATAACGTGGTCATTTCCAAGGAAGAAACAAACACACGGGACACTTTAATCAATATTCCTCTTTTCGAGGCATCCGTAAATTTACGTTCCTTAATTTCCGGTAAAGAAATCATAATCAATAACATTTTATTAAAAGATTGTGATTTTATGCCCAAAGTCAATGCCGAAGGAAAAGCCAACTGGGACATCATGGTTCCTTCCGACACGACAGAGGTGAAAACAGAAGAAACTCCCGTGGAAACCACGGAAGAATCCGGTTCGGAAACTGCCATCGCTTTCAACAACATCGAAGTGCGCAACCTGATGTTAAACTACCAAGACGAACAAGCACTGACGTTTGCCCGGGTCGATGCCGTGAACATGGCCTTACAAGGAAATTTTTCCGAAACCAACACCATACTAAACGTGTTATTGGAACTCAAAAACATATATTTGCGTCAAGGTAAGAGTGTGTGGGTAAACAACACTGATTTCAACTGGCAAGCCGAAATCGGTGCCAACTTGAAAGAACTCCAATTCGACATCAAGAAAAATGATATGTCATTGAATGACTTGAAACTGGATTTAACCGGAAACATTGATATTGATGACGACAAATACACGATGGACTTGAATCTGAACGCACCCGACACGAAATTCGAAAGCCTGTTAGCGTTAATTCCCAAAGATTTCCAGAAAGAAATCGAAGGGGTCAAAACTTCCGGAGAATTCCAACTCAGCCTATCCGCGAAAGGGGAATATTACGAGAATCATCTTCCCGCTTTTGACCTGCGTTTCAACATCCTGAACGCGAATCTGAAGTACCCGGACCTTCCCGAATCGGTTGAAAAAATCAATCTGAAACTGGCAGTAACCAACCCCGGCGGAACCGTCGCGCAAACTAAGGCAGATTTAAGTACTTTGACCTTCACGGTTGCCAACAACCCGTTCAGCATGAACCTGCTTGTGGTCAATCCGGATGACCCGACATTAAAGGGCGGCATGAAAGGCGTCATCAACTTCGAGAGTTTGAAAAAAGCCTTACCGTTAAAAGACATCACGTTAAACGGTATCTTAACAACCGATCTCTCCTTTGACGGGAAGTACCAATATATCGAGAAAGAACAATACGAAAAGTTCACGGCAAACGGTAAGATTGCCCTGCAAAACGTGTTGTTCAAGAACGCGGACTTCCCTGCCGGAATTTCTGTTCCCTCCGGAGAGGTAACCATCACACCCGCCCGGCTGAACTTGAAAGACTTGAAAGTAAAAATCAACTCTTCAGACTTCGCCCTAGCCGGCTATCTAGCCAACTACCTACCTTACGTGTTCAAGGATCAGACCTTAAAAGGTAACTTCACCTTGAATTCCAACAAAATCGACTTGAATGAATTCATGGCAAACATGACAACCTCAGAGGCCGACACGACACAGGTTGCAACAACACAAAGTTCGGCCCCGGCAGAAGAAACATCAAGTGTACTGGCTATTCCGAAAAACATAGAACTGGCCTTCGGCACGAACATCAAAGAAATTTTGTTCGATAGCCTCGTGATAAACTCCGTCAAAGGAAACATCGAAACATCCGGTGGTATCGCCACGCTAAAGAATCTGAGCATGGATATGCTGAACGGGAACCTGATCATGAACGGGGCCTACAACACGGCAAACCCCGTCAAGCCTTCCGTGGACTTGAATTTACGGGTTACCGACATTGACATTCACTCGGCATATAATGCCTTCTCTTTCATCAAACAAAGCCTGCCGATTGCCATGAACTGCAATGGTAAAATATCCGCTGCCATGAAATTCAGCTCGGATCTGGACAAAGAAATGAGCCCGATCATGACAACGGCCAATGGTGGCGGTAGCCTCTCAACCAAGGGATTTGTCCTGAATGATAATCCGGCCATGACCCAACTGGCCAATCTGTTGAAAAATGACGAGTTAAGCCGTTTAAGTATTTCCAACTTGAAAATAGACTTCAAGATTGAACAAGGAAATATTATCGTGGAACCGTTTACCACGAATATCGCGGGTAACCCGACCACCTTCTCCGGCAGCCAAACCGTTGATGGCAAAATGGATTACACGATGTCCATGAACATTGCCCGGAAATACTTCGGGAAAGACATTGACAAAGTGTTGAAAGCCATCCCCGGAGCCAACAACATTCAATCACTGGACGTTGATGTCAAACTTGGTGGTACTCTGGATAAACCGACAATTACCCCCGATTTGTCTAAAGCATTGAAGAAAATAGAAAAAGAAGCCGGTAAAGAATTAAAAAATAACCTCTTGAAAGGCTTGGATAAACTATTCAAATAAAAGAAACGGAGGAGCGTAAAAAACATTCAAAAAAAGCAATTCTAAAAAGAATTACCACGCTCCTCCTATATATTTTTCCATCAATATCTCTTGCTGCAAGCAATGGATATCCCCGGCATAATAATCGGCCAAAGCGGCATCACACAATTTTCGGGCTCCCATCATAGCCTCTTTGCCATAGAATCCTGCAAATGAAAGTATATTCACCTGCACCTTTCCACCTTTTTCTTTAAACCGCTCACAATACCGGACAATATCCTTTGCGTAAAACGGATACCGTTCCGGATGCGCCAGCACAGGACAAAATCCTCGTCCCTGCAAGCCAAATAATATATCATCCACGTAATTAGATGGCCCGACAAAACTATGCTCAACCAACACTTCCCCCCGGTTCGATGCCATGATTTCTCCCCTTTCCAACACCTCCAGCATAAACTCCCCCATCCGGTATTCCGCCCCGGAATCCACCTCAACACGCACCCCCTCTTCCCGCAAGCGGGACTTCAACACGAACAACATACTCTCCACATCTTTCGGTGTATTTATCATAGCCGGGTAAGCCACGTGGGGCGTACACGTCAATCGTTTCAATCCCACCCGTTCCATTCGTTTCACGATCATCACGGCCTCATCCATCGTCTTCACCCCATCATCCAAACCGGGTAAAACGTGAGCATGTATATCATTTTCATACTCGAAAAAATATCGTTTACGTCTATTAAAAAACAACATGATCAAGAAGTTTTACGATCTTTATTCCCGTTACCGTAACCGTATTGATAGCCGTATACATAACCGTACCCATACCCGCCCGATTCAACCTTTACCCCGTTGAGAACAACCCCTAAATCCGATAAACGCTTATCTTTTTCCAGCTCGGATAAAAGTCTTAACGATTCCTTCCTCAATACATTAGCCCGCACCACGTAAACACAGGCATCCGCCAACTTACTCAAAGTAAAACCTTCTGCCAGCACACCCAGAGGCGGTGTATCCAGAATAATACAAGAATACTTCCCTCTCAGATACTCCAACAACTCCTGCATCCGTGGACTAGCTATCAATTGTACCGGATTAGGCGGTATAACTCCCCCGAACAAAACGTGTAACTCCTCGTTAACCCGCCAGATTAACTGCCCCGGAGTATCACACAATCCCGCCAAATAGGCAGACAATCCCTCCTGTCGATCGAAATCAAGAAAATTATGCAAACTGGGATTCCGCAAGTCACACCCGACAACAATCACTCGCCTCCCTGCCTTGGCATATGCGTTGGCCAGATGAGTTGCAACCATAGATTTTCCTTCTCCGGGAATGGTAGAGGTCACCATAATCACCGGGGACTTTTGTTGTTTAAGAATATAATTCAATTTCTCCCGGATCAACTGCATCGATTCCGATTGAATAAAATCCTCTTCTCCAACCTTTACCTTTCCATTCCCGACCTCCGGGAAGGTTCCCAGCAAAGGCAAACGAACCACTCGTTCGAGATCCTCAACACTCCTCACTTTCGAATCCAACATATCCATTCCCAGAATAATCCCCACGGGTATACACACGCCCAACATACACCCCAACAACAAAATCAACGATTTCTTCGGGCTTACAGGTCCCTCTCCCGCATCGGGATCTTCGATAATCTTCGCTGTCGGCACATAAACCAGTTTCGCAATTTCCGCCTCTTCCCGCTTTTGCATCAGAAAAAGAAACAAATTCTCCTTCAACTCCTGCTGGCGGGCTATTGCCCGGTATTGTTTCTCCTGCGTGGGTACCGAAGTCAATCGTTCGTCCACCGAAAGACTTTCCCGTTCCAACCCTTTGATCTTTATAATCAATCCCTTTTCCACGTTTCCGATGGCCTCCCGGATACTACTCTTCACCCCTCGCAACTGCATATCCAACCCCGTCACGATCGGGTTATTCTCCCGGGCACTCAACAACAATTTCTCGCGTCGTAATATCATTTCGTTGTAACGGGAAAGAGCATTATTCAACCCGTCGTCCGTCAACCCCATATTCTCCGGTAACAACGAGAACTCCCCATCCTCGTTCTTTTCCGTCAGCAATCGAATACTTCGCACCACGTCCAACTCCGTTTGAGCCTTTAGCAACTCCGTTCCGGCCAGCTTTTTCCTTTCCATGGCAAAAGCCGCGTCAGAAGTCAGATCCGTCAGCTTATTCGTGCGCTTAAAACGTTCGGCATCATTCTCTATTGTCCCCAATTCCCCGTTTATTACCTGCAAGCGAGCATTAATAAACTCCACCGTCTTGGCCGAAACCTGTTGTTTATCCGTCACCCCGTTCTGGTTATAGCGATCCACCAAAGCGTGTATCAACTCAACTCCCCGCCCCGGAATCGGATCTTTCAACATAATTCGCACGGCATTCGTATTTTTTTCCAGCGGCATGATACTCAAATTTTTATAAAAAGCCTTCGTGGCCGTTTCGTATGAATCCAAGTTAATCCGGACTTCCCGTAATTCACTCCCCATGTAGTCCGCATTCTTTTCCACGGAGATACAATAATCCCCCATGGAAATACTCTCCGAGAAATGTCCTCGCCGAATCACCTCTCCCTTCGGATCGGTCACGACAATCTCGTCATTTGCAGCCAAAAGAACATACAGACAAGTATCTTTTATACCCTCCGGGTGATCAACCAATATCTTCACGGGAGAATCATTATAAAGTTCATGATCCCGGAAAAAACATTCTTGAGTATAACGTATATTTAACTCCAAATCCCGAACTACCTCCCGCATCAAATTCTTCGACTGCAATTCCACCATTTCATTCTCCACGTACACATCCCCCGCCCGGAACAACCCCAACTCCTTCATCATCACGTTTGTTCCCAACTCACCTTTTTTCGTGTCACTAATCATCACCTTCCCGTAAATATCATACACCGGCGTACTGATTAAACAATAAAATAGTGCCGCCGCCAGACACAGCGGCACCGAAATGATAAACCAACGCCACCGGACTAGAATCTTATAAAACAACTTACCCAAGTCAATGACATCTTCCTGATCAGACTGTATTTCTCTACTAACATTCTCGTTCATAAAATGGTTATTTTATAGATTCATAAATAGTTGCAACCAGCTCTTCCGGTCATCATCTTATTATTAAGGCCAGCACGGCCACGAAAGTGGATACACTTGATAATATATAAGGTAAGAAAGTTCCCGCATTGCCTCCCACGATTCGACCCCGGCTCGGTTCAACATACACCACGTCATTTTGCTGTAAATAGAAAAACGGGGAATGTAACAACTCACTCGAAGTTAGATCGACACGGGAAAACACCTTTTCATTCCCATCCTCCCGCATCACCAAAACGTTCTTTCTCTTGGCATTAATCTGTAAATCACCCGCCATTCCCAAGGCATCAAGAATAGAGATTCGCTCGCTGTTCACCTTGTAGCTCCCGGGATTACGCACCTCCCCCAAAACAGTCACCTTAAAATTCAGGAATTGAATCGTCACGATCGGGTTCTTCAAATAGCCGGACAACTTCTCCTTTAACATATCGGCCAATTCATTACGAGAAATCCCGTCCACCTGCAACTTACCTAAAACAGGAAAATCAACATATCCCTCTTTATCAACTAAATATCCTAAGGCTGCTTGCTGGTTTCCCGAAGTGACCTCTTTCCCTAAACCGATCATCGGGGTATTGAATGGTAAGGCTGCCTCAATGTCATCACACGACACGATAATCGACAATAAATCATCAACGTGAATCACGGTTCGATACTCACATGCCGCCTTAACTCGTTTATCCACTTTAATATCTTGTAAATAAACGACCTTTTTACTGGATGCACATCCGAAAATGCACATTCCACACATCCAAACAATAAACAGCTTATAAACAGACATATACACCTCTCTTTTTAATACATTCACGCTATCAAAAAACCAACGATTTTTGATAGCGAAAAAAGAAAGGTAAAATCAAATAATCACGAAAAGTCACCTAGTCATAAAGGTATGTGTATGAATGACTAAGCAAAAAACGTAAATAAAAAAGAAAAAGAGGATTTATAATATTAAGAATCGTTCGTTTATTTGATTACAAATATAGATATTTTTTCATACACCTCTAATCATTTTCAATATTTTTGTCAATCACCATAAATTTAGAAAATTTCACTAACACATTTCATAGCCGATTTCGACCTATTCAACACCATATTTTTAACAAAATAGTAAATACTTCACTCGTTCGAAAAACAGGTTATCACACAACTATGTTATTATTCTCCCTCGAAATATACCGTTTTTCAATTTCACCCTGTACACGGATGATTCGTAAAAGAAAAACGGTATTTAAACATCAAACGCCCCACCTCAATTTACATTTTTATATTAACAATCAAAACCGGGTCTCTTAAAATAACGGGCTTTGGGAAAAAAGTGATCAATCTCCAAGCCCAATTGTTCCAAAACCACGATCAAATGAGATATATTCGGTTCAAAACTTGACAAACGCTCCCTCAAAACCATCCACGCATTTTGAGAAATCTCGACAGCCAACAAGGCTACCTTCGCCGATCCATTATAATCATCCTCTTCCTGCGTGGCATTAATCTTATCCGAATAGATATAATACCCGTACAACGCCCTCCTAATCTTGGAGTGAATCAAATCCAGATACCAATTTACCTCCAACAACGCATCCCCGACCTCTTTCGTTCTGGGAGCATCACCTTCTTTTATCTTGGCCTCGTCAAACCATTGATAAATACTCTCCTGGCACTTCTCAGCCAAAGTTTTATAGATCCGGTCACACTTCACAAGATCTTCCTGTTCTATCTGCCTGACTGCCTCTTCATCCTCATCTTCCAAATCCTCGTAATCTTCCCCCCAGAATCCCCGGTCCACCTTCTCCGAGGAATAAATATCCTCTATCCCCATACCTCTTTCCTCCGCCAACTCTCGCAACACGTCAAAAGTAGAATCAAAAATATTTTTCAGACGGGCTAACGCCGACTCGTCATCATCCGGCATCTCCTCTCCCAAGTTCACTTTCGTCCGTTCCTTCAATTTCTTCCCCATCATGTAACTCATACAACGAAGCTGCAATGGACAACGTTCACACCATCTGTCGCAATAATTGTAGATGCCCGGCACGAAACCGGTATCTACAATCTTTTTTTCTTTTTTCTTAGGCACGTCTTTATAATCTTAACCGATTAATTTTTTATAACGTATACGTTTCGGGGTAACATCTCCCAAACGTTTTCTCTTATTTTCCTCGTATTCGGAATAACTTCCCTCGAAATATACCACTTTGGAATCACCCTCGAAAGCTAGAATATGAGTGGCAATACGATCCAAGAACCAACGGTCATGTGACACAACCACGGCACACCCCGCAAAGTTTTCCAATCCCTCTTCCAACGCCCGCAACGTGTTCACGTCAATATCATTGGTCGGCTCGTCCAGCAACAACACGTTAGCATCCTCTTTCAATGCCAATGCCAAATGCAGACGATTACGCTCCCCTCCGGACAACACTCCGCATTTCTTTTCCTGATCCGTCCCGGAGAAATTAAATTTGGAAACATAAGCCCGGGCATTCACTTCCCGTCCCCCCAAGTTTATCAAATCACTTCCCCCGGAAATCACCTGATAAACCGTCTTCTCCGGGTCTATTGCTTTATGCTGTTGATCTATATACGCAATCTTCACGGTCGGCCCAACTTCAAATGTCCCCTTATCCGGTTGCTCCACGCCCATAATTAAACGGAACAAAGTAGTCTTTCCCGCACCGTTAGGGCCGATCACCCCGACAATTCCGGCCGGAGGTAACTTAAATTCAAGATCATCGAACAACACCTTATCCCCGAAAGCCTTCGCCACATGCTCGGCCTCGATCACCTTGTTTCCCAAACGAGGACCGTTCGGAATAAATATTTCAAGCTTTTCTTCTTTCTCCTTCACGTCCTCATCCATCATCCGGTCATAAGCCTTCAAACGGGCCTTACTCTTTGCCTGACGAGCCTTAGGAGCCATACGTACCCATTCCAGCTCCCGTTCCAGCGTCTTCCGGCGTTTGCTGGCCTGTTTTTCCTCCTGTTCCAATCGTTTTGCCTTCTGCTCTAACCAAGAAGAATAATTTCCTTCCCATGGAATTCCCTCACCCCGGTCTAGTTCCAGTATCCAACCGGCCACGTTATCCAAGAAGTAACGATCATGCGTCACGCAAATCACCGTACCGGGATATTGATGCAAGTGTTGTTCCAACCATTCCACCGACTCGGCATCCAAATGGTTCGTCGGCTCATCCAGCAACAAAATATCCGGTTCCTGCAACAACAAGCGACACAAGGCCACCCGACGACGTTCTCCCCCGGAAAGGAACTTCACTTCCGCGTCCGGTTCCGGGCAACGCAAGGCATCCATCGCCCTCTCCAACTTCTGGTCAATCTCCCATCCGCCGTGATGCTCGATCAATTCCGTCAATTCCCCCTGACGAGTCATTAACTTATCCATCTCCTCATCACTCATCGGTTCGGCGAACTTCATGTTCACCTCCTCGTACTCTTTCAACAAATCCATCACCCCCTGAACACCCTCCTGCACGACCTCTTTCACGGTCTTGGAATCATCCAACTGAGGTTCCTGAGGCAAATAGCCGATAGAATGTTCTTTCGACCAGATCACCTTACCCTCGTAATTCGGGTCCAACCCGGCAATAATTTTCAATAACGTCGATTTTCCAGAACCGTTCAAACCGATCACTCCGATTTTTGCCCCGTAAAAAAAGGAAAGATAAATATCCTTTATAATCTTTCTTTGAGGTGGTATCGTTTTACTCACCCCCATCATGGAAAAAATAATTTTCTTCTCGTCTGTCATACCCATTAACTTACACGATATTATGTTTCACTTCTAGCACACAACTAATTATATTTAAAATGGATACAAAGATATATTATATCTTCAAATTAAAAAAATATACTTAATCCGTTATACGAAACAAACGTGTATTTTGTTTCAAGATTCTAGGAGAAATTCACAATTTTTCTTTAACAATACGTTTGCCCCCTCATCAAACATAATTCATTCAAACATATAACAAACTAGCTATCATAGCCATTACACAAGAATCCCCGGGAGCCTTCTCTCTCCCGGGGATAAAAAAACACAAATCTCTATAAATTAATTAATCGAATAAATAATTCAATTTTAACACTAATAATCGATAATGTTCACGTGTTTTTTCATTTCCTGTATTCATCCGACTTTTAGCCGTGTTGTATGTTTTTCGTAAATATTTCATCACGATCGGACGCTTATTTGACTTGTCAATTCTCAGAGATAACACAATTTCACCAAGAGCGTCCACTGCATCAAAACTATGATGAGACTCGCAATAGGCATGACAACTACAAGTCGTCTCGTTCAACCATTCTCTCAACGAATTACTCCCGGCACTCTTGAACTCACCTTTATCCATGTACCCGGTCAGATTTTCCACGAAAGAATTCTGGAAAGCCATATCTGCCAACTGCAGATTACCGGTTTTCTTGGTAAACATCTCGTCAAAAATAATTCCCAGATATTCATCCAACGTGAATACATTCTTTCCGTCCACCTCGTTTATTTGCAAGCGCCCTAACGTCTCCCGGGTCAACATCTCGTTGAAGAATTGCGTTTGAGCCACGTAGTGCTTGGCTGTCGGACCGATAATCGCAGTAATCTTATCATTAATAATCCAGTCCTGCAACTCGTTCAAATTCTTCAACACGAACTTCAACGCCGCAATCTGTTTCGCCTTGGGAACATACTGGTAAAGAGGCTCCGGATCACCATAATATTTCGGATTAATATACATTCCCCCGACACTCACCATAGCGTGATCCATAAACCGCACGAACTGACCGATAATCTCCTTATAAGTACTTTCAACAGCCGCATACCCCTCATCATTTACAGCCATCCAATCCACAAAATTAGCCGCCACGTATTTCAGATTTTTAAGCCCATAAGTATTTGCTTTCACCACATCATCCCCTAAATCCTCTGCCATGGAACGAGGGTCAAAATTAAATTGAAACACCTGTTTCCCGTAAAAACACATCTTATTTCCGATCTGTTCTCTCACCCATCCCCGCAAAATTTCTTTCTCATCATCCGCACTCTTCACGTTCGGGAGTACCTGATAACCGTATTTAATAGCAAATTTATCATACTCGCCAATTAAAGGAGGTGTCAACTTTACACCTTTCTCTAAATCTCCGGGCTGTGCCACGTAGTTAAACCGAGCGTAATCCATGATCGACGGGGTAGTCCCGTACTTTTGAGTAAACTCCGGGTCTCTCAACTTCTCAACCGGGTAAGCCGCTGATGCTCCAAAATTATGCATTAACCCTAACGTATGACCGATCTCGTGAGCCGCCACGTAACGCATGGCTTCTCCCATATTCTCGTCCGTCATCACGGGACAACGCACGGAAGGATCTACCGCCCCGGTCTGGATCATTCTCCACTTGTTCAGCAAAGTCACCACACCGTACCACGAAATCACGTCTCCACACAAAATTTCTCCCGAACGGGGATCAATCCACGACGGTCCCATTGAATTCTCCTTTGCCGAAGTCACAAATCGATAGCAATTATAATGAATATCATCCGGATCAAAATTCGGATCATCCACCGGGTAATCTTTCACGACAATGGCATTCTTAAAACCAATAGCCTCAAAAGCGATATTCCAGTCAGCAATACCCAACTTCACGTATTTTCTCCACTTCTCGGGAATTGCGGGGTCCACGTACCAAACAATCGGTTTCACAGGTTCTACTAACTCTCCAGCCAGATACTTATCCATATCTTTAGGCTGCAAATCCCACCGATTGATAATCCCGTATTGTTGCAAACGATCATGATGTTCGTCAAATAATTTACGAGACTCTTCAAAAAAGCCAATCCGTTCGTCCGCATAACGGGGAACCATCGGGGTCTCCGGCAAAATAATAATGTTACGAGCCTCTATCGTGGTCAAAGGACCTTCTTTATCCGTCGTGTAAGTCATCATACTCTTCACGATAATATTATCTTCGAAAGCCTTGAACTCCTCAATCTTGGAACGATCACTCTGAAAAGAACCTCCAAACGGGACTATCATACGAACTTCAGCCGGAAGATCCGGGAATGGAGAAAACTCAGCAATCGAAGACAAGAACAACGGGGTGGCATCAATCACACAATTGGAAGAATCTTTTGACATCACCTCGATTTTAAACGCTTTCCAGATCGGCGGGTTACTGTGTCTCTTGTAAGCCTCGTACATTTCCGACGACTCTTTGCACACGTAATCCAAATGAGGGAAATGGATATACACCTTATTCTCATCACAAGAGAACGTAATTAATAATGGTGTACGATTAATCGTTCCCGGATCAATCTGCCACGTGCGACTCGTGGAGGAAACACGAGAACTAATTAAATAATCCCGGTTCATCAATTTTTTCGGAATCTCCAAATAAATTTTATCCTTTTTCTTGATTACATTGAACATTCCCTTTTTCACCGTAGCTTCTTTCATAAACTTCTCGTATGCACTCTCGGAAGATGTTTTTGAGGTAGAATCCCTAGATTCAACTTTTTCAGATGTATCCTTCTTTTTTTTCCTCTTTCCCCACAACTCATCAGAAGCGCTCGCAAAATTTAAAGTAAAACACAGTAAAACAAACACATAAAATAATCTTTTCATAACTTATACCTAAATTATTTTCACATTCTTTCTATAACTAATTCTTTGCTTTATAAACCATGGTTCTATAATCAATCCCGAAATCATCTTTCAATGCCTGATCTAGAACATCATGTGCTTTCCTTAATTTTTCATGGTCTGCAACAGCCTTATTTATCGTTTCTTGAGGTGTCGTAAACAAAAATTCAAAGAATTTTTCCAAATATCCCGTTCGGCTTGAAGATACCGCATATCCCCATATTTTATTCGTCCAAGTATCATCATAATAATAAGTCCAATTTCCAGTAGGGTAACCTCTTTCCCAAACGATATTTATATCTGCTGTATCTTTCTCAGTAGCTCCCTCTATAGGAATCCACCAATTTTCCTTATTACCATATTCAGTTTCTGAATAAAGATAAAACTCTTCCGGAACAACCCAACCTACTTTATCCATACTATAATTCAGAAAAGTATTATTCCATTCTCTGGAAAGTTCCTCTTTTCCTTTTTCCGTTCTATCCAATATTTGATCATTCACCAGAAAAGCAATATAGCGATCTGCGGTATATATGTTTACGTATTCATCTTTAAACGTATTTTCAATGGTATCTGCCATAATAAGTGCATAAGGAAATAATTCCTGCTTTACCTGATCGCTATATCCATTCAAAAATAACTCTTTCAAAAGTTCCAATCCTCTCTCAATATGATTTCCTTCCTGTTTAGGAGGCACAATATGTACATCGTATTTGGATTGAAAATTAAAAATATAATCGGCTGTATCAGGATCGACTATCAACAACTTTCCGAACTTATAATAGTATTGAGAAATATATTTCAAAACTGGGTCAGTAGAAGTCGTATCGTAAATTCTTCCATACTCCATGTAATCAGCATGAATCGTTTCATTTTCGTAACATCCGATAAATAACAATCCCGATAATACAAACATTATAATCTTTTTCATAATAATCTCCTTTATTTGGTTTTGCTCTCAACTCGAACCGGTTGCTCTATCTCAAAATTACGGCGTTGAACGTCTAACGGAAGGGGTAGCACATAATTAGGGCTATTAGCATCCAAAACATAAGTTACAAAATTTCGGTCTACGCTAAAATCATAATATTTATGCTCAACAGCTAATCCCCAACGCCGAATATCAAACCATCTTATATCTTCAAAACAAAATTCCCGTCTTTTTTCTTCCTGAAAAAGGATCCATGCATCCTCAGCATTTTTCGCTTCTAGGTAACCATTCCCACCTTCAATACGTTTACTATACACCTCATTCACATCTTTCATTCCCAACCCCCATTCTCCCTGCTTGATATTAGCCTCTGCACGATTAAAATAAAATTCTTCTATGCGATAATTTGTATTCCAGCAACCAGAGTAATTTACATTAAATTTGACAATCCTACAACTATTCCAATAGTCAACAAGGACATCCCTATAATTACGAACATCATTACTAGCAAACAATGCGATTAAATCCTCTGACGGACAGTACGTACCCATCGATGTGTTTGATGATGATGTGGGATGCGCCTCTTTATTTAGCCAAGAAAAAAGTATACTATTATTATCCTTATTTAACATAGGTTTAGTATCACTAGAATAACCCAACATTTCATTTAATGAAATAAGCGTCCGATTTGTCTCTTTCAAAGCCTCATTACACACAATTATTACATCATCATATCTTTTTTCTTCCAAATAAATACGAGACAGGAACAAGCGAACGACATCTTTATTCGGATGAAAAATAGAATTTTTCTGCTCACCATCCTCTAAGTTTCTCAAAGCACTTTCCAAATCATTTTCCATTAAATCATATACTTCCTGCAAGGAAGCTCTAGTATATAACTTATCTTTTATACTTGTTTCCTTATTGATCGGAATCCCCATGGCAGTTTTTGCTTGTTCAGCATCACGATACGGTTCCCCATACATATTTACCAAATACCAATAAGACATGGCTCGGAGAGCCTGCACTTCTCCTAACAATCGGAATTTCACATTGTCAACATCAGCCTCAAATTCACCCACTTCCTTTTCAATAATATTACACATCAATATTTTATGATAAAAGTATTCCCAGGCTGGGTCTATTCTTTCATCCCCTTCCGGTGTTATTTGACACTCTTTTGCCCATGTATAATAACTTTTGTTAGAAATTCGATCATCTTTAGTTGTACTACCAATCCATGAAGGAATGAACGTACCCATGTCATCACTCATATACCAAAGATTATATCCAGTCGCCCCAACTGATTTTTGAACCAATTCCCCTAACACCAATTCACTATAATGGTCTAATTCATCCGGAATCACCTTGTCTTTATCCTTATAATCTAAAAAATCACTACAAGAAACGAATAATAAAAATAAAGAAATCATATAAATAATCTGTTTCATCTCTTCTCAATTAAAATGTTACATTCATAGAAAACGAATAAGTCTGTTGAGGAGGGATCGTACCTGACCCTAGAGTCAACTGCTCCGGGTCACGTCCTTGCAGCCCCTTCGCTTTGATAACAAAAGGATTACTTACGCCCAAACTCAACGACAAAGATTTCAAGTACAACTTTTTCACGAAATCACTATTAAAAGAATAGGATAAGGAGATAGAATTACAACGCAAAAAATTCCCCGAAACAACTCGCATATCAGCATTATTGTACATTTGCCAATAATTAGAAGACACATTGTTCATAATATCTGTCTTATTTATCGGATTTTCACCGCCCGTGTATACCCCCCGTACAGTATATAACTCATCTGTCAATGCTGGAATATTCGTATATTTCTCATCACCTGGCTTTCTCCAACGCTTCACGAAATCTGAACTCATATTTTGACCAGGATAAGGTAATTTAAAATCATCTCCTTGATACAACTCATTCAAACGAATTTTACTTCCAAACTGAAAAGAGAACGTTGAATTAATACTGAAATTCTTATACTGAAATCCCATACTTAATCCTCCGGATAAATCCGGCTCCCGTTTTCCACTACATACCAAAGCCGATCTCAAAGCTTCTTCCTGATTCGTAATGATAACATTCCCTTCCTCATCATGATCCTCCAACCCTAAAAATATTGGAATTCCTTTATTATCCAAACCTCCAAAACGATAAGAATAGAATGTATTTAAAGCATATCCATCCCTCACTAAAGAACCGTTAAGATATTGCTCATAAGTTACACTTTGCTCGGCTGTCGTAGAAACTTCATTATACACCTTACTCGTGTTAAATGATACACGCCATTCAAAATCTTCTGTCTTAATCGGGGTCAACGCTAACGATAAATCCCATCCTTTATTCGTCAAATCTCCTCCATTAATTGTCACCATTTTTTCCCCGTTAGTACTTGTTACCTGCAAAGGCAGTAATTGGTCCTTACTCTTTTTATGAAAATATTCAAAAGAACCGGAAAGTTTTCCTTTAAACAAATCAAAATCAACCCCGATATTGAAAGAATTAGTTTTCTCCCACTTCAAGCCTTCATTAGGTAGTGAATTAAGAGTTGCATAATACTCTTCCGATTTTGAATCCAATGACCCCACAGAAATTATCATATTAGGATTATGTGCTTCTGTCACATTCGCTTGAATACCATAAGAAGCCCGAATAGCCAAATCCGAAAGCACATTTAAGAGTGGATCCATAAAATTCTCATCTGTCACATTCCAACGTCCAGAAAACGACCATATTGGTAAAAAACGAGCTTGTTCTCCTAATTTATTTGAACCTTCTCCACGAATATTAGCACTCATCACATATTTCCCTTTATAAGCATAGGAAAATGAAGCATAATAAGCAATACTATTATTCGTCGCATCTATAATTGTCGGTTTCATCTGCAACATTCTTCTTGCAGCATTGGGCCATTCATCCAATTTATCCAAAGACACGAAATTTTTTCCACGCTCTGGCAAATATCCCCAAATCTCTTCACTGATTCCCGTCGATTTTTGAGATTGTAAATCTAGACCACCCAATAAACTCAAGCTATGTACCTCATTAAACGATTTATTAATATTGAAAGAAACACGAGCTGTGAAAGAATCTCCTCCATTAAAACTTGAGTTCAATATTCCTCCGAACGGTAATTCACAAACATTATTCATATAGTTAGACAAATTAGTCAATTGTTTCCGGTCAAAACCATAGGGCAATTTTCGATAAGTAGCAACTTTATACGTACGTTCATCATACCACATTTCACTCTCTGAAGCGCTAGAATTATAAGACAACACAGCAGAAGCTGATAACCAAGAAGTAAACTTATAATCTAAATTTATATTCGTGTTGATACTTTTGATCTTATTCTTTGATCCCGAATAATGCAATTCGTTAAATACATTATATACCAATGGAATAGTTAAAGTAGGGCCGTCCATAACTCCCGCAGAATAATCATAAAAGAACCAGCTTCCATCAGCATTATACGCCGGAATTACCCGTGATGTATTATAAGCATACTCGAACAAATCCACCGTAGGACGATTCGTTGTAGACACACTAGCACCTAACATTACTGCTGCTCGAAACTTATCCGATATCTTAAATCCCAAATTCGACATAAAACTGAATCTCTCTGAATTCTCCTTTAAAGAAGATCCCTGCTGATTAGCATACCCAGCAGAAAAATAATAGTCAACCCGATCATTAGCCCCTGACAAAGAAAATGTGTGTTGCTGACTAAACGAATTACGAAATAACAAATCAAACCAATCTGTATTTATTTCTTTCATTTCCTGCACTTCCTGATTAAACTGCTTTTGATCAATCATTCCATTATATAATTGATATAAAGCCCCTTCAAACCCTGCGTTTGTGGGAGAGAATCCCACAAATTGTAAACCTCTCTTGTAGATTTCTTCAGAAACTTCTATTCTCTCACGAGAATTCATTAAAAATAAATCATCATAACAAGGTCTTCCAATAAAACTCATAGAAGTACTATAACGAATTGACGGTGTCCCTCTTTTACCGCGTTTCGTGGTAATCACGATTACTCCATTAGCAGCTTTAGTTCCATACAAGGCAGTAGAAGAAGCATCTTTCAACACATCTATACGCTCAATATCCTCCGGATTCAAGCCGGAAATAGCATTACCGATCAAATTTACACGATCCATACTATTCAACTCGGTTGCATCTAATGGAACCGGATCCTGCAATACTACACCATCTAACACCCATACCGGTTCCCGATTACCAATAATTGTCGAAGAACCGCGAATACGAATCTTCGGAGCAGCACCCACGGTTGAAGTCATTTGCATCACAGACATCCCCGGGACCTTCCCTTGTAACATCTGATCCAATGAAGTCCCAACCGGTTCTATAATATCTTCTGCTTTCAATGATACAATAGACGACGTAGATTCTCTCTTTTTGATTATTTGATAACCAGTCACAACAACTTCGTCCATCTCATTATTCATCTCCCTCATCACCACTTGGATAGGTTTTTCAGATTCGACAAAAACTGTTTTCGTTTCCATACCAAGAAAAGAAAAAATCAACGCACTATTCTTGTTCACTTTTAACGAGAAATTCCCCTTATTATCCGTTGCCGTTCCCGTCACCGTTCCCTTGATCAACACGGATACTCCCGGAATCGGCTCCCCATTCTCATCCTTAACTACCCCTTGAGCTACAAGCAACTCATCCTTTTTCACCTCCTTAATCGTGATCAGATTTCCCTCGATTTTGTAAACCAGATTCGTTTCTTTAAAAATTTCATCCAATACCTGCGAAGGAGTAACCTTCTTCATATCCAAGGTTATTTTCTTCTTGCAGGCATCAATAACGGCAGTGGAATACACCAAACGATAGTTATACTTCTTCAACACCTCCAAGACCTCCTTCACGCTGGCATCCTTCACGTTAATGTTTATTTTACCTTCTTCATTCTGAGCGTGAAGAGGCAAACTCAAACACAAAATAAAAAGACATAACAACCCTTGAAGGGGAATTTTTTTAACATGACTTCCCCAAGAATCAAACATTTTTTTCATACATTTGTAAATTAGAATTTAACACTTATGCCATTTTAGGCATGGGATGCAGCGAGTGTTGGTAGCACTCGCTTTTCCTATTTATATACAGTTACTACTTTTCCACTAATTTTAAATTTAACATCACCAACATCAGAAATCACATCCAAGATCTTACCGACCTCAGCATATTTATCCACTCGAACAAAAAACTTCTCCTGCTTTACATCCGCATTCTCGTAGAATACCGTAAAGCCATACCATTCCGCCAATTGATCCAGAATTTTCTCCAATTCCACGTCCCGGAAAAAGAACATGTTATCTTTCCAGCAAATAATTTCTTCTACATCCACCTCGGTCACCGTGATCACGTTCATCACGTTACCCACAACTGCATGTTGATTGGGTTTTAACACAACTTCCGCATCCTTCCTTTTCACTTGCACGCTACCCTTCACCAAAGTCGTTGCCACCTTTTTATCCGGCAGACACTTCACGTTAAACTCCGTCCCTAGCACTTGTATATCTCCATTCTCCGTGTGTACGATAAAAGGGTGTTTCTCATCTCTCGCCACTTCCAGATAAATTTCGCCCTCGCTCAAAAACACTTCACGGCTATCACCAACAAAATCCACGGGAAATCTCAATCGAGTCTCTTCATTAAACCAAACTTTTGTTCCGTCAGCCAACATCACGTGATACTCTCCACCCTTCGGAACCACCACGGTATTATACTCGACCACCACGTTATTCGCTGAAGAATCTTTCTTCGAATAAACAAGCTCATTTCCATTTGTGATGGCATTCGAGGTAACCTCTTTTTTACCCTCCACTCTCTGAAGCTGCAGAACAGAACCGTCTTCTAGAACCAGCATAGCCTGTTTACGAACCGGAACAGGTAATTTTTCTTCGACTTGATTTTGCACCACTATTTCCGGCTTTATTACATTTCCTTGACTTATGAAGATATAGACAGCAATAGCCACGGGTAAAATCAGAATGGCAGCGTAACGCATCATCTTTATCATTCGGCTCGGCTTTTTCCTTACCTCCATGATCCGTTCGTGAACCTCCCGGCTGGTGATCATCTTTTTCATTTGCCTGTACGCCTCATCATCAATATGCAGCTCGGCACGCAACTCTCGTAACCTCCCGGCATCCTCTTCCGACAAGCAATCAAAGATGTCCTTCGTAATTAATTTATGTAGTTCCTTCATTATATTTTTGTCTTATATCCATGTTACACATGAAAAGAAAAAATGTATGAAAGAAAATTTATATTTAACTTACATTAACAATTGTGTGATATACAAATATCATCTACCCAATGAATGTGTGAACCAAAAGCGAGAACCCTTTCCCGGCTCCGAATTAACCCCGATGCGGCCTCCTACCTGTTCCACGATACTCTTGCAAATAGATAATCCTAAACCTGTGCCATGAGCAAAACTATTCAATTTCACAAAACGGTCAAAAATCTGTTTCTGCTTTTCTTCTTCGATACCCACGCCCGTATCCGTCACTGATATTTCAACCTCTCCATCTCTCAACGTATACCCCACGGCAATTTCCCCGGAAGTCGTAAACTTGAAAGCATTATTCACAAAATTGGAAATAACCTGCCGTAACCGATTCTTATCGCTGTACACCCAGCATTCCGGCAAATTGGGAACTATACACAAATCAACCCCGGCTGGAACTTTCACCCGGAGTGAAGTCACGACATCCTCGCACAACTGGCGCACGTCCACCCGATCATACACGAATTCAAAAGTCCCCGCCTCGATTTTCGATAAATCCAGAATATCCGAAATTAACTGCAACAACAACTCGTTATTCTCCTCCACGATACCGATATATTGCGCACGTTCACTTTCCTCTTGGGCATAAGCCAATAAATTGGAAAAACCTACAATCGCATTCAACGGAGTCCGGATCTCATGACTCATATTCGCCAAAAACGCCGACTTTAAACGATCCGATTCCTCCGCCTTATCCTTCGCCTTGATCAACTTCGCCTCGGTCTCCTTCAATTCCGTAATATCATAATTAATACAAATCATCTCGATCATTCCTTCCCGCGGGCGATAATCCCTCACCAACACGTTCACCCGCGTCCACGTGTAATGCCCGTCAGCCCGTCGGATTCGCATATCATTCCGTAAATGCGTACGTTTCCCGGCAATTACATCCGACAAGAAAGTAAGCATCAAAAACCGATCCTCCGGGTGGAAATGTGAGTGTACCCCGATAATCTGCGATAGAGGCGTCCCGATTTCTTCCCCCACGTTTTTATACCAACTATCCAAACCGTACCCGTTACGAGTCAAGGCGTTAAAATGCGCGTACCCGACCTGGGCATAATCGCCCACCAACGTGAAAAAATCCTTGAACTCCTGAATCTGGTTATACGCCTCCGTGGCTTCCGTCCGGTCCAAGCTAATCAACAAATAATTGATCAAATTATTTTGTGCATCATACAACGTCGTCACTTTTGTTAGTAAATTCAACCTCCCCGTCTTCTTAGAAACATAGAGACCATTCAAATTCGAAAAATCATACACTAGAGAAAAACTCACATTCTCCCTTCTCTTCATTCTTTCCCTCATCTCCTCCGGTATAAGATGATTTTCAAACATATTAATTCCCAATGCATCCTCTTTCCTAGCCAACCCGAACATCTCAAGGTCTTTATCATTCAAATCGACAAGATTCCCGTTTTTATCATACAACTCTATCCCGACCGGGATATTCTGATATATATTACGTAACAAACGTTCACTCCGGTCCAACGCCTCGTGGGCTGAGAACGTGTCGGTCATATCCGAAAACATTAACACGACCTCATCCTTGCAAGGAGAATACATCACGGCATGAAAATACTTATTTTTCTCTTCCAGATGATAATTTATATCCCGTACAACTCCATTTCGCATCACCCGTTCCAGATCAGGCAGCCGTTCCACAAAATGCGGATCAACCTCGCTAGCATATTTCCCGATCCAACTATTCCCCCTCGTGTTGTAAAGAATCTGAGCCATCGTGTTCGAATCCAAGAAATAATAGTCTTTCACGCCCCCCTCCTCATCATAAAACAATTTCATCCGCACATACCCCACCGGCATATGTTTAAACAAATCAGCCAAGAACTTTTTCTCTTCCTGTGCCTTATCCTCCGACTTCCGGAGTTCCATGCAAATACTGATAATATTCACCATCGAGGCAAACCACTGGTAATCCTCATTTTTCCACACGTGAGGCTTATCCAAAATATCTATACCAGCGTACCCGGACACGCCGTCTTTTGAAAACATCGGGATAACAATAAGCGATTTCACCCCTTGCTCCGTCAGACGCCTTTTTTCCTCGCTTGCCTCTTCCGGTAACTCATCCAAGCTGGCAAAAATAATCGGGGACGCATTTCCGGCCAACTGTTTCGTCCACCAAGGAATATTACTCATCGGGAATTTCTCCATGTAATTCTTTTTCTTGAAAGACTTGTAATTTCCCGCCTCGTAACGACACGTCTGCGTGCGATTTTCCCAATCGTACTCTATAATATAGGTACACCCCTCCGGATAATGCTGCATAATATCGCCCAATATCTTATTAATAACACTGCTCATATCCCCGGAACGAAGCAATGAAAGCAACGAGCGAGAGATACTATTTTGCTGGGCAAACAAATTGTTCACACGTTCCATCGCCGTTTCCTCCGTATCCATATTCTCCGGGACATCAAGACACTCCATGAAACCACAGGTTTTCATATTCCCCTCGGCATCTACCTCCTTGGAACACAATTTCACTCGTACCCACACGATTTTTCCTCTCACCTCGATCGGGTAAATCTGGTCATATATATTCTGGGTTTTTCCAAAACGAAATTCGTTCACCGTTCGTAAACGATAATCCTCCCGGATCAACTTACGAAAATCAACAAAACTGATTATCCCATCTTCGCCCAAATCTAACAATTCTCGAAGAAAATCAGAACAGACATACTGTTTTTTAGAGAAATCAGCTTCCCACCAACCCATTCGTGCCTTATTCAACAAATCTTGAACACGTCCACTATTGAACCGACCATTATTATCCACGACCTTACAAATTTGATTATATTCAACGCCTAATCTCACAAAAATAGTAAAATATCCTTCATTCCGGCTCTCTTTTCAAAATAAAACAGGCCGTTAAATTTCATTTTTCAATGCCTCTCGTATTTTAGCGTAAGCCTCTTTCTTGTAATGCCGCACGGTATTATACTCCATGCCAATTTGTTCGGCGATTTCCCTCGTGTCATATCCTTGTAAGGCTAATTCTAAAATACGACGCTCTTTTCGCGGCAAGCGACCGATCAATTCGTACATATAATCATGAGTATCCACGACTACAAACTCGGTCATCAACTCGGGTGATAAATCCATGTATACCGGACGAGAATTACGAATAAAATTCAGACACAAATTTTTCACCGTGGAATAAAGATAGGAACGCTGTTCCGATTCATTTCGTTCTTCCACGATCTTGTCATAACCGTTCACGAAAGCCTGATGCACGATATCTTCAGCCTCATCAGGACAATAGCGAGCGGCATAAACTCGCAATTCATGCTTCAACTTACAATATAGTCGAGCAATAATCTTCTCTTTCTCTTCCGTCATAAGTGCCGATCCCTACGAAATTCCCCGTTTTCTCACATAATTTCAAAACAGGATTAAACCTTCGTTTAATAATCCTCAAAAATAGTAATAATAACACACAATTACCCAAATAGGTGCATTTTTTTATTCTTCCCTCAAAATCAAAAACATACATCAAAGATTTCTCTTTATAGTCATCATCTTGACGAAAATAAAAATCAATATTATTAAACGAACCATTAATGCTCCTTTTATCAAGTACCCCTCCAACACATTTTGATCATACACTTCTTGTCCATTTCAACCAAGAAGATTTTCGCTTTTAAACTTTTCACCCTATATTTGTGTGGATAAAATTCCCGACATGAGCGACTTTGTTAACGGTATAGATACATTTAAAGAACTGTACACGGATTACTTTCAAGCCGTGTGGGGATTTTGCAGCACTTACCTGAAGGACAGGGAACAAGCCATGGACGCCACGCAGGAGACATTTTTCAAATTGTACGAACGTTTGGATAATTCCTACACCAAGCAAAACGCAATCGCCTTTATCTACATCACGGCCAAAAACATTTGCATGGACAACCTGAGACGGAATAAATTTAAAACCAAAGATGTCGAGCTATTAAAGAATGAATTACCCTCGGATGACTCGCTTCTGGAAGAAATCGCCACCCAAGAAATGATCCGATGCGTGCATTCCGCCATCAGCCAGCTCTCCGGACGCAGCCTTGAAATCGCCACTCTCGCGTTAGAAGGTAAATCAAATCCGGAAATCGCAGACGTACTGGGAATCTCTCTTAACTCCGTGAAATCTCTCAAAAAAGAAATGTACACCAAATTACGAAAGATTATCGGACACGAATATATTATCCTTTTTTTCGCCAAGCTCTTGCTACACGTAGATAAATAAATTCTGCAAGCTCATTATTCCCATATATTTTCTATAACTTCTGTCCTATCTCAAACCCAATTAATTAGGTTTTAAGAAAGCATTTCTACCTATAAAAATAATAAAAGAGTAATATCACAGGTATTATAGTAGAATTACTATCTTCTTATTTATTTTTTGTTTTCAATATAATTTCTATAATAATTAGCGTTGAATAGGAGATGAATGGGAGTTGAATAGGAGTTGATATAATAAAACTACATTAAATATAAGAAAAAAATATTCTATACAGGTTTTAATATCCATATAATAGGGTTGAAAAAGTTTACCTGCTCTCGGTAAACTTTTTCCAGAAAAATACATCTGTATTTTTATCTTCTTTTCCTATCACGGAAAAGGAAAGCCCCGAACGGCAAACAGATTCCGGCAATTACGATTTGGTAAGCCCCGTATAAAACACGTGTATCATTAGCCAGCGTGTTACCGGCAACTGACATACTACCCCCTTCTTGGTCCAAACCGAGCGTGATCATCTGCCACAAAACCACGAAAGCGGCAAGCAACGAAAAAAATGATCCGAGGTATAATAACCCCATGGACATATCCTGTTTTACCTCTTTTCGCAAGCCAAAAAGAAAAACCAAGGCAAACATGATAAACGTGGACCAACCGACTGTTTGATACCCCATGATCATACCCAAACTACCAATTTCATACCAAGGTAGAAACGTCGCAATCATACCAATGATGGCGATCAAAAAAACGACAAATTTTTGCTTACTCATAATATCCGATATTTTTATTTTTAATACAAATGTCTCTCTTTCTAAACAAGGTTTACGTAACGAATAATGATGAAGTTATCAACACCCTATTTAAAACAAGTATAAACTCGTTTTTTTTGAAAATATTTACCGTTTTTACTTGAATATCGCAAGAACAATGAGTAGTTTCGCGCATAAATATTGGAACGAGAGAAATATTCAAAGAAAGTGCGCCATAAATAAGCTAAATGATTAAAATATAATATCTAACTTTAATGTTTTTTTGTTATGAAACCAACACATATTGAACACATCGGCATCGCAGTTGCCAGTTTAGATGAAGCAATCCCCTATTATGAAAAAGTATTAGGATTGGAATGTTATGCTATTGAAGAAGTAAAAGATCAAAAAGTAAAAACCGCTTTCTTCAAAGTAGGACAAACTAAGATCGAATTACTGGAATCAACTGACCCGGAAGGCCCTATCGGTAAATTCGTTGAGAAAAACGGAGGTGGTATGCACCACATAGCTTTCGCCGTTGAAGATGTTCAAGCCGCATTGAATGATGCACAGGCTGCAGGTTGCCAGTTAATCGACAAAGCTCCGCGCGGAGGTGCAGAAGGATTGAGAATCGGATTCCTTCACCCGAAATCAACATTCAGAGTATTGACTGAACTTTGCGGAACAAAATAATTTTTTTTAATAATCAGCTCATATAAATTTTGATAATATGACAAATCAAGATAAAGTCAAAGAGTTAATTGAATTACGTGCGCAGGCAAAGCTTGGCGGAGGGGAAAAGCGTATAGAATCCCAACACAAAAAAGGGAAATATACCGCTCGCGAAAGAATCGCCATGTTGCTGGACGAAAATAGTTTCGAAGAGTTTGATATGTTTATAACACACCGTTGTTATAACTTTGGGATGGAAAAAACCAAATTCTTGGGTGATGGAGTGGTAACCGGACAAGGAACAATTGACGGACGTCTCGTATTTGTTTTTGCTCAAGACTTCACTGTTTTCGGAGGTGCCCTTTCCGAGATGTTAGCTCAAAAAATTTGCAAGGTGATGGATAAAGCCATGACTGTGGGAGCTCCCATTATCGGATTGAATGATTCGGGTGGTGCCCGTATTCAAGAAGGGGTTAACTCCTTAGCTGGATACGCGGAAATTTTCGAACGGAATATTCTCGCTTCAGGAGTTATCCCGCAAATTTCTGCCATTTTTGGTCCTTGTGCCGGAGGGGCCGTGTACTCTCCTGCCTTGACGGACTTCATTCTGATGACTGACCAATCATCATACATGTTTGTAACCGGTCCGAAAGTGGTGAAAACCGTAACGGGAGAAGATATCACAACCGAGGAATTGGGAGGTGCAGAAGTTCACTCCACGAAATCCGGTGTTTCTCATTTCTTGGCAGAAAACGAAGAAGAGGGTATCGCTATTATTCGTGATTTGCTTTCTTATTTACCTTCCAACAACTTGGAAGAGACTCCGATTGCCGTATGCAATGACCCGATCGACCGTTTGGAAGACCGGTTAAACGAAATAATTCCTGATAATCCGAATTTACCGTATAACATGATGGATGTCATTGAAGGCATCGTGGATAACGGAAAATTCTTGGAAGTTCACAAACGTTATGCTCGTAACATTATTGTCGGATTCTGCCGTATGGGTGGACGTTCTGTCGGCGTTATCGCTAACCAACCGAGTTTCTATGCCGGAGTTCTTGACATTGAAGCATCTCGCAAGGCGGCACGTTTCGTTCGTTTCTGCGACTGTTTCAACATTCCGGTGTTGACCTTGGTTGACGTACCGGGATTCTTGCCGGGACGTGTACAGGAGTATGGTGGTATTATCACTCACGGGGCAAAATTGATGTTTGCTTACGGAGAAGCAACCGTTCCCAAAGTAACCGTTACTTTACGAAAATCATACGGTGGAGCTCATGACGTGATGTCATGTAAACAATTGCGTGGAGACTTCAACTACGCTTGGCCCACGGCACAAATCGCCGTTATGGGAGCTAAGGGGGCTATCGAGGTGTTGTATGGTAAAGAATTGGCAGCAATCTCTGATCCTGAGGAAAAAGCTAAATTCGTTGCCACGAAAGAGGAAGAATACAACTCGGCATTCGCGAACCCGTACAAAGCCGCTTCATATGGATACATTGATGATGTTATAGAACCGCGTAACACGCGTTTCCGCATTATCCGTGCTTTCCAGTCTTTGCAGACCAAGCGCGTTGTTAACCCGATGAAGAAACACTCAAATATACCGTTGTAATTCATATGATTACATTAGCAATTAACTGGGGTTACGCACTCCTCGTTACAGGCGTGGGGATGGTAACAGTATTTCTGCTATTGATTCTTTTGATCTGGATTATTAACTTACAGACCAAGTTGACGAATCAAGTAGAAGATCACGCAAAAACAGTTCAAGACACGGAAAAAGCAGTAGTGACAACGGATACCCATCCGACACCTCACGAACAAGCTGCCATCGCCATGGCTATGCATCTATATTTCAACTCTCATGACGAGGAACCTCACGTGATCACGATCGAAGAAGTTGAAAAACGTTATTCTCCGTGGAGTTCTAAAATTTACGGTATGAGAAACCTTAATAAGTAAAATAAACAGATTATGAATAAATTCAAAATCACCATAGACGAAAACAATTTCGATGTAACTGTGAATGTAACGGATCATGACAAAGCTACAGTTGAGGTGAACGGTATATCTTATGAAGTATCATACGAAAGCAAAAACACGGTTGCTACCACCGCACCTCGTAAACCTGCTGCCATACCGACTTCAACTACATATAAAAGTTCCGCTCAAAGTACATCTGCAACAAGCAACAAGACGACCTGCATTAAAGCACCGCTTCCCGGAACGATTTCCGCTGTTAGCGTGAAAGTTGGCAGTCAAGTAAAACGCGGAGATTGTCTATTAGTCATGGAAGCCATGAAAATGGAAAACAATATCGTGGCAAGTGTTGACGGTCAAGTGAAAGCAATACATGTAACTGCTGGTCAGAGTGTTTCTCAGGATGACCCGCTTGTTGATTTGGTTTAATTTACCGTAAAACAATTGAAAATGAGACAAGTGGAAAAATACCTGCTAAAAATAGCCTTATTACTCGGTATATTTATCATGCCTTTTGCCGCTAGTGCAGAGGAAGTTGATATGGGAGAAAAAGTATCCAAATTCTTGAACGATACTGGATTTGCCCAACTTTTCGCCGGGAATTGGCTGTGCTTAGTCATGATAGTCGTGGCATGCGTGCTATTTTATTTGGCTATCGTAAAGAAATTCGAGCCGTTATTATTGTTGCCTATAGCTTTCGGTATGTTATTGACAAACTTACCCGGAGCCGGATTATTCCATCCAGAACTTTTTGATGGAGGACATGTACATTGGGAGGCTTTCACGAATGCCAATAACATTGGCTTACTGGACTACCTTTACCTAGGAGTAAAATTAGGAATTTACCCATGTATTATTTTTATTGGTGTTGGAGCCATGACGGATTTCGGTCCATTATTGGCGAATCCTAAAAGTTTTCTTTTGGGAGCTGCCGCCCAACTCGGAATCTTCGCTACGTTCTTGGGAGCCCTTGCATTAGGCTTTACTTATGCAGAGGCAGGATCTATCGGAATTATCGGAGGTGCAGACGGGCCAACTGCGATTTACTTGACATCCAAGCTAGCACCGGGATTACTTGGTCCCATTGCCGTGGCTGCCTACTCGTACATGGCACTGGTTCCTGTGATACAGCCACCTATCATGAAAGCGTTAACAACCCAGAAAGAACGGGAGATTGTAATGAAACAATTGCGTAAAGTATCTAAAAAAGAGAAAATCGTATTCCCGATCGTTGTAACCATATTTGTATCATTATTATTACCTTCTGCAGCTCCCCTGATCGGATGCTTAATGTTAGGTAACTTAATGCGTGAATGTGGTGTTGTTGAACGTTTGAGTAAAACGGTTCAAAATGAGTTGATGAATATCTGTACGATATTCTTAGGTATCTCCGTTGGAGCAACCACTACGGCAGCTGCATTCTTGAACTTGCAAACGTTAGCCATTTTGGTTATCGGTGTTCTAGCTTTCAGTATAGGTAGTGCCGGTGGTGTATTACTGGCAAAATTCATGAACTTGTTCACCAAGAACAAGATCAACCCGTTGATCGGTTCTGCCGGAGTTTCTGCAGTTCCGATGGCAGCCCGCGTATCACAGAACGTGGGACAAGAAGCAAATCCAGGAAACTTCCTGTTGATGCACGCCATGGGGCCGAACGTGGCCGGAGTTATCGGTTCTGCCGTTGCAGCCGGTATATTATTGTCATTCTTAGGATAACCTAATATTTCGACTACCTCAAATTTACTTTGAGGTAGTCTTTTTATATTCTGTTCATTATACATTATTTTCTTTTAACCACAAACTAATTTATTCTATTCATGGGACTTAGAGGTTTCGGTAGTGACAATTTTTCCGGAGTATTACCGGAAGTATTTAAAGCACTGGAAGAATCAGCCTTCGGACATCAACATTCCTACGGGGAAGACAAATACACGGAAAAAGCCATCGAAGATTTCAAACAAATATTCGGAGATGATATTGACGTGTATTTCGTTTATAATGGAACGGGAGCCAATATATTGAGTCTCTCGGCTTTCACGCATTCCTATAACGCGATCATTTGCGCAGAGACAGCTCATATCAACGTGGACGAGTGCGGGGCTATCGAGAAACAAACCGGCAGCAAGTTGCTGACCGTTCCCACATTTGACGGGAAACTCTCCCTAGGACTGATTCATAATCACATGCATGGATTTGATGATCAACACCACGCCCAACCGAAGATCATCTCGCTAACGCAGTGTACTGAACTCGGAACAGTCTACACGCATGATGAATTAAAAGAAATCTGTGACTTCGCACACGCCCACGATATGTATGTTCACATGGACGGAGCCCGTCTGGCAAATGCCGTTGCATACTTGGGATGTACCCCGGCCAGCATCACGAAAGAAGTGGGAATAGACGTTTTAAGCTTCGGGGGAACCAAAAACGGCATGATGTTCGGTGAAGCTGTTGTCTTCTTTAACACCACAATGTCGAAAGAGGTGAAATATATCCGTAAACAGTTGATGCAGCTACATTCCAAATCGCGCTTTATCGCCGCCCAGTTCTCGGCTGTTCTAAAAGATAATTTATGGTTGAAATCAGCCGCACACGCAAATGCCATGGCACAAAAGCTTGCTAACGCAGCAGAGCAGATTCCTTCTGTGAGCATCACGCAGAAGGTTGAGGCAAACGAGATTTTCGCTATCATCCCGCGAGAAAAAATTACCAAACTCCAGAATGAATGTTTCTTTTACGTGTGGGATGAAGATGCGGCCGAAGTGAGATGGGTTTGCTCGTTTGACACCACGGAAAATGATGTCATCGAATTCGCCAACCTACTGCGTCAAGAATTATGTTAGAAGATGGATAGAGAAATTATTACCACGGAAGACGGAAGTACTACCTTGTATATACCGGAACTAAATGAACATTATCATTCTATTCACGGGGCCATACAGGAATCTATTCATATATTTATAAAAGCAGGTATTGAATACTACGGACAGAAGAATATCCGGGTTCTGGAGGCCGGGTTCGGAACGGGACTGAATGCTTTTCTAACGTTACTTGAGGCGAGAGATAATGAACGTAAAGTGGTGTTTCACACGTTCGAGAAATACCCACTGACACCTCAAGAAGTGGAACAGATTAATTATTCTGACCTCTTCACCCCGGAAGATGCACCCCTGTTTCAACAATTACATGACGCACCTTGGGAAGAGGATGTTGTCATCACCCCTTATTTCACGCTCCACAAGCATCGGGCAGATTTCGAAGAAGTTAATTTTCACAAATATTTTGATATGGTCTTTTTCGATGCTTTCGCCCCCGACGTGCAACCTCGCCTATGGACGGAATCAATGCTTTCCAAGTTTTACAAAGCACTTAAACCGGAAGGAATTCTCACGACCTATTGCGTGAAGGGGACTGTAAAACAAGCTCTTCGTAATATCGGTTTCAACCTTAAACGCCTTCCCGGTCCTCCGGGGAAACGGGAGATGTTGAGAGCGGTCAAATAATTTTAGATTTTAGATTCCAACCGCACGGGACCAACGCTTTTTCAATCGTAAATCGGAAGTCATAAATCGTAAATTATTCAAATGTTTTCTAAGGATTTAAAACAGTTACTTGACGAAAAGTATTTAGAATACAATAAATCGGAATTCTTTATAGAGACCGATCCGATTCAGATACCGAAATGTTTCGAGGAAAAAGAAGACATCGAAATTGCCGGATTCCTAGCGGCATCGCTAGCATGGGGACAGCGGCCCACGATTATCAAGAAATGCAAGGAGTTGATGCAATTAATGGATTATGCCCCCCATGATTTCGTGATGCAGGCGGAAGATCAAGACTACGAACGTTTCTGCAATTTCAAGCACCGCACGTTTAATAGCTACGATTGTGTTTACTTTTTGAAATCGCTAGCAAATATTTATCGCCATCACGGGGGATTAGAAACCGTTTTCACACGGGCCTACCAAAAGCATCAAGATATGTTTGAAGTTCTAAAAGAGTGGTATTCTGTTTTCACCTCTTTACCTGCCGAGGCAAGAGTACTGCGACATATCGCGAACGTGGAGAAGGGTTCAGCAGCGAAGAGAGTAAATATGTTTTTGCGTTGGATGGTGAGACACGACGGAGAAGTGGATTTCGGCCTGTGGAAAGAAATTCCAACCTCTGCCCTATTGATCCCGCTTGACCTGCACACGGGTAACGTGAGTCGTCAACTGGGCCTCCTTACCCGTAACCAGAATGATCGGAAAGCCGTGGAAGAACTTACTGCACGTCTCCGGGAAATGGACCCTGTTGATCCAATTCGCTATGATTTTTCACTTTTCGGGTTGGGGGCTTTCGAGAAATATAACCGTTCTAATTTTTAAAACGTTTCAGGTCCGCTGACGTAAATCTCCATTCCGGGGTCAGAATATTACCCATTCTTTTGAGGGTGTACCACGGGGATTTATCACGCTCTTTCGGGTTTACCAATACTTGAATATCCTGTGCAGGCATATAGCTTTGGGCCAACAAATATAACTTTTCTCCCGTTGCGGGATTCTCTGCCATATCGACCACGATGACCGCGTGCCCGGGTGAACCGCCTTGAATAAGTACGTCCCCGATCTGCATGGAAGTCACCGGTACGGACGTTAATTCCTTCGCCAAAGATAAAGTCCCGGCATAAGCGAACACCACGTCCAGATAGGCTCTAAAAGTTTTATAAGAGTAATCTTTTGCTTTGGATTTATACCAAGAAACTCGATTTCCTTTCACGCTGATCCGGTAACCTTCTGCCCATTTCGTGTAATCGGCACGGAATCCATTCGTGAAATTAAAGTGTATCCGGTCATACGCTTTATGCTTATACAGGTATTCCGCCCGCAAACGAATCACGGCATCGGCACATTGTTGCAAATCCCGCTTACCGATCTCCATATCCACCACGGCACAGTACACGCTCCGGTTCCATTTTTCCCGGCCATCAAAATAATACACTTTAGTCCCGTGAGAACGCAAAGGAAGGTTCCTCAGGTATTCACCAAAAGAACCTTCCTTCACGTTTACCCTCGCATATCCCTTGGGAGGAACAATCCGGGTACGGATTTCTTTTCCATCCGCCCGGAGCAACGTGTTCTGCCCTATCCCTTGCAGGCAACATAACAAAACGATGCAGAGGGTAATGCAATTTTTCATGTTAATCCAGTAACATTCCAGCCGCAACTTCTTCAGCCACTTTTTTGGAAGTTAATTGCTCCAAAATAGCCAAACCGAATTTGAAAGCGTATGCCGGACCTTTGCCCGTGATCACATTGCCATCAACCACCACGCCATGAGGTTGCATTTCGGCTTCTGGTAAATATTCTTCAAATCCCGGATAGCAAGTCATTGTATATCTTTTGTTCATTTTTATCTTACTCAACACCAAAGCCGGAGCTGCACAAATAGCCGCCACGTAACCACCTTTGTCAAAGTGTTTTTGAATCATTTGCACCAATGCCGTACAATCTCCCAGATTCTTGGCTCCCGGCATTCCGCCCGGACAAATCAAGAATTCTGCCTCTTCTTCTTTCACGTCACTCAACAAAAGATCGGCCACCACAGGAACTCCATGCGCACCTGTAACCTCTTTCTTATCGGAAATAGAAACCGTTTTCACTTCGATCGTTCCCCGACGTAAAACATCCACTACCCCGAGAGCTTCTACCTCTTCAAAACCATCCGCTAAAAATAAAAATGACTTTCTCATAATTCTTGTAGTTTTAAATGATTCTCCAAAATTACGAAAAATATAACAGGTTTCAAATCCTAAATAACAAACTACTCCTTCACACGCACCAGTTTCACGGCATCGGCAATGATCAGTTGTTTCTTAACTGGTAATTTATCATCCGGCACGCCATGAACTTGTACTAAACCGGCACTTTTATCCTCTGCATCAGCCTTGATCTCCCCACCCCTGTCATTCAGAATCACTTGAGCCTGCCCGACCGGAAAATCAAATTTTCCTAAAGAAACCCACCCGACCGGAATAAGATCCGCTTCCATGATAATCTCCTCTTCAATCAAACTATTACATACCTTGTAATGCAACAAAGAACCCGTGAAAACGGAACTAATGGGTGGATAAGTAAGCGATGAAACTTGGTGATAAAAAAAGACTTCATATTTCCCTGCTTCCTTTATATCTGCCGTCCAGATAGCCTTTCCCGCCCCGGTTCCGGAAACTTTACCAAAAGCACTCCGCACGGGGGTTCCATAGCTTTCTGCCGTGAACATTTCTGTCCATTCCTTCTTCTCCAATGACACCTTAAAAGTTGATTTACGCTCCTTTGTCAAGAACGGCAATCTTTTCCGCTCCCCGGAATCAATCAACTGGAATTGTTCACTCCGGTTATCAACAATGATCTCGCCGGAATTTTCGAAGAAACGACGATCAATATCCCAAATGCCCTCCATGCCTTCCCTTATTTTGGAAATTTCTTCTTTTACTAAAAGAATATTATAATCGCCGGGAAAATTAGCCGCCAAATTCGTCCCGATGTAACCATGATCCCCGTTCATGATAAATTTTACCTCCTTGCATACCCCGGCCGGAATCATGTAATATTTCTCTTTCATGGGCATGTTAAAATCCGCAGCAATCCTTCCCTCACGTTTTGACATCACTTCATCCACGGTTTCATCATCAGCAATAATCGATATAACCCCATCTATATCCGACATATTCCATACTTTAAAACCAACTTGATATTTCGGGAAACCGTCCGTAATAATTTGCTGTACTTGAATATCTCGTATATCAAAAACCGGAAGTCCCTCCCGTTGGTATATTTTATCCATAAACGGAAGCAAATCAACACCTAACTCATTCTGGAAATTCAGCGCAAGCTGCTCTAAAGTAATTTCTTCAAATTGAGCACCGGAAGAAACCTTTTCCGAAAACTGGTACAACTTTTCGGGAGCAACAAAAACCGATAAATAAGCACCCAAGGCTCCTGCTTCCAATTCAAAAATTCTTGCCTGCACTTTGTCAGGTAACGAATCATTAGAAAGAACTCCACGCAAACTAGATTGTTGCAAACAGTCAATAGCTAACATATCCTCCGGTCTCAGACCGGCATTCCCTATTGTATATTTCTTTTTAGAAGTAAACATTTTACTAAGTAACATATTGGCTGCCGGATAAGTGCCTGAAGACAAGAAACCCGTGTAATCGTAGTACATGGGCAAAATATCATGTAACTTTTGTTGAAGCTGCATAGAGTTAGATTGTAATCCCATGCGTTCAACACTATAAATCCCTTCGGGATCATCCAAACCCTCTTGCCTTTCCTTCGCAAGTTTTTTCGCAATGGTCATCGGAACATAAGAAGAGATCGTCGCAACCCGTTCATTGAAAAAAACAAATTCCGGTTGAACAAATTCGCTGCCCGTTTTCCATTTCCGTAAAAAAGAAACGAACGAGAGAGGACTTTCCACCAACATCAATTTTTGAAACGGGTAACTCCGCCCGATTCTTGCTTCCAAACGTCCTTTGAGCATGGTCAATACCTTACTCAATTTCTCCCCTTGGATTTCGGTATAACCCTCGAAAAATAATTCATGACCGGGGAAATAATAAAATTCCAGTTGAAGACCACCGAACTCGATTTCTTTCTTGTGATAATCCCCGATACAAAGCGTTATCCCGGATAATTTCTGTCTATTTTTGAAAGATACTTCACCCGTTCCGTATTCCGGTACTCCTTGCGATAGAACCTGTTGCCCTTCCCATGTTTTCACCCGCAGGGTATATTCCGTGAAATTTATTTCGCGGGCGTATGGTGATACCATGTTGACCGGGGGAACGGCTACCGGATACCAAAGGACTTCCGGGTGTAACAAGGTATAGTTTTCCTCCAAATAAGCGAAACGGGTTCCGAAATTGAATAAACCTCGTCGCATTCCGGGATCATATCTTCCCACATTATGCCGCTCTTCAAAAGGCACATCCAAGTAACATATTGCCTCGTCGATTTTGCCTTTATAGGAGATATGTAAAGAAATGCTATCATCCGGTAAAAGCTGGCGTTCAAGTATGATAACCTGCAGATCCCGGTGATAGCTCACGTCGCTATCGGCCTCCTTTAGAGAATAAATCTCTAACGTAGGATTCAGGTACAACACGATCTCCGAAAGCATTTCTTGGTTCCGATTCTGTAAAATCATCTTGCTATCCAACCACATCTCCCCATCTTTCCATTCGTAGGTGATTTCGTGATTGGCAACCCGTGCTTTAAGACGGGATTGATATTCGACATAAGCCTGTCGATACTCCTCGGAACGGTTCTCCCGCTGCCGAATAGCATCCCAAAATAAAAACAAACAGATCACACTGCACAACACAACCACACCTCCACTTCCCCATTGTAATCCTTGATGTTCTTTACAATCCCGCAAACGTTTCATGTTAGCGATCCAGAATAAGATTCCGGCAACACCCAACCCAGCACATGTCAAGCGATGCAGCAAATAACCACGCAAATCAGGGTGTCCCACCACATCCGAAAATATATTCGGCAAGTTTCTGCCCCAAAAGTCAAACGCTCCAAACTGCCACTCATCCAAATAGAAATATACTCCCAATCCCCAAAGTCCCAGAACTAAAACAGATACCGGACGATTCTTGACCATACCCGAAATGCACAACGCACAGCCTAATACAAAAATTAAAGTCGGGAGGGACAACGTCAACAGGTAGAAAACATAAATCCACACGTTAAAAGGAGCTCCTACAACCCAAAGGTTTATATACATACACACCAACAACACACAGATATTCACGAAAAGGAACATCCTAAATATTCCTAGAAAACGACCGATGCAGTATTCACTGTTCCGAAACGGTCGGCACAGGAATACTTCCATCGCGTCCTTTTTCCTTTCCCGGTACACGACCTCCATGCACACAAACAAAGCAATCAGGACTTGTACCAAGTTATAGTAATACATACTAAAAAAAGGAAAAGAGGAAGGAAGAGCCACTTTATACCAAAACACATTTACTCTTCCTTGCTTTATCATCTGCCATAACGAAATACCGACAAGGGCAATCACTACAAATCCCAGAAAAACAATATCTCGTCTTAACAATTTAGACTCATAGCGAGCCACGATATTCACGTTACGCATATTCATTTTATCTACCCCTCCTACGGTGCCAGATTAATATTCCACAACCAATTAATAACAGGGGTAATATCCCCACGAACATCACTTTCACCCATTTCATAGATGACAATTCCAGTGAAATCGAGGTGTCGGCAGGATCCAGACGACGGGTATTCACTGGGAATTCCCCATCCGTCAACCAACGGAAGGATTCCGTGATCAACGAGAAGTTGGACGCCTTGATACCCTTCCGGTACATCATCAGCTCGGAGTTACTGATGCAATCCGCATCTCCCAGTACAATGATCCGTTGTTCCCGATCACCCATCTTCCGACTCAATGCCAAAGCAATCGGGTAAATGCCTTCTTTTTCCCCGACGACAGGGTTGAGTTCAACCGGCTCATTCAATAAATCCCGGGTTTCTATCTCGTTCCAACATCCCGTGTCACGCATGGCCAAAACAGGACGCACCATAAAACCTTTATCCGTTGTATAGTTTAACGCCGTGGCACCGGGCATCGTGATTACCCGTTTTTTCTTCTGCAAATCGGCATAGTTAAGGGACATCTCCGCGGCATCTTTCGTCAATTCCCCCCGAATCAGATCCGGATCGAAATCCCGACTGGGCTGTACCAAAACACCGGGCATAAATTGTACCCCGAAACGTTCCACCAAAGGATTCATTACTTCCTGACGCCCCGGTTCTCCCGCAATCAACAAATTTCCTCCACGGGCCACGTAGCGGTCAATCTTTTCCAACTCGCTTTCGGTCAACGGTTGTTTCACATCCGCAATCACCAGAATACGAATATCTTCCGGGATTTCCTCCCCCTCGGTCATGCGATAGGCGATCACATCAAAACCATTATTTACTAAAGCATAACGAAAAGTCGGATTCTTGGCAAAAGCATAATAATCCCGATCACCCACGTTGTTCATATCCCGCTCTCCATGCCCCGTAAGACAAGCCACCTTGGGTACTTCCATGATCAACCGTTTCAGTGCTGCGGAAACCTCTGCCTCCATCGGATGTACAAACATATCATTATACAACCGCAGGAAAGTGGCAGAACCGTCGGGTAACACCAACTGTCGCACGAAACGATAACCTTCCGGAGCAAGGTCAATCTGGGCCTCGATCTCTTCGGGAGATAAAAACATTTTCAGATTCAATTTCATCTGATCAACATATTTTTCGGCCACCTCCCGGTCGCTCACGTCAGCATACCGTTCCCGTATGTAGGACGACGCTTTTTTATAATAATACACGTATTTCAGCTCGATATTCGATTTGAAACGGATGTACGGTTTGAAGTTTTCCATGTCACTCTTCAGGGAACGGGGCATCCCGTAAGAAGAGTTATCTCCCAAAAGATTCACGTAAGTGACAATTGTCAAATCGTCTTTCATCCTTTCCAGTATACTTTGACTTTCTTTAGTCAATGTTTGTGTCTTACTTGCTGTCGCATCATAATACCATAAAAACGTGGGACGAGAAGTCATATACCCCAATGCCACGGTAACCACAATCACGACGAGGTAACGTCCTACCGTCATCACTTGACTTCGTTTTGCCCGGTGAGCCTCGATCTTCATGATTCCCAATGTCAGAAAAAAGAGAATTACCACGACGAAATACAGGAAGTCCTCACTGCATATCAACCCGTCAATAAACACGGTTGCCCGTCCCTTAATCGACAACCAATACGTGATTTCACGCACGAAAGCTATATCCTGCCCCACACTACCGATGAAATTCAGCACGATTAACACGGCCAATGTTCCCACGGCCGCCACAACCTGATAAGAGGTCAGGCTAGACATATAAAGCCCGATTGCTGCGTAAGCACACATTAACAAATACAATCCGAGTAAACCCGATAAGGCCGCGGAAAGATCAAATGATTCCACCGTGCAACAAGCAAAAAGAACCAGAACCAGCAACACGCCCATCAATATCAACCCGTAAACCATCATAGAAAGGAATTTTCCAAAAATGATCTGTCCCGCTGTCACGGGGGACGAGTACAGGAGTTTAATCGAACCGTTACCAAATTCCCGGCTCATCAATCCCATCGTCAACAAGGGAACATATAGATACAAATATTGTTGTATCACCGTAAATGTTCCCGACATTCCTGTTAACAGAGCCGTCGTGATACTATATTCTATCGGTTCCCCCATAAATTGTTGTCGCAAAACACTCCGGAACAAATCGGTAAAAGTCATCCCCGACTGAACGGCAAATATCACCAAAATAAACCAAGCCACGGGAGAACAAAAGAGAGCGCGCAACTCATTTCCCGCTATTTTCAATATCTTTCTCATTCGTTTATAATTACATTATCTCCGTCTTCTTTTAAACCACACGCCAAAATATCCCAATGCGAACAAGATAGGCAATCCCCACGTGAAAGCAAATTTCGCATAAGGCACCGTGTCCTTACTCAATTCCAACACCGTATCCACGGGCGGTATATTCGACAAAACGATCGGGAATTCCCCGTAGCTCAACCACCGGAACATACCCGTGATTAAAGAGAAATTACTCGTTTTCATCCCAACTCTAGACATCAATAACTCGGCATTACTAATACAATCTACATCACCTAACACGAATATCCGCTGTTCCCGGTCTCCCACGTTACGAGTCAAGGCAAGCATCGTCGGGTAGGACTGTTCTTGCTCCCCGATTTCCGGATTTAATACAGCTTTTTCGTCCGTAAAATTTACGGTGGTTAACTCGTTCCAACTTCCCTCGTCTTTTGTCTTTAGCAAAGGGTACACGTTGAAACCATGTCCGTTTTTGTAACTTAACGCGGCTGCTCCCGGCATCGTAACCCCATATTTTTGTTGCCATAGTCCCCGCAAAGGAGTCACGACATTCACACCCTCCTCAACAAAAGAGCAAACCAGCAAATTATCATCGTAAGCTTTCGTCGGTTGTACTAAAGTCCCCGGTAAGAAACTCACGCCCAGAGAAGCCGTAAGAGGATTCATCAAATCCGATTTTCCCGGTTCCCCGCCAATAACAATATTCCCGCCTTTCGCTATATATTCTTCGAGCTGAGCCAACTCATCTGTTGACAAAGGACGCTGTAAATCTGCAACAACTAACACGTCAATATCCATGGGTATCGGCCGATCCCCCATCAAGGTAATACTATCCACGTCAAACCCTTGATTAATCAAAGAATGACGGAATGTCGGGTCTATGGCAAACGTGTAGTAGTCCCGGTCTCCTGCCCGTTGAATATCACGTTCCCCGTGCCCGGTTAGAAAAACAACCTTGGGGGCTTTCGTCACCAAACGTTTCATGGCCGTGGAGATTTCTCCTTCCCTCGGATAAATGTAACTATCATCGAAAATCCGCAAAAAGGTCTTTTCCCCGCTTTCCCGTTCCAACAAACGCACAAAACGATATTTTTCACCCGAAAGATCAACCTGTTGGGCTACCTGTTCCGGGCTCAGAAACATCTCTATATCCAAATCTTCCATGACGGCCATTTTCCACGCACGTTGTTGCGTGTTCAACTCGGGGAAACGATCTTCCAAGACCTCGTTTCCCGCATCGGCATAGTAATACACGTAATTCATCTGCATCTTCGGTTTGAAGCGAATAAACTTTTTAAATCGATTCGCATCACTATTCCTCTCCGAAGGAGCCCCCCGATGAAAATTCGCCTCCAAAAGATTCACGTATGTCGTGATTGTCAACCCACCGTCCATTTTTTCCATAATCTCCTGACTGACCGGATTCAGACTATTCAGTTTAATCGACGAGGCGTCGTAAGAACATTGCAATCCCGGTCGGGAAGTCACGTATCCCAACAACATGGCCAATATAACCACCCCAGTATAACGGGTAAAAGCCATACTTTTTGATAACTTGCGTTTCCCCGACAAGATGACCATAATCGAAAGCGTCAGGAAAAGACCGATCACAACGAGGAAATAAAACACATCCTCACTGCTGATCAAACCGTTGATTAACTCGTCGGAACGCCCGGAAATTGACAGCCAATACGTGACATCCCGAATAAAAGGAACTTCCTGTCCTATTCTTCCCACGTAATTCAAGAAGGCCAAAGCCCCTAACGTGGCAACAGCCGCCACCACTTGATAGGAGGTCAGACAAGACATGAACAATCCTATCGCCGCATAGGAACAGATCACCAGATAAATTCCCAGCAACCCCGACAAAGCCAATGACATATCAAAAGAAGGCACGTTCCATGCCGTGAACCTAACAAACAAAAAGAGAATCCCCACCAGAATAAGGCTGTATATCATCATGGAAAGAAATTTCCCGAAGATAATCTGCACGCTTGATACCGGCGAAGAATATAATAATTTGATGGAACCGCTACTATATTCCCGGCTCATCAATCCCATGGTCAATAAAGGAATATACAGGTAGAGATGCACCAGCATATTCGGGAATAATCCCATACTTCCCGTGTACATCTCTTTCGCTATACTATACCATAAAGGCTTGTTAAATTGCTGCATCAACATAATATCCACCAAACGGAAATAGGTCATGCATGCCTGAACGGTAAAGATAATAAGGACTAACCACGCGATAGGCGAATAGAACAGAGTGCATAACTCTGTCAATGCTATCTTGAATATTTTTCTCATACTACACGAACTTATGATTCACGTTTACTTTTTCCCGACAAGCGAGCGAACACTTCATCCAGAGAACTCCGTTCCACGGAAACCTCGCTTAACTCCCATCCCCGGCTGACACTCTCGTGTACCATCCGGGCCGTCACGTCGTCATCCGTATCAAACCATACCCTGAAACTTTTCGAATTTATTGCCTCCACCCGGCTAACTCCCGGCACATGTTCCAACTCGGCCATTCTCGGTGGATTTTTCAGTACCACCACGAACGAATTCGGTTGGATATAATTGTTAAATTCATCCATCGTCCCCGCGAATACCAGTTGCCCTTCCTCGATCATCTTGATGTGGTCACAGGTGGCCTGTACCTCCGACAAGATATGCGTGGAGAGTAGCACGGAACGATCCGTAGCAATCTCCTTGATCAATTCCCGAATTTCCAGGATTTGATTCGGATCGAGTCCATTCGTCGGCTCATCCAACACCACGAACTTCGGATTGTGAATAATTGCCTGCGCGATACCCACCCGTTGCTGGTAACCTCCCGACAAATGTTTCAGCAACCGTTTCCGGAAATGTGTGATCCCGCATTTCTCCATCGCATAATCTACTGAAGAACGTATCTTTTTAGGAGCCACCGAACGCAGGTCTGCGCAATAGGCCAAATACTCTTCCACGGTCAAATCCGTGTACAACGGGGGTTTCTGTGGTAGAAAACCAATATTCATTTTAGCCGCAATCGGGTCTTCCCGAAAATTAATCCCGTTAATATACACTTCTCCTTCTGTCTGGTTCAACACACCACACATGATATTCATCGTTGTCGATTTACCCGCTCCGTTCGATCCCAACAATCCCAATATCCCTTTCTCGTAAATCTCGAAATTAATATCCCGTATCGCCCATTGCACACTATAACGGTGAGACAAATGTTCCACCTTTACAACCGGATTCTCCATGTTATTCATTTTAAAAAATTAACTATTATGGCAGGTAAGGCTTTCGTCACACCTTACCCGCCTGTATTATTATAAACTATTTTCCTTGAGCTGTTATATCTGAAATCTTCCCGAAACCGTCATATTTCACCTGCTTTTCCTCATCCAGATTTCCCGTTCCCGGATCTTTTTGCGGAATCAGATAGACATATCCTTCCGAATCCGATGCCTGCGTTGCCATCATCACGGCTTTCGTGTTCAACGGTAAGGTCAGCAAACTTTCCGTGTCACTGTCAAAGTCTTCCGAATTGACATTATATCTTCCCTGCGTGTAGAATTTCAGTATAGTGATGTTCTCCCCCGCTGCCGCCGTGTATTTCAACGAGGAAGCAAGCGAACCATCTATATTCAAACGAACCGCATGAATCTCTCTGGCCGTTGCCACGTACATAATAGGATCTACTGTACTGAAACAAATTGACACGGAACGATCCAACAAATCCTTGATGGCTGCCGGAACCGAATACAAATAACTCGGAGTCGGGTTAACCAACTCATAATCCTGATTCTTCGTGAAGAACGTATAGATTGAATACTCTCCCGACACTTTATCCTTCAACACCATCACCAAGGAAGAACTATTCATGAACCCTCCGGCCACGGCTTCTTTACCCGCCACGGCAGAAGGATCGAATGGGAAATTCTCGTCATTCTCAGAAGAGGAATACAACGAACATTTGTTCTGCGAGTAAGCCCCGTTAAAACGCCCGAAGCGTCCTACCTGTGAATCATACCAGATCGTCGATCCGCTGGAATGAGTCCCATCGCCCGTGGCCGCGGCAACCACTCGATTATCCACGTAATTGGACTGCAAACCGCCCAAGTCGGAAACCACTTCCGGTTTGATGAATATCGCATCATTCTGACGAAGATGCTGGTACACCTGATTATTCATCACCAAAATCGTCGTTGCGGGAGCTAAATAGAAATGTCCGGAAGTATATGTCTCGGTCACAAAAGGAATAATTTTACCCGTTTCCAAGAAGGAATAGTCCCGACAATCAGCCCGGAACAATCCATTCTTTCCGGCCATCCACAGGATATTCTGATAGGTACTCCATGTCGCTCCCGACACGGTATAGGCCACGTTATCAATCCAATCATCCAAAGGTTCCCCCTTGGAGGTGAAAATATCATCATATTGAATTTTCTCCGTTCCCGTGAATCCTTTGCTAATGTCTTTATCCATGATTAACGACAAATCGGAAGTCACGCCATCACGGGAATGAGCCACGATAATGCCTTCCCCGAATTGGCTCTCCACCACTAGAGAAAAGACAGAATAATATTTAAGCGTGGAAACTTTGTCCGTCACTTCCAAGGTCAACGTGTAACCACTAGCCTGAATCGGCATGGAAGCAATCGTGTCAAGCACCCGTTCGTTCGACAACACTTCTCTCAATCCCGCTGACGAACTTAACTCGATCTCCCATTTATATTCCAAATCCGGATGGTCCGGGGTTCCGTTTTTTTTCACGGGAATATCAATATGCAATTTGCCCAAATACGCCACGTACTGCGTTTCCGACACACCATTCAGGTCCAGTTCCACGTTAGGAATTTCTTTCGTGTCATAGGTGCTCTTGTCGTCATAACACGACACGAGGCCGTATCCCAACACGAGCAACAACAGGTAATATATAGTTTTCATCTTCATTATCTTTAATCCGTTTTATCAAAACTTTCGCGCTCTCACTGGTTGGTTTATAGCAAGTCCTCCATCATGCAACAATGGAGTTCCATGTTCTTGTTCGTAATCATCCAGATACTTCTGTAACAACTCGTAGTAAGCATTCGTGATCGCTGTATTATAGAACATATACCCATCCGGATCCATCCGGTTATACTGGGGCCACTGGTCCGCCTGCCACGGCCACCCTAAAGCGGCCAGTATCGCCTTATGCGCATTCCGGCTATAATAATTATAGTTCGCCAGATTCATACTTTGCCCCGCATTAATTAAGAAATTATAAGTTCGGGCATAAAATGAACCACTGGGAAGCATCGGTAATTGATTATCCCACGAAAACTTAATGCGTGTATATTCCGGTGGGCCGGCCACGAAATATTCCGAAGCACCCAACACAATTTCCATCATACACGTCGTGTCTTCCAATTCAACCAATTTCGGCAATTCCAGCGTGAGATACCCGTAACGTTCCCCGGCGGGAATAACGGCATTCAACACCTTACACGATCCTTCCAACAACCGACTGCTATCCCGCACGATCGTGTACCCTACCGTCCGGTCGTAATCCCGGACATCTCCGACCAACTTTAACGGAATATTCACCACCATCGTCTCTTCTTCCGGATCACTCCAAAACGAATAAGTCTGGTCAAAAGTCTTCGTTAAGGAGTTATATCCCGGATAAGTCCTCACGTCCACGCTATTCCATGGAACCGTTACCGTGGCTTGGGTCTCATCAAACGTATCTATTCCCACTTTCGAGCAACCGCCGCATAGCAACCCGCTCAAAAGAAAACATATCGCGTACAGAAAATTAAATCTGTTCATATCCTTTCATTTATAGCATTATTAATCATCATTGAACACGTCCCATTTCCCGTTCAATAGCGGGATAAGGCCACAAATATTTCTCGTCACTCATCACGATGGTCGAGTTGGGAATATCCGCTGCCCCGACACGCTTGAAATAGAAGAAAGTCACCCCCTCGCACAAGAATTCCCGCCGATATTCATTCATCAGGCATGTTAATAACTCGTCTCGTGTATAACCGCTAATATCAATATAGTTCGAACGATTCTCCCGCAATGTCTTCAAATAAGACACGGCCTCGGTCAAATCAATATTTGCTCCTCGCAAATAACTCTCGGCCACGATCAGGTACATTTCCGGAAGACGGATCAAAGGCATACGGTTTAGTTTTAAATATCCCGATGAACGATCCTGCGCTAACTTTAACGGTGTATAATACCCGTTGGAATTCCTGAAGAATAACTTTTCCCGACGGTAATCGGCATTCTCCCCACTCCCCGTTTCTTGGTAAATATTAACCAAATTATCCTCACTCAATTTGATAGCTTCATACGCCGTACCTTCCAAAAAATTATAAAGATAATAATCAGTCAAACGATCCGTGAATGCCGGAATATTTAAAGAAGTAATATGTTCCGTGGAATGAATCGGGTCTGTACTTACCAAATCTGTCGTCACCCACTGGTAGAGTCCTAAACGCTCGCCTTCACGTATCACATCCGACGCTTCTTGACGAGCCAAAGCTATGGATGCATCACTTCCCTCCCACATATATACTCTTGCCAATAAAGCTTTCACGGCAAAATAATTCAACCGGAAAGTACGGTCACTGAAGAACCCGTCGTCATTCAACGCATCGTAATAATCCGCAGGATGTTTTCCCGTGATAGGCTCATCATCCAATAATCCCAAAGCATCTGTCAAATCCTTAACGATCAATTCTATCGTCTGATCATACGACAACTGAGGAGTCATCTCTTTGTCATAATCCGTCACGTACGGCACGGTCGGTTTCGTTGATTTATCCGTTCGACCAGCTAGATTCCCGTACCCGTACAAGCGCATCATGTCAAAATGCAACATGGCACGAATAGCTAACAATTCGCCCTTAATCATCCGGTAAGAAGCCGGATCCAATACCCCCTGCCGCTTATCTATAAATTTCAACGCATTATTCACGTTGGCAATCACGTTATACGCCTTCTGCCAAACACTGTTAAGCATACTCAATGCCCGCTGGGCCGTGTACTGGTAGGTTCCCATTGCATACACGTAAGCCTGCGAGTGAATCGTGTACTGCCCGCTTTGCATTTCCGTAGAATACCACGTGAGCTGTTTCCCGTATAAATTAACATCCGCCATACCGATATAACAACCGATCAAGGCCTGCCGGAAACCAAATTCATCATCGAACTGATCTTCTTCCGGTACTTGCGAAGGGGGTGTCGTGTCCAGCCAACTATCACAAGCCACCATCGTGCATAATATCACACACAACACGATATTTTTTATTATTGTCTTCATATCTAACTAATTAAAATGTTCCAATAAGCGAAAACGACATCGTTCTGGCAAAAGGATAATCAAACCCTCTCTCGGCCTTTATAGATGAGATTTTCGAGATCTCTTCCATATAGAAAGACACTCTCAATCGTTTCATTCGAAGATATTTAAGTATATCCGCCTGAAAATCATAATACACGTTCAACGATCCCCAAGTCAATTCCTTCGCATCCTGCACGAAACGAGAAGTTGCCCTTGTCATCTCCTGACGTGACAAGGGATCATCGTCATACCGGAAAGTTCCCAAACGTTTAAAAGGAGTTACCTGGCCCGGTTCTTTCCAACGACCGTACAATGCCCGTTTGTCAACATTATAATTCATGTCCACGTTCTCCACCCGGTCGATCAATGTCTTATTATAATACTGATACCCGGCTTGGTAACGGAAAGTCGTGCTGACACCAAATCCTTTATGCTCGAAAGTGAAACCGAAAGTTCCCCTGTATTTGGGTAATGAATTACCTACCGGATATAAATCCGATTCGTAATACGTGTAGGTCAGTGAACCATCCTGACGAATATAAAGTTCCTGTCCTGTCATCGGGTCGATCCCGGCAGAGCGCACTGCCCAGATAGTCTCCATGGACTCCCCGTCCACGTATTTCAGCACCGGACGATTATTTGCTTTATCCGAAGCCATCTTATCCCGCAACTCGTTGAAAGCACGCATACTTTCCGACAACCGGATAATTTTGTTCTTCGTGGTCACCAATGAACCGAAAACGGTCAAGAAAGTCTGGTTCTGTTGTAACACACCATAAGAAAGATAAGCCTCAATTCCACTATTCCGTACCAACCCCAAGTTATCTTTCACGGTTGCGAATCCCGTACTTGTCGGCACAGAAACATCCGTCAACATATTCTCCGTATCGGCTCGGTAAAGATCGAAACGTAACGTGGCCCGATGAATCGTTGCATCAACCCCCACGTTATAATCTTTTTTCTGTTCCCACTTCAACGAGGGGTTTGCCAAGCGCCCTAAATAGGATCCCGTCATACCCAAATAATTCGCATCCGTGTAATACTGGTAAGTTGCCACCGCTTCATTGGTATCAAAATTCTGATTCCCGGTTAATCCGATCGACCCCCGAACTTTAAATTGACGAACCAAATCCTTCCATGGGAAAAAATGCTCGTTATGCAAGTTCCATCCGACTCCCACGGACCACCCTGTAGCCCAACGATTATCGTTTCCGTAAAGCGAAGATGCACTAGTCTGCACGTTAAAATCCAGGAAATACCGATCGTCATAGCTGTAACCACCTCCCAACACGAAATTAATCTCTCGACGCAAAGATGACGATCCTTCCGGACGACTGTCCAAGGCATACTGACGAGCAAATGTAATATCTGCAGACTGGCTATTGGGGAACCCTTCGGCCTTATGCACGTAAGCCTCGTATGAATATTCGGATATTCCAAAACCACCCATTGCCAAGATAGAATGTTTACCTATCGTGGTGGCATAATTCCCGTGTAAATCACCGGACACGTTACTACTTTTTCCATTATCCAAACGATAAGACCCTTTCCGTAATTGATCCTCCACCGGAGAGTCTTTCGTAATATTAGCAAAACTTGAATGCGCAGCCGGTAAGAACTCGTCACCATCATTCCGTTTAAAAGACAACATCACACGGGCTCTCAAGATCAAACCATTCAACGCTCTCCATTCCACTTGAAAATTATTCAAAAAATCCACGTAAGACTCCTTTTTTAACGTACCAATCTCGGCATCATACATCGGGTTGGGAATCCGATCTTCAGCCCAACGCACCACCTGTCCCGTTTCGGGATCCTTTGCCCGCCAGTAGGGATTCATCTTCGCGTAATCACTAAAAGCACCATAAGGGGAGTCATAACTTTTATTACTATTTACAGTCATGGTATTGCTAAAAATCAAGTCATTTCTCCGATAAGACAAATCCAATGAACCGGAAATATTCCGTCTATCGGATCCCTTCATTACACCAATAACTTGATTGTAGGACACGTCCAGCACGGCTCTTAATGTCTCGGCATCTCCCAATTCCACGCTCAAGTTGTGCTTGTGCCCCACACCCGTACGCAAAGGTTTCGATAACCAATAGGTGTCTAATCCAGCTGCAACCAATTGTTTCCGCTGCTGATACAACATCTGCTTTTGCGTGTATAACAGAAAATTAGCATCATCATAAATCCCGTCAATACGTTCCGCTTCCAACTTTTCCTCTGCATCACACAGATTATAACTACTCAAATCCGGCATCTGTATATCCACACTGCCCGTGTAAGTCACCCGTTGTTCGTTACCAGCCAAACGTCTAGTCGTGATCACCACTACCCCATTAGCTGCTTTAGAACCGTAGATGGCTTTCGCGGAAGCATCTTTTAACAAGGTTACACTTTCAATCCGGTTCATGTCCATATCCATCACCCGCTCCGCCGTCACCTCGAACCCGTCAAGGATAAACAACGGTTGATTCGGACTATTTTTATAATTTCCCTTCAAGCGGACACCTGTCTCTTCCAGCGGGAAACTCGATATACCCCGCATCTTCATCTCCGGAATCGCATTCGGGTTAGACCCCATCTCCAAGTTATCCATGATGAATAACGACGGGTCAAGATTTTTCAGACTTTGAAACAAATTTTGATTTCCGGCCCGCATAATATCCTTGGCGGTCATCGTGACAACCGCACCCGTGTAACTACTTGCTTTACGGGTAAATATACCCGTCACGACCACTTCGTCAACACTCTTCACATCCTCTTCCAGCACCACGTCAATCTTCGTGCGTCCTCCGACAGTCACTTCCTTCGGTTTGTAACCCACGAAAGAAAATATCAGCGTTGTCGCGTTTGTAGGGATCATCAACCGATAGCTACCATCAGCCCCGGCGCTAGTACCCAATAACAATGAATCACCCTTCACGACCACCGTTGTCCCCGGTAAAACTCCACCATCCGTGTCCCGCACGGTACCCGTAATCGTGATCGAAGTCGGTTGCTGCCGAGGAGTCACGACTACCTTTCCCTCGAAGTCCACACAAGTTAATCCGGTCCCATCCACACAGGCCTCTACCGCTGCCTTAACTGTCACGTTCTTCAGGTCAACCGTCACTCGCTTGGTTTCCCGCTCCACCTCCTCTTTTTTAAACACAACCACATTGTCACCCAACCGGTTGATCTCGCGTAACGCCTCAAGCAAACTAGTTGCCTCAAGTTTTAAAGAAATTCTTTTCACATTCTGTTGTCCATAGACCGGTGAGTGAGTAAACAACGTGGTTAGGGATAGTAATAACAATCCGCATAACGCACCACGCATCACCGAAAGTCTACAAAACACTTTTGCTTTGCAGTTTTTTTTCATAACTTTGTTCTGTTTTAATTAAACAAGTGCCTTGTTATCAGCAAGGTCCCAAGCCGGGAATGCCTCCTAAACATTTCCGGCATTTCTTTTTTACCTTTTCTCTACGATATGTACAATTCCATCTTCCATCCTAAATTCCGGTCCTCCCGCCAGAGTCAACATTTTTAAAATAGATTCCAACTTCTCATCCTTACTCATCTTCCCGCTAAACGTGTGTCGCCCTTTCCTTTTCCCGTCATACACGAAACGCACCTCATACCAACGGGACAACATCCGGGTCACCACTTCAATATCGTCCTCATCAAACACGAATTCCCCGTAACGCCAAGCCACCACATTTTTCGTATCTACCTTCCTCACGGAAAACTCTCCCGTTCCCTTTTTCCAGCAAGATTGCATACCCGGTTTCAGAATCATGGATGGAATATCAGATTTCTGGTCCATCAAACTGACCTGAACCTTTCCTGTCAGCAAGGTCGTGTAAACCGACTCCTCGTTCTCGTAAGCGCTGATATTGAATGCCGTCCCCAACACACGAGTTTCAACATCCCGTACCTGCACGATAAATGGCCGGGCGGGGTCATGTTTCACCTCGAAATAGGCCTCACCCTTTAGCTGTACCACCCGGCGGTCACCAATAAACTGTACCGGGTAAACAAACTCAGACGTGGAATTTACCCACACCCGCGTACCGTCACTCAGCACGACAAAATACTCTCCCCCCACGGCCGTTTCTATCCGGTGAAATTCCTCCCGCTCCGGCACGGAATCCGTATTGGCCTCATAGTATAACCCTCCTTTCGTCCCGATCAAAGTGGCTTGTGCCAGTTTCAGACTGTCGGGGACCTGCTTCACCAACCCGATACGCTCTCCATTTCCCAGTACAAGCACCACCTTCTCCTTCACGATCTTCATCTCTTTCAATTCCCCCTGCACACTCATTGACTTGTGAACCTCCACTTTCACCAAAGGATGTAAAGCCACGAAAATTCCCACGAGACAGGACGCAATCGCACCACTAACCACGACAATCCGTCTCAACGAGTACCGACGGGAACGATGCACGGCTAAACGTCGAGCCACTTCCTCATAGACTTTCTGAAAATCAGTAGTCTGGTTAATTTCATCTTCCAGCCTCAACCTTCCGGCAATACTTTTTCCTCTAATAATATTTCGATACAACCTTCGATTGGCAACCTCCTCATCCAGCCACTTCCCCAAAAGTTCCCGCTCCTCCTCGGTCGCCATTCCCAATCGTACTCGAATAATTACCCTTGCTAGTATTTGTTCTCTCTTCATCACCATATATCATCTTGCATTTGATATATAGACACCACCAGTTGAAAAACGGGATGAACCGGATCACACTTTTTTCTGCATTTAACAATCGTTTCAATCAAGGACACAGCTTTATAGCGTACAACTTAAAGTCTTCAAAAAAATATCAGAACTGGTAAAATCATTATTAACCGAATCCTACAAAAAAACAAGATTCCATTCATCCCACATGATTTCGGGCGGTGTCTATAATCATATACCGTGTCGAACAAATATCTTATATTTTGTATGATAACACTTCCTATATTTAACATTCATTATAGATCATCCGAGAATAAGCCTCAAAGACTTGTTTCCAATAATCCATCCGGGGAAAGTACCCCTACTATATTTGCAACACTTTGTTCACATCAAATTTTTCCCCAAATTGTATTCTCAAGACAAGGTTTATTCCATAATCTATATCCCGTAACAAGCAAAAAAGGATATTTCTATCAATATGCTCCCATCGTTTCAACGACACCTCCAAACGTGACCTCCACACGAACCATTCTGTCTATATAAGTGCTACAAATTATGAGAGAAAATCAACAGCTAGAAATTTTCATCCGAAAACACTACTCTTCCATGTGTGCCGTTGCCTTACGCTTTATTGGTTCTCCCGACATCGCACAAGACATCACCCAAGAAGTTATCATCAAATTCTGGAAAAACCGGAAAAACTACGAAAACATTAAATCCACGGATAACTTCCTGTATACCATGATTAAAAATGAAGCCTTAAATTACCTGCGAGGCTCACAAAGAGAGAAACAACGTTATAATCATCTTGAAGTAGAAGAATTTGAACATCCCAAAGTACTTAACATGTTGATCGAAGAAGAGATCAATCAAATTTTGATACACGCCATCGATCTGCTCCCCGTGCAAAGCGCCCGTATCATGCGCCTCATCCTGTCAGGGTACGAGAACAAGGAAATCGCTAAAGTCATGGGTGTTTCCGTGAACACGATCAAAACACTCAAGTATTCAGCGATCCGCAAATTGAGAGAATATTTCAATTCGAATGATTACGAGCTTGATCAGCCATGAAAGCGTATTTTACATAGACACAATCGTTTAGCCAGATTAAAATATTCACATTCCATTCATCCTCACTCGGTTCGAGTGGTGTCTTTTATTTAAAATCAAGCTGTTCCAAGTAACAGTCATGTTTAATTAAAACTCTACAACTATGAAATCTAAATTATTTTCAAAACGAGTACTCGTACTCTTTGTTTTATTACTGGGATTCAGTCCGCTAAGCCAAGCGTTCGCACAATTCGGGATTACGGGAACCGTAACTGACTGGGCCCGAAATCCGATCATCGGGGCAACCGTGGTAATTCAGGGTTCTATCATTGGCACCACGACCGATTTCGACGGTCATTACACGATCTACGCTATGCCCGGTGACACGCTCGTATTTTCGTATTTGGGTATGAAAACCTTGAAAGTTGGAGTCAGAAGTTTTGGAAGTGTTATCAACGTGGTCTTGCAGGACGATTCTTTCTACTTCGAAATCTCACAAAACGATCCGGTAATAAACGAACCAACAATAGAATACAAGGCTATTTGCCCCTGGCACACACGTCTGTATTATATAGAGAAATCACCACGGATTCGGGTTACCCCCCCAAACAAATCTCTGTACCTCCGTATAGTATGACATAAAATAGAACACCATGATAAAAATACTATTTATTTGCACCTTCATTGCCAGTTTTACATGGGGAAATAAAACAGACACGCTCACTCCCGACTCTCCCAAAAGCATTCATGGAATCGTAACGGATAGCGTAACCGGGAAACCGATCCCCGAAGTGATCATCATGGTCAAAGGAACAGAAATTGGCACGGTAACTAATGCGGAAGGCCGATACAAAATGGTCACGTTAACGAATAGCACGTTGATATTTTCCAAAGAAGGAATGAAGACCCAAGAAATCTCCGTAGGCGAGAAATCAGAAATAAATGTACAAATGAAAAAAGAAACGAAAGACATAAAATCACCCAAGAAAACAAAATAGTATATTGAAAAACAGGACGGAATAAACCTGCTAAATAATAAAATGATTACAAGAAAGCTGTCTAACAAGTTTAGACAGTCTTTTTCGTGATTGAATAATAAAGGCTTTTCTTCTGATTATCAATCGAAAAGCCTTTATTATTCGTGAAAGATTTCGTGTATTTATTTTGGACAACAAACTACATATCAATCACATAACAACAAAAAAGCGGTTGAAAAGCAAATTCGAATCCATTTTCATCCAAGTGATTGAGTTACTCCATGACGAAGTTTTTTTTTGAATCATCATATTTTTATGCATTTTTACTTATTTAGAATTAATATAAAATAGACAAACATATGTATTTATTGCATAATGTGATATGGCATACAAAACAAGCTAAATGCGTAAAACGGTCTAAAACATATTGATGTTTTTGTTGTTAATTATAAAATTATAATTAAATTGTGGAGCGTTTGTACAACCACTAAAATTTTTAATGACAACATATAAGTAAGATGTAATTCAATAGAAATTATATCATATACTAAAATAGTCCACTATAGTGTTGTGAAGAAAAGGTGTTTTACATTCAAAATTTAACGTTATGAAAAGGAAGGTCATTTTTAGTTATTTAAAATCCAGTATTTTTTTAATTTTGACCATATTCTTATCTTGTAATGACAGAAGGTAGTTTGCCGGGGCTGGTATATGATTATTTGTATCAAGTATTTGCGGGAGATCCAGTAGATATAAAAGATAATCCGAAACAAATGTACACTTATGGTCCTAACAGAAGAGAAATTCCTTAAATAATATAGAGATGAAAAAGTTTGAATTCATTTTATTGGTTGTATTTTGCCTCTTGGGTATTAATAACATGACATACACTCAAGAGCAAGATACGGTAGTGATTAAAGATAGTATAGCTAAAAAGAAGCTTGACGAAAAATTGATCAAGTTAACGAAACAGGTGGTCTTGAAACACGGACGAGATTATTATCGGGAATATAAAGAACCTGTTATCAAGTACAGGCGAGTGTCTAAATCTTCCAGAGACCTTCATCCATCAATTATCAGAAAAAACATGAAACGGATATATTACACGGTAGAGTATCCTTATGATATGGAAAAGGAAATATTCTACAGCGAGTATGCCGCAAAAGTCTATTTTTGGGAGGATTTAACTATTTTTGATGTCGCCTTTGGACATGGCATGGGAATTCGAGATTACGATAAATTATCCAGAGCCGAAAAAAACAAAATCGTGATTCCATATAAGCATCGTAAACCCGGTAAGTGGGTAAAAGACACTATCCGGAATGATAAAGGTGACATAATTGATGTTATGAATCGTTACGAGGATCATCAATAGAAATAATTTACTCGATTCTCAAACATGAAAAAATGGAATTTAAACTGTGTTATAAAATTAATTTTTTGCTGCCACAGGTTATTCTCAACTTTTTGAACAAATTAATCGAGGATGTAAATTAACCTGTGTCCTTTATTTAGACAGTATCATCCTCATTCGGTCTATGAACCTTCAAAGTATTCGCTACAAGCGAGGGAACATGTGACGTTCCCTCGCCCCCTTTTCGTCAACACGCTGCAAACCGCCTTTCCCTTATCCCCGGAAATACTTGTCGCCAGAATAACTCCGTCCATCCCCTGACATGAAATAACAATACAGGTGATAACATTTCGTAATTCCTTCCCTCAATTCGATCATTCCTATCCCTTCCGACCGGATTCCTGTCACATTTTCTGCCAGCAACGGACGCAAAGGCTCGTCATCATAAATCACCCCTGCACAAAGCCGATCCGTACCAGCATCAAGCGAAGTCTGCCATCCCGTATCCCAACACACGTCCAACTTGTTTCCCTTTCTTTCCCTAATTTCGAAACCCATAGGCACCTTCAAAACTCCTTTACTAAAATGAATCTCCTCGTAATTACTAATACCCATCTCCCCGTTAAAAGCCTGGATATTCGAAGAAACAAAAGCATTTAACCCGTTTATGTTCATTAATTTACCCAGCTTCACCCAAATCGGTTTCACGCAAACACCATTCAATGAACGATAGAACGAAATACAGGCACTGAAACGATTCTGCCATAATTGCTGGTTCTTGCTCCTCACCAACATCTTCCTATACGGTCGACGCCGTGCGTACAAATTCCCGTTACAATAATAATAAACTACATTCCCGATTTTCCCGGAAAAACCTCCTAAACAATTTCCCACTTTTGCCATAATTCTCTTTTTTTATTCATGAAACATTTGAATTCCCTCTAGTCATGCTACCCTCTCTCTATCTTAAAATATAGTTTTGGACAAAAATACCCCCCTTCCCAAACAAATGTTTTTCTAGCGTCACTCGCAAGTGACACGGAGAAAGCACGGAGAAACCCTAGCCAAACAACGAGCAAACAGCATATTACAAATACACCGATCCACACGATGCTAGCGGATCAATGTATCTAACATTATTTAACTTTTACAACCGGGGTATTAAAGCCATTTCTTATATTATATAAGAAAGGATCCTTTAAAATTAATAATCACTTAAAACCTAAAAGTTATGGCAGAATATCAAGCGCCAATGGCTGAAAAATTGAGAAAATCCGTGGGAAATGTAACGTATTACATCATGCACGGTAAAACATTCGCCCGGGCGAAAGTCGCACACGTGAAAAATGCGAAAACCCCGAAACAACTTCGTCATCGAGCAACCTTCACGATGCTCGTACAATTAGCACGGGTACTAATCGAAACGACTCGAACCGGTTTCCCAGAAAAAGCAAAGGGGCGTTCCTCGTCGAACGAGTTCGTGAGAGCAAACAAAAACTTCGTGGAAGTGGATGAAAACTACGAGGCCACGATTGACCTCGAAAAGCTACAGGTATCGGACGGCAAACTGCCCTGTTTCTTCGAAGTCACGGTAACGTACAACGCCGACGGCAGGATGCTCGTGTTCCAACAAGAAGCACTGTCGAACTCGTTGCTGAACAGTGACCCGAAGGATCTTCTCTACGCATCCATCCTCGAAACCAAGACAAATCTCAGCGGGATCGTATCATTAAGAGCGCGTGGAGAATCGGGAGTAACCTCGATCGAATTACCCGAGATCTGGTCGGTAGAAAATTGTAACGTCTATCTTTTCGCCACTTCAGCAAACGGTTACCTGGCCTCTCCCTCCCAACACGTGAAAATAACAACCGCATAAAACGGGAAGGAGCTAATTTTAGGAGGAATTGTCCAAAAAGTCAATTTTGAAAAACTACCCCCACTAACTCCCCCTTACACAGGGGAGAAATCGCTTGGAAATCAACTCTCCCCCTGTATAAGGGGGAGCTGGAGGGGGTAGTTTTAACACTGGATAAGACTTGTTAGACGACCTCTCTATGTGCATTAGATTTATAACGTAAAGTGAAACTGTCAATACTCTTGACCTATTAACGAAAACGATGTCAATAACAGGTCATTAAAACATAAAAAAAAAGCGCCAACTGGCGCTTTTCATTTATCCTAAATAAGTTTTTAATAGCTTACTTCTGGAAGAATGTCGCAGACGGCGAATAGCCTTTTCCTTGATTTGGCGAACACGTTCACGGGTTAACCCGAACTTCTCTCCAATTTCTTCCAATGTCATTTCTTGGCAATTGATACCGAAAAACAAACGAATAATATCACGTTCTCTTTCGGTCAATGTAGCCAATGCTCTCTCTACTTCCGTTGACAAGGACTCGTTAATTAACGTCTTGTCCGCAACAGGAGAATCATCGTTTACCAACACATCGAGCAAGCTGTTGTCTTCCCCCTCAACGAAAGGTGCATCCACGGAAATATGACGGCCGGACACTCTCAAAGTATCGGCAACTTTTTCAGCCGGTAAATCCAAAGTCTCTGCCAACTCTTCCGGTGACGGACGACGCTCATGCTCTTGTTCGAAACGAGAAAATGCTTTATTGATTTTATTCAAAGATCCAACTTGATTCAATGGCAAACGTACAATACGCGATTGTTCTGCCAATGCTTGCAGGATAGATTGGCGAATCCACCATACGGCATAAGAAATAAATTTGAATCCCCTCGTTTCGTCAAACTTCTCTGCTGCTTTAATCAAACCCAAATTCCCCTCGTTGATAAGGTCCGGAAGGCTTAATCCCTGATTCTGGTATTGTTTTGCAACAGATACCACGAAACGAAGGTTTGCCCGAGTCAGTTTCTCCAAAGCCCGTTGATCCCCTTTCCGGATTCGCTGGGCAAGCTCAACTTCCTCTTCAACCGTAATCAAATCCTCCTTACCAATCTCTTGCAAGTACTTGTCAAGAGAAGCACTCTCTCTGTTCGTTATAGATTTTGTTATCTTTAGCTGTCTCATAGTCTTCTAATATTCTCCCCCAAATATGTCGCAAAGGTAGAACAATTTATCCATAAACCAATATGTTAAAATCGACACCTTTCCAATATTAACGTTTTTTAATTCTGTAAAGATAAAGCGTAGTACTCGACACGTCCTCGCGGCGAGATAGTTGTCACAAGAACACCCTCATTTTCTGCCGCTTTCAGCGCCCGTACCAAATCGTCTTTATCATAAATCACCGTGTTATTAATTTTCACGATAATGTATCCTTCATCCAAACCAATCGCTTTAAAAGGGCCATTCTTTATATCTATAATTTTCACACCCCCGTTCAAGCGATAGCGATAACGGTCCTCCCGACTCAACGGCTCCACCGTGGCTCCCAGTATTCCGGTATAATTCTTATCCACCAAGGCAACATCACCATACGTGTTCTGGAGTACCACATCCAAATCCTTTAATTTTCCTCCACGGCTCACAGTCACGGAAATAGTCGCTCCCGGGTGATATTTAGCCAACTGTCCTTGGAACTCCGGTCTTGTCTTTATCTCGATACCATTTATGCGTTTGATTACATCTCCTTTCTTTATTCCGGCTTTAGCTGCCGCCCCGTTAGGTATCACCTCATATACATATATTCCGCTCACTTCATCCGTTCCCAGCTCTTTCGCCACAGCAGGCGTCAACTCGTCTCTCCACATGGATATTCCCATCATCGCTCTCTGAACCGTACCAAACTCCTTCAAATCCCCGACAATTTTACGGGCAATATTCGAAGGTACGGCAAACGAGTAACCCGAGTAAGAGCCTGTCGGGGATTCAATTGCCGTATTGATCCCAATCAACTCACCCTTGGCATTCACCAACGCACCCCCACTATTACCGGGGTTCACTGCGGCATCTGTCTGCAAGAATGACTCCAGACTCATCTGGCTCCGGTTTATCCCCAACTCTCTCGCTTTGGCACTGATAATTCCTGCTGTAACCGTTGAGGTTAAATTATACGGGTTACCCACGGCCAAAACCCACTCTCCCAACTCCACGTCATCCGAATTCGCGTACTCCAGATAAGGAAGTCCGTTTGCTTCTACTTTTAATAAAGCAATATCCGTGCTAGGATCTGTCCCGATTACCTTGGCCTCGTATTCCGTCTTGTTATCTAAGGTCACCGTAATCTTGTCGCTCTTGTCGATCACGTGATTATTCGTGATAATATACCCGTCCTCAGAGACAATTACACCCGACCCAATACCCATTTTTTGCGGGGTTTCCCGTGTACGCGGGGCATAACCGTAAAAAAACTCCAATAGTGGGTTACCTATATATTCCCGTCCCATTTGTACTGTTTTGACATGAACAACAGCCGGAACTGTCTTTTTGGCAGCCTCCCTCAAATCCACGCTACCCGCTCCCCCAACAGGAAGAGCCGTGTTAGACGCAAGTGAAACAGGACGAACCGCCGCTGGAGATGCAATTTCCAATTGTGAAACCGGTGCAGCACTTTCCCCTCGAATGGCATCTATCGCCACGAAAGCAAGGCAACCGCCAACAACCCCCAGTCCTAAATTTAAAAATGATTTTCTCATTGCCATATCTTTATCTCCTTTATAGATTAAACGTAAAGTATCCACATTTTGTTTGTATATTACAATATTAGCAATATCCTTGCCAACTGACTATTAAGAAATTCTTAATTAATATACCTTAACTATGTTTTGAGACGTGCCAAAATCTTTTCATTCCAAATCCTAAATTCTAAATTTTACATTTTGTATATTTGTACCTGCGATTTCGATAATTTCAATTTACATGATAACACGTATAAACAATAAAAAGAGTGGTAAAACACGTACCCCCTATTCCTTTAATTTTCTGAAGGATCCCCGGACACGTGTAGTTGTTGGGCTGATTTTTATGCTATTTTCCATTTACCTGCTGGTGTCCCTCGTCGGTTTCTTTTTCACCGGTGGCATGGACCAGAGTCTGATCGATAAAGAGACCCGGGAATTAATGACCAACCCGGATATTGTTGTCGGAAACCCGGGACGCAAACTAGGAGCGTTTCTTTCCGATTTGCTCATAAACCGGTGGTTCGGAGTTTCGTCATTCATATTCTGCTACTTGCTATTTATCATCGGGCTGCGTATTGCCGGACGGGATATCAAGAAATTCGGGAAAAAGATCATCATCAGCTTTGTTCTAATCATCTGGTGTTCCTTGTTATTGGGATATATTTTCACGTTCTTACCCACAGGATACGTATTCCCGGGCGGGGCTCACGGTTATTTCGTGTGTTTTTGGCTTAACTCGTTTATCGGAGAGATTGGCTCATTCTTCCTGTTGATTGTTTCGTTTGCTGCCATTCTTTTCTTTGGTTTCGAAAACGCTTTCAACAAATGCGTGACCATGATCAAGAATTACTTCGCTCGTCGGGCTCAACTCAAGGAAGAAAGGGCCTTGGCACGAGAAGCCGCTCTTGCCCGGAAACGAGAAGAAATGGCAAAAACAGAAGAGCCGGAAGACCTGCAAGAAAAAGAAGAGGACATTGATACCGAAGAAAAAGAGAAATTGGATATCGAAACGGTTCCGCCTGTTGAAGATGAACTTTTCCCCCGTCACGAGTTTGACACGACCGATCCGGATGAATCAGAAAAACTGGAATTGCATGATCCGGAAGAGGAATTCACGACAGAACATCACTTCGATTTATCCGTGGACAAGAACCCCGAAAATCAAGATGAACACAGAGAAGATACTCCCCCGCTCACCAATGACGATATCGAATTGACCGTTATGGCAGACAAGTTGGAAGAGCAATTAACCAAAAACTTGATGCCGGACACGGAGTACGACCCGACTCTCGATTTATCGAATTATCAATATCCCCCGCTGGAATTACTGGAAGAACACTCTTCCGGTTCACAAAAAGTAACAGCGGAAGAACTCGAAGAGAATAAAAACACGATTATCGAGACTTTGCGCCATTATAAAATAGAGATCACCAAGATCAAAGCGACCATCGGGCCAACCGTCACGTTATACGAAATTGTCCCCGCTCCCGGTATAAAAATCTCGAAAATCAAAAACCTCGAAGATGACATTGCGTTAAGCTTGTCAGCCTTAGGCATACGAATCATTGCCCCGATCCCCGGAGCCGGAACCATCGGCATTGAAGTGCCGAACCAAAATCCGGAAGTCGTTTCCATGCGGGGAATCATCGCATCCAAGAAATTCCAAGAATCCAAATATGCCCTTCCGGTAGCACTGGGACGAACCATCTCGAATGAACCTTACACGTTCGATCTGGCAAAAATGCCCCACTTGCTGGTAGCCGGAGCCACGGGACAAGGTAAATCCGTGGGCTTGAATGCCATTATCACATCGCTCTTGTACAAAAAACACCCGTCACAATTGAAATTCGTGATGGTAGACCCGAAAAAGGTGGAGTTAAGCATCTATTCCGTCATCGAAAAACATTTCTTGGCGAAGTTACCGGATGCAGAGGAAGCTATCATTACCGATAATGACAAAGTAGTAGCCACGCTCAATTCTCTCTGCATCGAGATGGATAGCCGCTACGATCTGTTGAAACAAGCTCACGTGAGAAACATCAAAGAATATAACGAGAAGTTCGTGAAACGGCAACTGAACCCGAACAACGGTCACCGTTATCTACCTTATATTGTAGTAGTGGTGGACGAGTTTGCCGACTTGATCATGACTGCGGGAAAAGAAGTAGAACAACCGATTGCTCGTATCGCACAGCTGGCCCGTGCCGTCGGGATTCACATGATCATTGCCACGCAACGACCTTCCACGAACATCATCACCGGAGTGATCAAGGCCAACTTCCCGGCACGAATAGCCTTCAAGGTGGCCTCCATGATCGACTCCCGCACTATTCTGGACTCACCGGGAGCCAACCAGTTGATCGGCCGCGGGGATATGTTGATTTCCAAGGATAGCGAGATGGTACGTGTACAATGTGCCTTCGTCGATACCCCGGAAGTAGATGCCATCACGAAATTCATCGCGGATCAACAGGGTTACCCGGAAGCCTACGCACTCCCCGAATATGTTTCCGACACGGAAAACGGGGTGAGTGGCGACATCGATCTCGGGGTAAAAGACCCGTTATTTGAAGAGGCCGCCCGTTTGGTAGTGAACACCCAACAGGGTTCAACCTCCTCTATCCAGCGACGTTTCTCCATCGGCTACAACCGGGCAGGAAGAATCATCGACCAACTGGAAGCGGCAGGCATCGTGGGACCATTCGAGGGTAGTAAAGCCCGTCAAGTACTTATCCCCGACGAGTACAGCTTGGAACACATTCTTAAAACCGTGGAGTTTTAAAAATTTAAAATGGAAAATTTAAAATTTAGAATGGAAAAAACTCCCCCCTCTGGCTCCCCCTGTGTAAGGGGGAGCCAGAGGGGGGAGTTGGAAAGATTGAAGTTAAAAGATAAAAACTAAAAGATAAAAGTTGAATGTAGTAAATCTAGAAGGGTGATTTCGTGGGTGGAAATCTAAAATTTAAAATCTAAAATTAACAACGTCATGTTTTTAGAAAAGTCATACAAAGGTAACAACAAATGGTATTTTTACATCCTCACGCTCATTATCGTGTTTGCCGCAGTACAAGTAGCGTCAATCCCGTTAGTAATTTACAGTATCATCATGAATCCCGAAATACTAAGCGGGGGGACGAATAACATTCTGGCCGTCACGAACACGAATCTGGGCCTAGCGCTCATGCTATTCACGTTCGCCGGAGGCGTCATCGCACTTCTGTTATGCGTGAAATATTTCCATCACAAGAAACCGACGGATATACTCACGGGCCGAAATCGTTTTGACGTGAAACGGGTGTTCTTCGGGGCTGCCATATGGGGAATATTAACCATCGTCCTACTGGGTGCGCAATACGGATTCGGAGACACGTCTAACCTCGTGTTCCAATTCCAGCCATTCAATTTCATCATGATGTGCATCGTTATACTGATTTTCATTCCCTTCCAAGTGGCATTCGAGGAATTTATTTTCCGGGGATATCTGATGCAAGGCAGTATCCTACTTTTCAAATACAGATGGGTAGCCCTATTACTTACCGGTTTTGCCTTCGGGTTACTTCACGGGTCCAACCCGGAAGTGGATCGTTTCGGTTTCTGGGTAGCTATGCCGCAATATATTCTGATGGGATTACTCCTTGGACTGGTAGCCATCTGGGATGACGGGTTGGAATTGGCTTTGGGGTTACACTTGGCCAACAACGTCATTTCCTCCCTTGTGGTAACACATGACGCCTCCGCCCTGCAAACACACGCACTGTTCAAGGATATGGCACCAACGGCTTCGCACATGGATACCGTGGTGATGCTCATCTGCGGGGTCATTTTCCTTTGGGTTTGTAACCGGAAATACAAATTTTTCTCTAAGGTCAACCTGTGGGGAAAAGTAGAACGGGAAGTCGTCGAGTAAAAGAAGTTCTTAAAATTTTCTTAATACTCGTGTCACTTTCATGACATTGCCAATAAAATAGTATCTTTGGCAGTAAACAAAAACGTGATAACAATTATATTAATCTATAATCGAAGTTTCAAAAAAATGAGAAAAATTACATCTTTAATGTTCGCTCTCATCTTTGGGCTGTCTTTCTTGGCTAATGCTCAGGATGCTAAAAGCAATCAACCGAAAGGTTACCAATTCACTGATATTAAGAGATTACCTGCAACTTCTGTAAAAGATCAGGCTCGTGCAGGTACCTGCTGGTCATGGTCCGGAATTTCGTTCTTTGAATCAGAAATGATCCGTATGGGCAAAGAACCAATCGATCTTTCAGCCATGTACATCGTGAGACACGCTTACAGCGACAAAGCAACCAAATTTGTTCGCCTGCACGGTAGCATGAACTTTGCTGTCGGCGGAGCTTTCTGTGACGTGATGCACGTGATCAAAAACTACGGTATCGTTCCGATGGACGTTTACAAAGGATTGAACTACGGTGAACCAAACCACGCTTTCGGAGAAATCGACGATGTGTTGGCAGGTTACGTTAACGCTGTTATCAAAAACTCAAACAAAAAATTAAGTATTGCTTGGAAAAAAGGCTTTGACGGTATTCTAGATGCTTATCTCGGAGAAGAACCCGAAAAATTCGAATACAAAGGTAAAGAATATACCCCGAGAACTTTCGCTGACGAAGTTGTTGGTTTGAACATGGATGATTATGTGAGCTTGACTTCATTCACTCACCACCCGTTCTATTCTCAATTTGCAATTGAAGTTCCGGACAACTGGTTGTGGGGAATGTCTTACAATTTACCGATAGATGAACTGGCACAAGTCATGAGCAACGCTATCGACAACGGTTACACCTTTGCTTGGGCTTCTGACGTGAGCGAAAGAGGTTTCCAAACCTCACAACCCGGAGTTGCCGTGGTTCCGACAACCGACACGAAAGAAATGAGCGGTGCCGAAATCGCTAAATGGGAAGCTATGCCTAAAGGGAACCAAACTCCGGATGCTTTCAGACAAGGCCCGGCTCCTGAAAAAGAGATTACTCAAGAAATGAGACAACAAGAGTTCGACAACTACTTAACTACCGATGATCACGGTATGCACGTAATCGGTAAAGCGAAAGACCAGAACGGTACGGTTTACTATATCGTGAAAAACTCTTGGAATCAATATAATAAATTCGGTGGATATTTCTACGCTTCTGAACCTTTCATGAAATACAAAACGATGAACATCATCGTTCACAAGAATGCCATCCCGAAGGATATTCGCAAAAAACTTGGAATCAAATAAATCCACTCTATAAGGAGTTAGAGAAAAACTATAAAAAAAGGCCGTTGATCCATCCGATTAACGGCCTTTTTTTCATAATTTCGCGGGAGCGAAAAAGAAATACATAAAATTATAATCAATATGAATCTAGCGAGAGAAATTAAGAAAGACATTTACTGGGTTGGAGTCAATGACAGAAGAACCCATATCTTCGAAAATTACTGGCCTATTCCCAAAGGTGTTGCTTATAATTCTTACATCATCGTGGATGAAAAAGTGGTAGTCATCGACACGATCGAAAGAAGCAAAATGGATGACTACGTGGAGAATATCGAACAGTTATTGAACGGGCGGAAAGTGGATTATCTCGTGATTAATCACATGGAACCCGATCACACCGGAGCCATCAAAGCTTTATTGTGCCACTACCCGGACGTGAAAATCATCGGTAACGCCAAGACTTTCCCCATGCTGAAAAACTTCTACGGGGTTTGTGACAACTTGATGGAAGTAAAAGAAGGTGATTCTCTCGACCTTGGAAAACATAAATTGAATTTCTACATGGCCCCGATGCTTCACTGGCCGGAAACGATGGTTACTTTCGAATCAACCGAAGGTATCCTGTTCAGTGGTGACATTTTTGGAGCATTCGGTACGCTTGACGGAGGTATCTTTGACGACGAGTTAGATCTGGATTACTTGGAAGAGGAAATCAGCCGTTACTATTCCAATATTGTTGGAAAATACGGTCAACCGGCTCAAACCGCACTGAAAAAACTCGGTGGCCTTCCGATCAAAATGGTATGTGCTACCCACGGACCGATCCGTCGTTCGCACATTGCCGACATCGTGGCTAAATATGACAAGTGGAGCAAGTACGACACGGACAAAGGTGTCGTGATCGTGTTCAGTTCCATGTACGGGAACACGGAAAAAATGGCTGATATAATCGCTCGTTTCTTGGCTGAAAAAGGAATCAAGAAAATCCGTATTCACGATGCATCCAAAACACACCCGTCATATATCATCAACGACATTTTTCGTTATAAAGGAGTTATCCTCGGAAGTTGCGCTTACAACGGTAACGCATTCCCAACCATGGAAACCCTGTTGTTCGAACTGGAACACATGGGCGTGAAGAACCACGTGGTGGCCTTCTTTGGCGGAAAAGCATGGGCTGGCGGAGCAATGCCCCGTTTCAACCAATTCGCTGAAAAAATCAAATGGGAAGTGGTTGCTCCTTCTTGCGAGGCTTGCGGTTGCCCAAAAGACGAAGATTTCGAAACGTGCCGTAATATCGCCTACGCTATGGCAGATAAATTGGACGAAATCTGTTGATTTAAAACGATATGAAAAAGGAGAGCGGGTATGTTTGAAATGCCCGCTCTTTGTTTTTATTCTCTCGACAAAATTGGAAAGGTTTTATAAAACTGCATCAAAGTAATAGTTTCTTGCCGAAGTTGCGTTTTGACAAATTTTTTCATTTTATCATCCATCAATTCTCCTAATCCATTAAGAATTCTTCGATCACTCATCCCTTCCAAACATTCAATACACCGTTGAAAATAATCGGTCAAAGTCATCCCCATCCGTGCCTCAACAATATATTGATTAACTGGGGTTCGACGTTGCATGAAAAACCAGCAATCAAAAATATCACGATTTGTTACTTCTGTTCTATCCAATAATGCACATAATTTATGAGCAAACATATCTGATTCAACCAGCACATTAATAGAAATTCCCAGTAGGTTCTTTATTTCATAATGATTATCATACACACGATTTGTTACTTCAACTTTTAGCTTACGTTCTCCAACACCATAATCTAACACGATGATCGGGCCATAAAATTTCATTGCCTCATCTGCAATCTTACCGTATTTAGACAATATTGCTCGCAATTTTTCATAGACAAGTTCTTCCCGTGTTATATCAAGCAGATTAAAATCCAAATCAACAGAGAAACGAGGTAATCCGTAAAAAAACATCAGAGCAGTCCCACCCTTTTATGGATAGTAAACCGTTATGTAAAGTCGTTTGCTATATATTTATTAATATT
>OJUG01000060.1_pt1 | contig 155103 bp, 113 predicted proteins | sample 1599841 | NCBI WGS metagenome assembly OJUG01 (sample SAMN04168659, study PRJEB22393) | human gut metagenome | biome: human gut microbiome; feature: stool | host: Homo sapiens | collected 2014-05-12 | reverse complement strand
GGACTTTTTCATTACTTCCAAACTTTTCAAAAGAAATTTTTGAAGTTTTTTTTCAGAACCCGACCAGGGCAATATCCTGAAGAACTCTGCACAACATAAAAACCTGTAAACCAACCCATCATACCCTCTCACCTCTTCCGTTTGTTCAACACATCGGTTCCTGATTGCGGCTGCAAAGATAGAACAATTAATGCCCCATTTCCAAATTTTTTACACACTTTTTTTCAAAAAAATGAACAACCACTACACAATACATTCATTATCAAACTATTATATTTATCTTATTTTATTCCAAATTTCCATCGGTTCACGCTATTTATGGTTATTCATATTAATCGAATAGATTATATATATCGTATTTCGACCAGAATACCAACCTTCTTTCCATCAAGGCATAAAAAATCGTGCAAACCTACTATTTGCACGATTCCCTTCGAATCTTCAGATTCGTTTACTTCACCCCCTTCACCTCTTCGAATCCTTTACCGAACACTCCCATCACGGGAGCCATCGTCATAAACACATCCGGATCGATCTGCTTGGCAATGCGCAATACATCGGAAGCTTCGTGTTTACGGGCGACAATCAGGATAATTTTCTTATCTTGTCCGGTGTACCAACCTTTAGCATCGATCAGAGTCACACCCCGATGTACCTGATTCGTCAGCTCACGGGCCACTTCATCATATTTATCAGTAAAGATAAAAAGCTGGGCCGACTGTGTTTTTCCGGTCAATACATAATCCACGGTAAAAGAAACGATTCCCATCATGACATAACCGTATATCAATCCACCGAAGGCTTCCCGATCGACATGGTCGTATATCAGCAAAGTCATCGCAATGACACAGAAATCACATACCATCAATACCCGCCCCGGACTGACATTGTGGTATTTGGTCACCAACATCGCAATGATATCCGTACCTCCGGTACTTCCACCAACAGAGAGCGATACGCCGATACCGATACCGGTCAGCATTGCAGCGATAATGGTACTCATAAATTTCTCGTCGGGTAAAATACCGTCCACAGGCATCAAGGGCTGCATAATACCCAGGAACACACTCCCGACAATGATAGCGAAAATGGTTTTGATACCGAATTTCGGTCCCAATACCTTCATCGCAATAATCAGCAACAGGATATTCACCAAAAAATAACCGATACCTACCGGAATTTTGAACAAATAGAATAATACAGTAGCAATACCTGTAGCTCCACCACCGACAATCTTATGAGGCACCAGGAAACCTGTTGCGGCAAAAGCATAAATCAACATACCGAATGAGATGATCAGGTATGGTTTCATCTCATTCCAAATGCTTTTATTCTTCATTTATTTATTCATTTTTTGCCAGGTATCTTTGAGCGATACGGTACGATTGATTACTAATTGTCCATCCGTTGAATCGGGATCTACACAAAAATATCCCAACCGCTGGAACTGAAAACGATCTCCAGGTTTAGCCCGTCTCATCGAGGATTCCAACTTACATCCTTTAAGTACTCTCAGTGAATCTTCATTGATAAACTCCTTAAAATCGACCTCCTTGTGTCCTGCCGGATCTTCATCCTTAAACAAACGATCGTAAAGACGGACTTCAGCTTCGATAGCATCCGTTGCTGCCACCCAGTGCAAAGTACCCTTTACCTTCCGGTTACTGGCCTCCGTTCCACTACCACTTCGGGATTCCGGATCATAAGTACAATGGATCAAAGTGATATTTCCACCGGCATCTTTATCGACCCCTGTACATTTAATAATATAAGCACCTTTCAGGCGTACTTCCTGTCCCGGAGTAAGGCGGAAAAATTTCTTCGGCGCATCTTCCATAAAATCGTCTCGTTCGATGAAAAGTTCCCTGGCAAAAGCCACCTTACGCACTCCGGCATTCACATCTTCCGGATTATTCTCGATTTCCATATATTCCGTCTCTCCCTCAGGATAATTATCGATGACCACTTTCACCGGATCGAGCACTGCCATCACCCGAGGAGCCGTCTTATTCAAATGTTCACGGACACAATATTCCAGCAATGCCATATCCACGACGATTTCCCGCCGGGCCACTCCCACCTTTTCAGCAAACATCCGAATAGATTCGGGGGTATAACCACGCCGGCGCAATCCGCAAATAGTCGGCATTCGGGGATCGTCCCAACCGGAAACATACTTTTTCTGTACCAATTCCAACAAACGCCGTTTACTCATCACTGTATAATTCAGGTTGCGACGGGCGAATTCAATTTGCCGTGGCCGGTACTCGGTCGTTGTCAACTGATCCAGAAACCAATTGTAAAGCGGCCGATGAATCTCAAATTCCAACGTACAGATCGAATGAGTGATTCCTTCGAGATAGTCACTTTGTCCATGAGTAAAGTCGTACATCGGATAGATGCACCACCGATCACCGGTCCGATGATGGCTACAGTAGATAATCCGGTACATGATCGGGTCACGCATCAACATATTGGCAGCAGCCATATCGATCTTAGCCCTCAACACCCGGCTACCTTCCGGGAACTCTCCATTTTTCATCCGCCGGAATAAATCCAGATTTTCTTCTACCGAACGATCCCGGTAAGGGCTATTCACTCCCGGTTCGGTAATTGTTTTTCTCCCGGCACTGATTTCTTCTGCTGTCTGATCGTCAACATAAGCCTTCCCCTCCAGGATCATCTGTTCGGCCCAATCATACAGCTGCTGGAAATAATCGGAAGCATACCTGACCGGTCCGTCCCATTGAAATCCCAGCCATTTTATATCCTCCTGAATTGCATCTGTAAATTCCACATCCTCTTTAGAAGGATTGGTATCATCGAAACGCAAATTACACGCTCCATTATATTTTGCAGCCAACCCGAAATTGAGACATATTGAAGTAGCATGTCCGATATGTAAATATCCATTCGGCTCCGGCGGGAAACGGGTATGTACTTTTCCCCCGTTTTTACCGGCAGCAATTTCCTCTTCAATAATCTGTTCAATAAAATTCAAGGTCTTACCTTCTTCTGGTTCTACAATCATTTGATTTTTATCCATAGTATTAAAACTTTCCCGGAAAAAACATTTTTCCAAGGGACAAAAGTAAGTAATTTATGAGAGTTTTAAAAGTTTACGTATATTTGCAGCGATGAAAAAATTTATCTGCATAATACTATTCGCATCATTGCATTTGTTTTGTCGTGCACAAAACGTATTCGATACAGAAATCCCTCCGGATATGGAGGGTAGCAACTCTTCATTATCTTCCGATTCTATACCGGAATCCAATGTGCCTCATTTCCGTCATACCTGGCAATGGGAAAGGAACGGAGTATATAAAAGAGAGGTTGCTCTGGATACGCTGATGGACGGTATTCAGAATTTCAATACCATTTTTAAAAAGAATATTTCGAACACTTATCTGGGTAATTTTCCCTCTCCTTATCTTTCCAATATTTTTATTACGCGCGAAACGGTTCAGGATTTTTACCCTCTGACTCAAATCCGGGCTTTCCTTTTTAAGCCCGAAGACGCTTTACTTTTCAATACGACAACCCCTTTCACCCGATTGAAATATTTTACGGGAGGAGGAAAAGGGAAAGCCGAAAACCTGCTGGACGTATGGCATGTACAAAATATCCGCCCCTGGTGGAATGCCGGTATTCGTTACCAGCTGATTTCCAGCGACGGTCGTTATATGAACCAAAAAGCCAAAGCGTATCATTTTTCTTTGTTCTCGTCCTATGAGAAAGAACGAATCGCCCTCTCTTTTTTCTTAAACCAGAATAATGGGCATTTTGCAGAAAACGGTGGTGTCAAGGACATCTCTTTTATCATCGACTCCACCAATCAAAAAGCTGAAAATATACCGGTAAACCTGAGCAGCAACGATATTTCCAACAATTACCGGAACACCAATTTTCAATTACAGGGCCAGTACAATATCGGTAATCCCAAAGAAGTAACTACTCCCACGGATACTTTTACCACTTATCCGGCTAAAGCCATCATCAACATCCGGGCCGAAGGAAACGAACGCAGATACAAAGAAGGCAACATTGCTTTCGACTTCTTTCCGCATACCTATATAGACAGTACTTCTACGACGGATCTGATCACGAACCAGGTGTACGATATCTCCACTAAATTTGTCATGAACGAACATCCGAAGTACAAATATTTGCCGGGTATATATGCCGGTCTGGATTTTAAACACGAAAACTACCGGCAGCGGACAGCTTTCGATTCGATTTCCCATACCGAGAGTTTCGGCCATACCCGCTATTCAGGGACTTACATTACAGCCGGAATTTTCAATGTAGACACGAATGTATCGTTCACTTACGATATTGCCGGAAAGCTATGTGTATTGGGGCACTATGCCGGGAATTTCAAATTCGACGGCTACGTACAGCAAGCTTTGCGTAAAGACAGAAGTTCATACATCCGGGCCAATGCGACGATCGAATTACAAAGTGTAAATCCGTTCTTCGATCGCTATGTCGGAAATCACGATATCTGGGAAAATGATTTTAAAGCCATCAAAACCATCAAAGCCGACGGACGCTATGTGAATAACCGTTTGCGAACCGAATTAGGAGTCGGTATCGCCAATATTTTCAGTTACGTCTATTTCGATACGGCAGCGATGCCCCAACAGACCAGTAAGACCTTGATGGTATTGACCGCCTGGGGAAAGCAAAATTTCAGATTAGGCAATTTCTACTTCGACCAGACCGTATATTTTCAAAAAAGTACCCAGGAAGATATCCTTTCCCTACCGGCCATTTCTGTATATTCCCATAACTATTTTCAGCATGCCTTATTTAAAAATGCCTTGTTTTTACAGACAGGAATCGACGTCTTTTACAACACAAAATTTTACGCCGACAATTACATGCCTTCTATTATGCAGTTTTATAACCAGCGGGAAAGAAAAACCGGTAATTATCCGAAGCTCGATGTCTTCCTTAACCTAAGGATCAAACGGGCCGATATCTTTGTCAAATACGAACACATCAACTATCTGCTAAAAAATCACGGAGACTTTTTCAGTGCCGCCGATTATCCGATCAACCCGGGTATGCTCAAATTCGGTATTAAGTGGGACTTTTTCGATTAAGAAACATTTACTATCTTTGTTGAATGACAATCTCTAAAATTGCCGTTTATATTACCCTTTTTCTTTGCTTTGCATGTGAGTCAGGTAAAGAGGTTACTCCGGAAATCATATTACCGGAACCTTCATCGCTGGAAAAAATTCTGACGCGGGGGAGTCTGGAGATTTCCACTTTTTATAATACGACCGACTATTACGTATACCGTGGTATTACGCGGGGATTTCATTACGATCTGGCCCGGGATTTTGCCGGTTACCTGGGAGTCAATCTCCGAATTGTCGAAGTTAACAACGATATAGATACGGCTATCGGCCGGCTACAGAGCGGCAAATACGACCTCTTAGCCGTCAGTCTGACCCAAACCCCGGAAAGGAATGAACAGCTCCGTTTCAGTAAACCTCTTTTCCAAACCCGGGAAGTACTCGTGCAGAACAAAAATAGCCAACCCATCAAAGATATGGCTCAATTAGACGGGAAAGAGATTTATATTCCCAAAAGTGCCACCTCGTATAAAAAGGTTCTGCAACAAATACAGGATTCTCTGAATATACACATTTATATCACCGAGATCGAGCATTATTCCTATGAAGATCTCTTGCACCTGGTAGAGACCGGCGAAATCAATTATACCGTTATCGACGAAAACATCGCCCAAGCCTCCAGTTATTCTATGAAGAACCTGGATATAGCTCTCAAGTTAAAAGAAGATATTTCCGTATCGTGGGCGACCCATTCGGATGCCAGTTTATTGAGCTCGGAAATCAACAACTGGCTGGAAGAAATCCGGAAAAACGGAAAACTCAACTACCTCTATAAACGTTATTTCGGCAAACATCCGGCAGTTCCTCACAACACGACCAAATACACACTCATCAAGAAAGGCGATATTTCACCATTCGACAAGTTATTCCGCAAAGAGAGTAAAAAGCTCGGCTGGGACTGGCGTTTGCTGGCAGCTTTGGTCTATACCGAATCTCAATTCGATCCTTATGCCGAATCGGAAGTCGGAGCCTACGGTTTAATGCAGATTATTCCTGAAACAGCCGATCATTTTAACGTCGGAAATTATTTCGAGCCCGACAGTAATGTCTATGTCGGAACCGAATATTTACATTACCTGGACCGTTACTTTTCAAGCCAGCCGATCGATTCTTCCGAACGGCTCAAATTCGTTCTGGCCGCCTATAATGCAGGTCCCGGACACGTACTGGACGCCATCCGCCTAGCCAACAAATATGGGAAAGACGCCACTTTATGGGATAATAACGTCGATTACTATCTGCTTCACAAAAACGAACCGGAATATTACCGGGATCCCCTGTCTAAAAACGGCTATTGTAACGGCCGTCAAACGTACAAATACGTACGACAAGTGCTCGAGACCTATAATAACTATAAGAATATCAAGCAATAGTATAAAAATACTAAAAAACGTATTTACGAATATTGGTTTGATCGTTTTTTTTCCATACCTTCGCAGTAGTGTATTATATCGTTCATTAAAAGTTTAAGCTCATGCCTTACAGAAGATTACCTAATACAGATGCAGCGAGAATAAGGGCATTAAAAGCAGCTTTGAAGAAAGGCCAGTATCTCGAGATCGATACGATAGCCTATCCTTTTGCTTTGAAACAAAAAATAGAATTCTTTTTACCTAAATTTGAAGTTGCTATCACCAACTCTAAGTTAGCGAAAGAGAAACAGTTCGATAATAGTCAAAAATTCTCTGAATATACCAAAAAAGCCCGGCTTTATATCTCTCATTTTATTCAGGTATTGAATTTTTGTATTGCCCGTGGAGAGCTGAAACCCTCAGCCCGTACATTTTATGGTTTGGACGAAAACAGTTCGAAAGTTCCTTCTCTTTTGACCGAACAGGATTTGCTGCAATGGGGGGAAAAAATAATTGCCGGCGAGCAGAACCGGATCAGTAACGGTGGTGGTAATCCGATCTACTGTCCTTCGATTGCCCTGGTAAAAGTCAATTATGAAAATTTCAAAGAAAACTATACCCGTCAAAAACAGTTCCAGAATAACTCAGCCCGGGAAAGCGGGAATGTCGCTCAATACCGGAATGATGCCGATGCCTTGATCCTGGAAGTATGGAACGAAGTGGAACGTTATTTCGAAGGGGTAAAAGACGAAGAAGAAAAGCGCTATATGTGCGAGGAGTACGGTCTCGTTTACGTATTCCGACGCGGCGAAAAAGAACGGATCAGAAGACGGAAAGAAGCTGAAAGCATTACCTTGAAGCTTTTCTGACTCCAAGACCGACTGCTAAGAGGAACAACAGCTTCCTCTTTTCTTTTTCACCGGCTTACGGGCACAGCTGTCTTTCAAAGGACAAGTGTCACAAGTACTGCATGATTCGTCCTTTTTCAAAGCCTTCAGTTTCCTGTAGCAGAATCGTATCGCCCCCACTAAAGCAACAACGATAATCAGATATACAATACCGTTTTGTATCAAAGCATTCTTTTTTCTAAAATAAACTTCCTATCTGATATACGCCGAACGACACCAACCAGGCCAGCCCGGTAGTATAAAAAATAGTAAACAATGCCCATTTCCACCCCGCCTCTTTACGAATAGCAGCGATCACAGCCATACAAGGGAAATAAATCAGGATAAACAGCATAAATCCATAAGCCACTAAAGGCGTAAATACCTTCTGTCCGTTACTATATTGTTGCTGTTGCAGGCTCTCGATCAGGCTTTGGGAATTTTCCTCGGCATCCGGGACATGGTACAAAATTCCCATAGAACTCACTACAATCTCTTTGGCAGCCAATCCGGTCACAATACTCACGCCCATCTTCCAGTCGAATCCCAAAGGCCGAATTACCGGTTCGATGGCTTTCCCGATTTGTCCGATATATGAATTCTCCAAATGTTCCGTCTCATCGGCCATAGTCGTCCGGTTTAAAGGGAAATACCCCAGTGCCCAAATCAGAATAGAAGCAAATAAGATTATCGTACCCATTTTCTTTAAATATTGTCCGGCTTTTCCCCACATATGGATCGTGGTATTTCGCATCGTAGGCATCCGGTAAGGAGGCAATTCCATGACAAAAGGATCCGAAGATTTGGCGAACAGGGTCTTCTTCAACAAAAAAGAAGTTCCGATAGCCAGTAATATGCCGATCAGATATACAGACAATAGGATCAAGCCCTGATTCACCGGAAAGAAGGCAGATACCAACAGTATATATACCGGTAAACGGGCACTACAAGACATAAAAGGAGTAATCAGCATCGTCATAATCCGGTCCCTCCGGCTTTCCAAAGTGCGGGTAGCCATAATGGCCGGTACATTACATCCGAAACCGATCAACAAGGGAATAAAGGATTTTCCGTGAAGTCCTATCTTATGCATCATCCGGTCCATAATAAAGGCAGCCCTTGCCATATAGCCTGTATCCTCCATCAAAGAAATGAAAAAGAAAAGAATCAGAATATTGGGTAAGAAAACGATCACTCCCCCCACTCCGGCAATAACTCCATTCACCAACAAATCGTTCAAAGGCCCTTCAGGCATAATTCCGGCCACCCAACTTCCGAGGGCTTCAACTCCCGCCTCGATCCAGTCCATCGGATAACTTCCCAGCGAAAAGGTCGCCTGAAACATCAGCCACATAAAGAAAATCAGGAAAGGGAAGCCCAGCCATTGATGAGTCAGTAAGGCATCGATAGCAGTCGTCAGCTGACGTTTATCCTTTTCTCCCGACCGGAAGGTCTCTTGTAAAGCTCCCCGGATAAACCCATATTTCAGGTTCGTGATGATCGTCCGGGTATCTTCCTTATATTCTTTTTCCAGGCGCTGGATTTCTTTTTGTGCTACTTCGAGCATACAAGCATAATTGGGAACCGTTACCAGCTGTTCTTTCATAATCCGATCATCCTCGAGTAATTTGATAGCTACATACCGGGGAGCATATTCATCGGTAATATTTTTATTCGGGGCGATCTCCACTTTAATCCGGGCAATCGCCTCTTCGATTTCTGTCCCATAATTGATATGTACATGCCGGGACTCTTTGGCCTGGTCTTCGAACACTTCGATAATTTTATCCAACACGGCTTCGATTCCGATCCCTTTTGAAGCTGTCGTCGGCACAATCGGGATACCCAGTAGTTGTCCCAAATAGCCATAATCCAGGTGAGAACCTTCGTTGGTCAGTTCATCGAACATATTCAATGCCATCACCACCCGGATATTCATATCGATGAGCTGAGTAGTCAGGAACAGGTTCCGTTCCAGACAAGAAGCATCCACGACATTCAGCACTAAATCCGGATGATGCTTCGTAATAAATTCACGCACATAAATTTCTTCCGGAGTATATTCGGTAATAGAATAAGTCCCGGGCAAATCGATCAGATTGATCGTATAACCTTTATGGTGGCAAGTTCCTTGCTTGGCATCCACCGTCACTCCGCTATAATTCCCCACTCTTTCGCGCAATCCGGTAGCCCGGTTAAAGAAAGAAGTCTTCCCACAATTCGGATTTCCAACCAAAGCGATATTGATCGTCCGGGATTTCTCGGAAATTTCCCGGGCAATCTCGTCTTCTGTAAACGTACCGTTATATCCTTCCTGATCTATCGAGGAAGTACAGACGACTTCAATCAAACGAGCCTCACTCCGTCTCAGAGAAATATGGCCATCCATCAATTTATATTCGATCGGATCGTGTAAAGGAGCATTTTTTATCACCGTCACTTTTTCTCCTTTTACGAATCCCATCTCCACGATCCGGTTTCGAAAACTCCCATGTCCATGCACCTTTACGATGACACATTCTTCTCCAGTCGGTATATCAGCAAGCTTCAAATAATTATTTTCCATACCACTCCAAATTATGTGGCAAAGATAATCAATCTGCTAATAAATCGACATACCTACAAATAGGTATTAAAATTCCGGAGCATATAAATACCCCGGAATAATCCCCATTTTCATTCCACTTCAATTCTCCCTCATATTGCAGGTTTTTCCCATTCTGATAAGCCAAAGATCCTTTCTTCAGCTCTTCTGTGTCATCAAAAGAAGTATCTTCCGGCGACAGAAAATCATCCGATTCATTTATCGTCTTTGTAATCCCGAAACGTCCCCGGATTTTTAAAGAAGTCAAAGGATTATATTCAGCACTAAAATTATTGGTTACTCCAAAAGAACGGTCAAGTGCCCGGCTATTCAGGTTGGCATTCCAAAGCGGATTCGGCGATTCAATCAGCTCCTCTTTATATTCCAGCCATTTTTCCACCCTTCCATCCGGCTTCTTTTCATAATAAGGATTTGCTTTCGCATATTCTGAAAAAGCAACCACCGGATCTCCGGAACTGGTATGATTAATAGTCAGCTTATTACTGAATTGAAACTTATTTTTCCGGTACAGTAAATCCAGATTCCCGCTGAAAACTTTCGTTTAAATCAGTCGAAAGTTTATAAAGTCCCTGGGTTCTGCGGGTACTTTGGTAATTGACAATTGTCATTTGACAATTGATAATGTATCTCCAAACCTATAGTTTCTTTTTTATTCTTCTGATAATCAATAATTATCTTCTTTATTCTTTCTCTCTTTTTTCTTTTCTTTTTTATTTTTTCATGGAAGCGGAACTTCCAATAATTGTCAATTCTCAATTGCCATCTGTCCATTTTTCTTTTAGCGGATTCCCACCAAAAGAAACGAACGTTATTTATTTTTTCTAAACAGTTTTCCCAATACCTGCACTAAGCCATCCATGCCCTCGATGTAGTTGATCATCGAGATACTTCTAAAAGCACTCATATCCTCATCCATACCTAATTGAACCGGGTAAACCAATATACAATTGATCGAATTAAAATATTTATTGATATAATTCGGGACATATTCCATATGCCGGGAGTAAGAAGGACAATTCGGCCGACTCATCACCAATATCAGGGCATCGTTATCCTGTGTCGCAGTAGCCACTTCCTTAAAATTACTCCAATCTGTAAACTCTTTAAATTCAGCTAAAATCAGGTGTTTGGATTGTACCAAATGCAAAATATCCAGCACGGCCGGTGTACCGTAAAAAACAATTTTCGTTCCGACATTTTTAGCCAGGTTCCAAATACTGATCAACCAATACGGAAAACCGACCTCTTTCTCTGCATTTTCAGGAATAACGACGATATAACGTTTCACCGTCGACATCGGCTGCATAGGACGATAAGCCAAGGTAGTCGTAGCACATTTACTGAGCACCTCTTGTGTCAGTTTCCCCAGGAAAGTATCGGAAATATCTTTTTGGGTACGCAGGCCGATAACAATATCCGTGATCTTATGTTCTTTGGCCACATTTCTAATTCCGTTGACAATATTCAAGTCATAACGTAAAACGGTATCCACCCGGTGATCCATTCCGGCTCCAGTCTTAACAGCTTTCTCAAGCAGACGTTCTGAAATTTTTTCCGCTGCCGGATCGGTATTGTCCGACTTCACAATACTCACAGCAACCAGTTGTGCCTTATTACGCCGGGACTTTATAGCGGTTCCCAAGGTGATCAGCTCATCGACTGTCTCAGAATTACTCAAGGGAATCAATATCCTCTCCTCCTCGTCATCACTATCACCGATCCGGTCACCGCTCATTTCCGCCAAGGCTATATTCTGAGCAGAACGTTGGGTAATAAAAGAAGCGATCGTACAAGTAATCAGAATCATAACGATAGTTCCGTTCAGGACGTCTTCATTCAACAATCGAATCGGCTGCCCATCCGGTCCGGTACCCAAAATCACCTCATACCCGATCAATACGGCAGCCAGCGTAGCCGCAGCCTGGGCATTACTCAATCCGAAAATCAGACGTCCCTCATCGCGGGTCAGTTTAAAATTTTTCTCCGTTATCCAAGCTGCCATAAACTTGGATAGAGTGGCTATAACCGTCATCACGACAGCAACCCAAAGCGCAGTCCATCCGGCGGCAAAAGTGCGTACATCGACCAGCATTCCCACTCCGATCAGAAAGAAAGGAATAAAAATAGCATTCCCTACAAAATCGATCCGGTTCATCAAAGCTGAAGTATTCGGGATCAACCGGTTCAAAGCCAAACCGGCCAAAAATGCCCCGATAATAGCCTCCAACCCCGCTGCTTCCGCCAGAAAAGAGGCAAAAAATACCAAAGCCAACACAAAGATATATTGTCCTACGGAATCTTCATAACGCTTGAAAAACCAACGCCCCAGCATGGGAAATAAGATCACGACAATACTGATAAAAACCAGACTTGAAACCCCCAGTTTAATCCAAAACTGTTGGTTTATTTCTCCGGTAGACATACCGACAATCACCGCCAGTACCAACAAAGCAAGAATACAAGTAATCACCGTTCCCCCGATAGCGATACTAACCGCCCGATTCTTGGTAATACCGTATTTACTGACAATAGGGTAAGTAATAAGCGTGTGGGAAGCATACATACTGGCCAACAAAATCGAAGTCGGCCAGGAAAAATCGAGCCAATATACACCGGTCAAAGTGCCTACGATCATGGGAATCAGAAAAGTATAAAGTCCGAAAGTCAGGGTTTTTCCATAATTCTTTTTCAGGTCGGCCATATCGATCTCTAAACCGGCGATGAACATGATATACAATAACCCCACGGTTCCAAAAAGCTCTATACTACTGTCTCTTTCCATAATGCCCACACCATTGGGGCCGATCACAGCACCTGCAATAATCAGACCGATCAAATCAGGAATCCTTAAACGCTGTAATAGAACAGGCGTCAGTAGAATAATAAACAGTATCAGAGAAAAAATCAACACCGGATTTTTCAGCGGCAAACTAAACACTTGTAAGAGCATAGGCAACGGTTTTATCAGCATGACAAATTTAATAAAAATGCAGTAATAAAAATCCCTTTCCTCCGCTTTGTTCTTGCGGTCTATAGTAGTTTTTTTTCGAAACTTTTAATAATTAGTAATACAGAAAGTTTATAATTTAGCGTTATTGTATCAATTTTCATTAAAATATTCACTTGAAATTTTTATGATTATGTGTGCTAAATTCTTTTACATCCTGATCGTACTGATGGCGGGACTATTTCCCTTCAAAATGCAAGCCTCAGAAACCAAACAAACTTTCATTCTTTACACTCCTTACACTAAAATCTCTGTTCCACCCGGAGAATCTATCAGTTACAGTATCGATGTCATCAACAATAGTGACGAAGTTAAAAATGCCACCCTTGCCTTAGCCGGTCTACCGAAGAGCTGGAGCTATGAAATGAAAGCCGGTGGCTGGACACTGGATGAGATCGCTGTACTCCCCGGTGAAAAAAAGAATTTTACCTTGAAAGTAGATGTACCTCTAAAAGTAAATAAAGGCACTTACCATTTCACGATCGGTGCAGACGGACTTGCCCGCCTGCCTCTTGCCATAACGGTCTCGAAACAAGGGACCTACCGGACAGAGTTTACTACTACTCAACCGAATATGCAGGGAAATTCAAAATCGACGTTCACTTTCAACGCCACATTGAAAAACCAAACTGCAGAACAACAATTATATGCTCTCATGGCAGAAGCCCCCAGAGGCTGGAATGTCATTTTCAAAGCCAACTATAAACAAGCCACTTCGGCACAGGTTGCCCCGAATGCCAGCGAAAATATTTCGGTCGACATCACAGCTCCTTCGAATGTCAAGGCCGGTACATACAAAATACCTGTCATCGCTACTACCGGCTCCACTTCTGCCCAACTCGAGTTTGAAGTGGTTATCACCGGATCGTACCGTATTGAATTAACCACCCCCCAAGGTCTCTTGAGTAAAGATATCACTGCAGGTGACACCCGGAAACTCGAACTAGTCGTCCTCAACACCGGTTCTGCCGAATTAAAGGACATCCAGTTGTCCGCTAACAAACCGATCGATTGGGAGGTCAGTTTCGAACCGTCCAAACTGGATCGTCTGGCTCCCGGAGATAAAGCGAATGTTACAGCTGTCCTCAAAGCTTCCCGTCAAGCTCTCCCCGGAGATTATGTGACTAAAATCACTGCTCGTGCACCGGAAGCCGATACAACCACCGATTTCAGAATATCTGTCAAAACCCCTATGATCACCGGCTGGATTGGTGTCGTTGTCATCCTGGCTGCTTTAGGTGCCGTTTACTATCTGTTTCGCAAATACGGAAGGAGGTAGGCTATGTGTGAAAGCGTTATCGAATTGGTTCAGTTAACAAAGCGATACGGTCATTTCACAGCAGTCGACCGATTGGACCTAAAAATTCACAAAGGTGAAATCTTCGGGCTTTTAGGACCGAACGGAGCCGGTAAATCGACAACGATCCTGATGATGCTGGGCTTGACCGATCCGACTTCCGGCACTGTGCATGTTTGTGGTACCAACTCTACGACTTATCCGGTCGAGGTCAGAAAAAAGGTAGGCTATCTACCCGAAGATGTCGGTTTCTACGACGACATGACAGGGCCTGAAAACTTATTATATACCGCCCGGCTGAATAATATCCCGGAACAAGAAGCCCGGCAGCATGCAGCCCAGCTCCTCGAACGGGTAGGGCTTGGCAGGGAAATCGATAAAAAGACCGGTAAATACTCCCGGGGAATGCGCCAGCGTCTGGGCTTGGCAGATGTACTCATCAAAAATCCGGAAGTGATTATTTTGGATGAACCCACCTCGGGGATCGATCCGGCAGGCGTACAGGAATTCATCAGTCTGATCCGGCAATTACGGGACGAAAGAGGACTGACCGTACTGTTCTCTTCCCATCACCTGGACCAGGTACAACAAATCTGTGACCGGGTGGGTTTATTCTCTCAAGGCCGGCTACTGGCTGATCTCTCACTCAACGATCTGCAACAGGAAGAACATGGATTAGAATACATTTATAACCAATATTTCGGAGGAGGACAAGGTCATGAATAAATATCACAGTCCCTTTTGGACAATTGTCCGCAAAGAAGTCGCCGATCACGTCAGAAGCTGGAGATTCCTTATCCTGATAGGTATTATCGCACTAACGTGTATGGGATCGCTCTATACCGCCCTAACCAACATCGGAGCAGCGATAAAACCCAATGATCCGGACGGTTCGTTTCTTTTTCTCAAGCTGTTCACGGTCAGCGACGGAACTTTACCTTCTTTCACGGTTTTCGTCAGTTTTCTCGGTCCGCTGTTAGGAATCGCTTTAGGCTTCGACGCCATCAATTCGGAGCAGAATAAAGGAACCTTAAGCCGTATTTTATCGCAGCCCATTCACCGGGATTATTTGATCAATGCCAAATTTGTAGGTGCTTTGATCGTCATCGGAGTCATGCTTTTCGTTCTGGGATTTCTGGTGATGGGCTTCGGGCTGATCAGCATAGGTATTCCTCCAACTGCAGAAGAATTTTTACGGGTCATCGTTTTTATCCTGATCAGTATCTGTTATGTGGCTTTCTGGCTGAATCTTTCGATCTTCTTTTCGATCAAATTCCGTCAGGCTGCAACTTCCGCCCTGGCTTGTGTCGCCATCTGGTTGTTCTTCAGTATTTTCTATAATATGATTATCAACCTGATCGGTAAAGCCATCAGTCCATCGGAAATGGCTACCACCTATCAAATGATCGGTTATCAACGGTTTATGCTCAATTTATTGCGCTTTGCTCCCAGTATGCTTTTCAACGAAGCCACAACCACTTTGTTGATGCCTTCTGTCCGTAGTCTGGGACCGTTGACGATGGAACAGGTACATGGGGCAATCCCTAGTCCTTTGCCTCTAGGCCAAAGCCTGCTGATCGTATGGCCTCAACTTACAGGCCTCATCGCAGCAACGGTCATTTGTTTCGCTTTGTCTTACGGTTCTTTTATGCGGAAAGAAATCCGGTCCAGATAAAAAAAAGAGCCTTACGGCTCTTTTTTAATCTTCATATCTGATAATCGTCTGCTCACGGTCGGGACCTACCGAGACAATCTTCACCGGTACTCCCAGCTCCTCTTCTAAAAAGCTGACATAAGCATTGAATTCTTCCGGAAATTCATCTTCCGAAGTCATTTGGGTCATATCTGTTTTCCATCCCGGTATTTCCACGTATACAGGTTCGACTCCGTCACAAATATCGAACGGAAATTCATCGGTCTCCTCTCCATTTATTTTATAAGCGACACAAGCTTTAATCGTATCGAAGCTGTCCAATACATCACTCTTCATCATGATCAACTGACTAACCCCATTGATCATCACAGCATATTTCAAAGCCACGAGATCGATCCAGCCACAACGGCGTTTCCGGCCGGTAACAGCTCCGAACTCGTGTCCCAAAGCACACAACTTCTCTCCGGTTTCGTCGAATAATTCTGTCGGGAAAGGACCGGCACCCACACGGGTACAATAGGCTTTGAAAATTCCGTAAACTTCACCGATATTTCCCGGAGCGACTCCCAAACCGGTACAAGCTCCGGCACAAATAGTATTCGACGAAGTCACAAAAGGATAAGAGCCGAAATCCACATCCAGCATCGTTCCTTGTGCCCCTTCGGCAAGTACGGATTTACCCTCTTCCAGCAAATTATTGATAACGTGCTCACTATCGATCAGCTGAAAACGCTTCAGGTAGGCGATCGCTTCGAACCATTCTTTTTCCAGTTCCGTGATATCGTATCGATAATTCAAGGCTTTCAGAATGGCTTCATGCTTTTTCTTAGCAGCCGCATACTTGTCTTCAAAATGATACAACACATCCCCTACTCTCAACCCATTACGGCTCACTTTATCCGTATAAGTCGGCCCGATCCCCTTACCGGTCGTTCCGATTTTCGCATCTCCTTTAGCAGCTTCATAAGCAGCATCCAGCACCCGGTGAGTAGGCAGGATCAGATGTGCTTTCTTGGATATACACAATTGTTTGGTCAGATCATGTCCACTGGCAGCTAAACTCTCAGCCTCCTGACGAAACAGAACCGGATCCAGTACAACTCCATTCCCGATAATATTCTTTTTCCCACCCTGAAATATCCCGGAAGGGATAGAACGCAATACATATTTTTGCCCTTCGAATTCTAAGGTATGTCCGGCATTCGGACCGCCCTGAAAACGGGTCACGACATCATATTTCGGTGTTAATACATCAACCACTTTTCCTTTCCCTTCATCTCCCCATTGCAATCCAAGTAAAACATCAACTTTCATCTGTATCTTTATTTATTCGTTTACAGTAATTCTTTCTCCAAAACTTCCCGTCGGATTTCGGGAAACACAAACGTGCAAAAGTAAACATTTTTTTCTATTGTAAACAGAAAAAACCGCTAAAATCACTCACTCTCCCGACAGGCCTTACACAATCCATAAATATACAAAAGGTGGTGATGCACAGAAAATTGGTATTTATCTTCAATATGTTCGACGACCTCGTTGATCCGGGAATCGGCAAACTCCTCCACTTTACCACATTTCTGACAAATCAGATGTTCGTGGTAACGGTTGTTAAAAGCTTTCTCAAACTGGGCGATATTATTCCCGAACTGATGTTTGATCACCAACTTACAATCCAAAAGCAACTCTATGGTATTGTATAAAGTAGCCCGACTCACCCGATAATTTTTATTCTTCATAAAAACATACAGGGATTCGATATCGAAATGTCCTGTATGCGAATAGATCTCATCCAGGATAGCATATCTTTCCGGAGTCTTCCGGTGTCCTTTTTGTTGCAAATAAGTTGTAAAAATCTCTTTTACAGTTTCTTTTATTTTCTCCATATTTGAACAACTTTCGTCAACCATCTTTTCCATCCTCATTCTTTTTTCTCTCTTCCTATCTATTTCTCACTCTAATCTTCACCTCTCTTTTTCTCTCCTCCTTCCATCTATCATCTCTTATCTTTCCTCATTCTCCACCCTCATCACGCTTTCTACCCCTTGTATCTGGGATATACGGGAAACTATATTATTCAAGTCGGCTGTATTATGTACATACAGATGAATGAATCCTTCAAAAATACCGTCCCGGGTATCGAAATGAATCATTCGCATATTCACCTTCCCTTCTTTTGCGATCAGGGCGGTGATATCGCTGACAATCCCCGGTTTATCGATTCCTGTCATTTTTATCACTGTCAGGAAAGACATCAATTTATGGCTCACCCATTTAATCGGGACAATCTTATCTCCAAAGCTGGCCATCAAGCGGATCGCTTCGGGACAAGAACGCTTGTGAACCGTAACCTTCGTACCTGCAATATTCATACCAACCACGTCGTCTCCCGGAATCGGATTACAGCAAGGAGCGATCACGAAATCCGAATTGACATCCAGCTGGACATCGTTGTCGTTCTTCTTTTTTTCCTCTCCGTCTTTCCCATTCCATAAGAACTGGAGTTTCCAGTATTTTATAAATTTATTTTCCGCTTTCTTCTTGAGTACTTTTTCAAGATCTCCTTCCGTAATGATATTTTTAGCGAGCTCGACATACAAATCGTCCTTATTGGTCAGGTTGTAATCGGTCAGAACTTTCTTCAATGGCTCGGAGGTAGGCGGTAAATCCAATTTTTTCACAACAGCCTCGAAGATCGTGATACCGGTCCGGATCTGTTCTTTCCTATACTTCTTAAAGGTGGCGTTGATATGCGTCCGGGCTTTCGCCGTCACCACAAAATCCAGCCACTCCCTTTGAGGTTTCTGTTTATCGCTCGTCAAAATCTCCACCTGGTCTCCACTCGTCAGTTTATGGCTCATCGGCACCAGCTTATGATTCACTTTCGCTCCGATACAGGTATTTCCGATTTCAGTATGGATATCATAAGCAAAATCAAGTGCCGTAGCTCCCTTAGGCAAGGTACGCATATATCCTTTAGGCGTAAATACCCGGATTTCCTTTGCGAATAAGTTCAGTTTAAATTCGTCGAGGAACTCCAGCGCACTGGCATCCGGCTGATCGAGAATCTCCTTAATTCCCGCCAGCCATTTATCCAACTCCGAACTTTCGCCTTCATTTTTATATTTCCAATGGGCAGCTAACCCTTTCTCTGCAATCTCATCCATACGTTCCGAACGGATCTGCACTTCGAACCATTGTCCTTCAGGTCCCATAACCGTCAAGTGCAAAGCTTCGTATCCATTGGCTTTAGGCACACTCACCCAGTCGCGAATCCGCTCGGGCTTGGGACTATAAATGTCTGTAATCAAAGAATAAATATTCCAGCACTGCCATTTTTCAGGCTGATCTGCTTTGGGTTTAAACACAATCCGTACGGCCAGCAGGTCGTAGATTTCATCGAAACTGATATTCCGTCTCTGCATTTTCAGCCAGACCGAATACACACTCTTCGTACGGGCGGTGATGGTATATTCGTAGTGGTTCTCGCTCAGACTTTTACGTATCGGCTTGATAAATTCTTCAAAGAGTGCCGAAAATTGTTTCTCGTAAGCTTCGATCTTTTTATCGATAACCTCATATTCTTCGGGATGTTCGTATTTCATACTGAGGTCTTCGAGCTCGGTTTTGATGGCATGTAATCCCATGCGGTGAGCCAAAGGGGCATAGATATACAGGGTCTCGCTCGCAATCTTCACTTGCTTATGCTCGGGCATAGAAGCCAGCGTACGCATATTGTGCAAACGGTCGGCAATCTTGATCAGGATCACCCGGACATCGTCGGCCAGCGTCAGGATCATCTTTCGGAAACTCTCGGCCTGCCGGCTGGTATCCGATCCCATGACCCCACTAATTTTGGTCAGGCCATCGACTATAGAAGCCACTTTCGGCCCGAATAAATTAGCGATATCTTCAACTGTATAATCGGTATCTTCCACCACATCATGCAACAAAGCAGAGATGACAGAAGTCGTCCCCAAACCGATCTCTTTCACAGCAATTTTAGCAACAGCCAAAGGATGAAGAATATAAGGTTCTCCGGACCTTCTCTTCACACCTTTATGAGCTTCATTGGCAAATTCGAAAGCTTCTTTGATTTTTTGTCTGTTCTCTTTAGAAGTCTCTTTTCGTAACGATTTCAATAAATCTTCAAAAGCTTCTTTAATCTGTTCTTGTTCTGTCATAGATATTAGCTGCCTCCGACAACGATACTAATTGTTTTGCACGACATTTAATCTTCCAACCGATACCTTGTCAAAGATAGTGAAAGGCAAGAGCAAAAACAACAAACTTGTTTGATGATTTTACCGAGCCGCATCCTATCTTATCCAAAGATATAAAAAAATAATTGAGATACTGCTAAAAGATTTCAACTTAACACATAAAAATTCTTTGTGAACTAATTTCTTCCTTCAAAAATAAACCGGCCATCCGATCGAACAATTCTGTTTTTTCAGTGGTTAAATAACTTCGCCTGCTGTCCTTACCCAATCTCCGGTCGATCTCAGGATGCCGTTTCAAATAGTCGGCCAGACTCCCGGCAACGATTTGTCCCTGTCCGATAATTTTCACCCGTGAAGGAACAAAACGGGCGATCAGCGGCCGTAATAACGGATAATGTGTACATCCCAGGATAATCGTATCGATTTCAGGATCGGTACCCAACAGTTCCTGAATGTATTTCCGGACGAAATAGATCGCCCCTTCTCCATCCAGTTCGTTATTTTCAACTAACGGTACCCACATCGGACACGCCAGCTGGGTAATCCGGAACCTCTCTTCACCATATAATTTCCCGACTTCTATCGGATAAGATCCGGATGCTACGGTTCCCCGGGTAGCCAGAATCCCGACATGCCCGTTTTGCGAATAGGTATTCAGCGCTTCTACGCTGGGACGGATAACCCCCAATACCCGTTTTTCGGGATCCCATTGCGGTAAGTCCACTTGCTGTATAGTCCGCAACGCCTTTGCCGATGCCGTATTACAAGCCAGGATCACCAAGCGGCACTCCATTTCGAAAAGTTTATGAACAGCCTCCCGCGTATATTCGTAGACCACCTCAAAAGAACGGGCACCGTAAGGGGCCCTGGCATTATCCCCCAGATACACATAATTATACTCCGGTAATTTCCGGACAATTTCTTTTAAAATAGTCAGCCCTCCGTAGCCGGAATCAAATACGCCGATACTCTCTTTGTGTTGCTCCATATCCTTGAATCAGAAACGACAAAAGCCGCCTATCCCAGGCGGCTTTTTATCCTTTTACACTCCTTATTGCAATCCTAATTTTTTCTTTACCAACGGCAGGACATCCTGTGAATTTTCAGCGGCATACAGGATACCGGCATTCATGTCGAAGATATAAGTAAACCCATTTTCTTTACCTACTTCCTTGATCGCGTTCAATGCTTTTTCCATTACAGGCTGCATCAGATCATTTTGTGTTTTTTCCAGTTGAGCCATAGCCGTTTCCTGAAAACGTTGGATTCTTTGCTGCAATCCTTGCAATTCTTCTTCTGTTGTAGCCCGCATAGCCTCTGAATAAGTCTTCATTTTTTCAGAATATTCGGCTAATTTAGTCTGGAATTGTTCTCTCAAACCATTCAACTCTGTATTTACTTTTTTCTGTTCCTCTTCGAAAGTCTTTTGAGCGGCAGTCCATTCCGGCATAGCCTGAATCAACTTCTGAGTTTCAATGTGGCCCAGTTTTACCTGTGCAGAAACACTCATTGCAGCCAATGTCAAAGCTACAAGTACAAACACTTTAATGGTATTTTTCATCATTTTTCTGGTTTATAAATATTATCATTAAATTATCTAACTCTTCCGGATCTGTTTCATTCAGACGACCGGTTTATTCTTCTTTCTTTTTGACGCTATACCCCAATTTCCGCAATACGACATTGCTTTTATCGAGTTTCGGGTCGAAATAGACAACTGAATTATCGGCGGCAACATCGATAATCATACCAAAATTTCCTTCTTTAGCGACATCTTTAATGACCGCTAAAACTTCGTCCTGCAAAGGTTTCACCAGTTCTTCGCGCTTTGCGAACAGATAACCGTCGGTGCCGAAATATTGTTGCTGCAACAAACGGGCTTTATTCTCTTTCGCTGCAATTTCTTTCTCCCGGTCTTCGCACATCGAAGGAGTCAGAAACACTTTATCGGCATTATATCTGGATTGCATTTCTGCTATTTCCGCGTATACCGCATCGATATCGGCCTGCAACTTCTGCGAATAATCGTCCAGTTCCTGCTGGGCTTTTGCATAATCGGGGATACAGCTGAAAATATATTCCATATTCACGAAAGCATAGCGTGTTCCGCTTTGCGCCTGTGCAGTACTCCATATGCAAGACAAAAATAATAAAATAAATCCGTTTTTCAATTTAAAATGTCCTATCATAAATCGTAAACCGCAAATCCATTTTAGAATTCCTGTCCTAATACGAAGTGGATCTGTGAACCGGCAGCTCCCGGACGTCCCGGTACAGAGTCGAATCCATACCCCCAGTCGATACCTAACAACCCGAACATCGGCAGGAATACACGCAGACCGACACCGGCAGACCGATACAGGTTGAACGGTTCGAAATCTTTCAGTTCATACCATGAGTTACCGGCTTCCATAAACGCCAGCGCATAGATCGTCGCCGACTGTGCCAGCGAAATCGGATAACGCAACTCCATGGTCAGCTTGGAATACAAGCTGGCATCGGAAGCATTCGGAGCGATAAAGCTAGAGCCTGCATTTGTCAGAGAACCGTTTTCATATCCTCTCAAACCGATATATTCACGTCCGTAAAGGCTATATCCCGACATACCGTCACCCCCCATTTCGAATCCTTCGAACGGCGAACGCTTGTTTTTGTCGAAGTGACCGAGGTAACCGTACTGTACCCCTGTATACAACACAAATTTTTTATTTTTATCCAGAGGCATAAATACTTTTCCCTGAAATTTCCATTTGTGGAACTCGATCCAACGGTATTTATCTTTATCTTTAATATTCGGACTGGCATAATTCTTATCGGTAAACCAGGAATAAGGCGGCGTAAACGTCAATCCGAGGGTAAAGTCGGAACCTTCACGGGTATACAACGGATTATCGATAGAGCTTCTTCTCAATTGTACTGCAAAAGACAGGTTGTTCGAATTTCCTTCGGAAAAAATATAATAAGGCCAGTTTTTCAAGGTATACCGCTGATAGGAAGCCTCGGTATATAAGGTAAAGAAATCATCCGGCCAGGTAATCCGTCGTCCCAATCCGGCACTCAACCCGAAAGTGGTCATCAACTGATCGGTATCATACATGTCTTTGGCACTATTTCCGGCATAATAGGAGTTATAATAACTACGGCTATAACCGGTCTGACGGGAATAATAAGCCGACACACTCAATGAATTCGGTTTTTTACCTCCCAGCCAGGGCTCCCGGAAAGAAACACTGAAAGAGGTATAATATTTTCCATTGGTCTGTGCTTTCAAACTCAAAGTCTGGCCATCACCCTGAGGCAAAGGACGATATGACTCCCAATTAAAAATATTCCTCATAGAGAAATTGGTGAAAGTCAATCCGACAGAACCGATAATCATACCGGCCCCCCAACCTCCGGAGATCTCGATCTTATCATTTGCTTTTTCCTCTACTTTGTATTCCAGGTCTACCGTTCCGGCTTCCTGGTTCGGTAGTGGAGTCGGATTGATTTTTTCGGGATCGAAATGTCCCAGATTAGCCAATTCCCGTACACTCCGGATAACATCTTCCCGGCTGAACAATTCTCCCGGATAAGTATACAATTCACGCCGGATTACATGCTCGTGAGTACGATCGTTTCCTTTGATAATTACCCGATCGATCGTCGCCTGTGGTCCTTCCACCATACGAATCTCGACATTGATCGAATCGTTCCCCACAACAGTCTCTACCGGCATCGCCCGGAAAAACAGGTAACCGTTGTTCAGGTAGAAGTAATTGGCTACAGCATCTTCATCCGAATTCAAACGCTTATCGAAATAACTCTTATTATAGACATCACCTTTCTTAATATTCAACAATCGGGATAATTTATCGGCATCGACCACCGTATTTCCGACCCATGTAATATCATTATAATAATACTTGTTTCCTTCTTCGACGTCGATATAGATTTTCACCCGTTTCGGACTTTCCTGTACAACGCTGTCGGCGATAATAGCGGCATCCCGGTAACCGAGTTCGTTATATTTATCGAGCAGGTTATATTTATCGTCTTCATAACTCTCCTGAATATATTTTGCCGATTTAAAGAAATTCCTCAACGACTTTTCTTTGGTTTTCTTCATCGCTCCCTTCAGCTTGCTGTCACGCACTTTTTCGTTTCCGGTGATAAACACATCGCTGATCTTGATTTTATTCTTCCGTTCGACTGTCGCATCCAAATACACAAAATTCGGTCTTTCAGGGTCATCCCGCTGTAAAACCTTCACAGAGATATTGTAGTATCCTTTTTCTTTAAAATATTTTTCGATGATGCGCTGTACACCGGCGATCATATTATCGGTAACCTGGCTTCCGGGTAACTGATTGATTTTCTCTTTAATTTTACTTTCTTCCGATTTTTTGAGTCCGATATAGTTAATCGCAGACAAACGGTGACGTTCTGCCAGATTAATAATCAGGAATACTTTCTGTCCTTCTACCCGGTCGACAGAGATCGTCACATCGGAAAACAATCCCTGGCCATACAAACGGCGTATCGCTTTCGTTATCGCATCCCCCGGTATTTTCACCTCGGACCCCACACGGAGACCGGTAGCCAGAATCAATGTTTCAGGATCGTACTGCTCACCAATACCGGTGACCTCGATACCGGCAATTTCGTATGTTTTAGGGCTCGAATAATAAATATCAGGCTGAGATAAAGTATCAGCCGACTGCGCCATAACACGACAAAAGCAGAAAAAAATTATTGAAAGACAAAGAATTACTTTTCTAACCATATATATTCTTTTAGCTATCCAAGACAGCGTTACCAGTTACTTTTCAGTTACGTTTATCCCCTCTCCCTTTTCACCCTTCACTTTTATCTGTTCTCCGGTCATTCCAAAACGTCTCTCCCGTTGCTGAAAATTACGGATTGCCAAATATAAATCATCTTTTTCAAAATCAGGCCAAAATTTGTCGATAAAATAAAACTCCGTATAGGCACATTGCCATAACAGGAAATTACTCAACCGGCATTCTCCGCTTGTACGAATCAATAAATCAGGATCAGGCATCCCTGCAGTAGTCAGATAACGGGCAAACAATTCGTCCGTAACCTCCTCCGTATCCGCCACTCTCCCGGTCTTATAATCGGCTATCAACCTCCGGGCAGCTTCGACAATTTCCCAACGGGCTCCATAACTTAAAGCCAGCACCAAGGTCACTCCTGTATTTGCAGCCGTCCTGTGAATCAGCCCTTCCAACTTATGCCATACCTCTTCCGGCAAATCACCGGTATTCCCGATCACTTTCACCCGCACTTTCTGCCGCATCAATTCGGACGTTTCGCGGATAATCGCATCGGTCATCAACCCCATCAGCGCATCAACTTCGGCCCTAGGACGATTCCAGTTTTCTATAGAAAAGGTATATAAAGTAAGGTATTTCAAACCGATTTCCCCACTAGCTTCTACAACCGACTTCACCGTATCCACCCCCTGTTTGTGTCCATATACCCGGTCTAAGCCTCTTTGTTCCGCCCAGCGTCCGTTGCCGTCCATGATAATCGCGATATGTTCCGGCAAGCCCGCTGCTATAATTTCTTCTTTAATATCTTGCATTATTATTCTGTTTTTCACTCAAAAGTGACATTCTGGGTTCAATGGAAAACGATAAGATACCGTAATTCCTCCCGCAAAAAAACAATCTTTATTACAAAATCAGTCTCTTCCGTCCCCCCCGGAGATCGTACACCTGATCTATTTTATCGGTAAACAATTTCCGGGTACTCCATTCGCCCCCACATGACCATTGTCGGTAAAGATTAAACTTTACTCCGATGCCCCAAGGGATAGAAACACTACTCTCATCGCCGGCTCCGAGATATCCCACTCCGGTAAAAAGATACGGAGACCAGCAGGAGAATTCTTTCACTTTCTGCACCCAAAACTGCGGAAATCAAATTCGATCCATGCAGCAACATCCTTCACCGTACAATGAAATCCAGCCGGATATACCGTCTCCCCGTTGGACAGCAAGGATCTCTCCCGGATATCTATTTTCGGAAAACCTGCATTCAGCCGTAAAGCAAAACGATCGTTCAGATTATAACGGCAAAAACCTCCGAGATAACGCTGACTCCGATCAAAGTGCCGATTGGGATTATATTCGCCCATATAATACCCCATTCCTCCTAAAATTCCTAACTCTCCCTCAGGTTGACAAAAACCGTCCAAAGATAACAACAAAAGAGGGAAAAATAAGCTTATAAAGGTAAAAAATCGGGTAACAAATGCAAAGAAACAATAACATAGCTGGAATCGTTTCGGCAACTCCCTCTGTTCTATCCTATCGTATAGCACCTTTTTACCCACTTCCATTCCCGATTTTTCACTCTAGTCTTTCATTCCGTTGCGTCTGTCTTCCCCCCACATCAGCTTATTCCTCAAGGTATCGTAATAATTATGCCGGGGTAGTTTCACCACATTGATTTTTTGGCTTCCGGTACAAATTTTCAATTCCTGTCCGTCCGTCATCTTCCGGATCCGGGAGTCCATGCACAACACATATTCGCCGGAACGCCCTTCCACTTTCAGCCTCACTTCAGCCGTATTCGGTACCACCAACGGACGAATCGTCAAATTATGCGGACAGATCGGAGTCAGAATAATATTCCGGCATTCGGGACTCACAATCGGTCCTCCACCACTCAGGGAATAAGCCGTAGACCCCGTCGGAGTAGCCACCACCAATCCGTCGGCCCAATAGGTCGTAAGATAATTCTCTCCGATATAGGCATGTATCTTCAATAAAGAAGAAGTAGCAGCTTTCAAAACTCCCACTTCATTCAGGGCATAATCGAAATCCGCTATCCGTTGTCCTTCCACTTCAAGCTGCAACATATCCCGCTGTTCCACCTCATACTTCCCGGCAGCGATAAAATCGACAGCATCTTCTATCTCCTCCACGGGTACATTCGCTAAAAACCCCAAATGTCCACTATTTACCCCCAATACAGGTACCCCACTATCTTTCACATAAATCACCGAATCCAGAAAAGTACCGTCCCCACCGACGCTCAGCAGCAATTCAACCTCCTCTTTTATCAAGGTACATCTGCCGAAACAATTCAAAAATTTCGGTTCGTAACCGTAGTTTCCACTCAACAGCGCAGCGAATTTTTCTTCACACACCATCCCCACTCCTTTCCTCTCCAGTCCTTCGACCAGACGTTTCAGGTAAGGAAAAAATTCCGGTTCTATACTTCTGCCATAAATCGCTACGGTCATAAATCGATCCTCCTTCATTCAACAGACAAAGATAGAAAAAAGTTGCTGAGTTACTAAGTTGCTGAGTTACTAAGTTGCTGAGTTACTAAGTTGCTGAGTTACTAAGTTGTTGAGTTGCTGAGTTGCTGAGTTACTGAGTTGCTGAGTTACTAAGTTACTAAGTTGCTGAGTTGCTAACTTTTTAAACTCAGTAACTCTATAACTCAGTAACTCTATAACTCAGCAACTCTATAACTCAGCAACTCTATAACTCAGCAACTCTATAACTCTAAATACTTCATCAATAATCCATAGCGTTCCCTCAGACTATCCTGTTCTTCCTCGCCTGTGACAAAACTATTCTTAACGGTATATCCGTACCGGATAAAAGTATCCAGGATCGGATCTACATTCAGTGTATTTATCTTCAAGGTAATCTGCAGTTGCTGGGAATCGCGGTTTCCCGACACGTAACAACTCAATACCCGGGCTTCGTTATATTCTACAATCTGTGCAACTTCGGCCAATGAATAATCGATCCGGTTGACTTCGAGCACCAGAATACCTCCCGGCTGGTCTACACATAGCAAAGTGTCCAAATGCCGGAGGATATCGGTCAAAGTAATCGAACCGACAAAATTATTTTTCCGGTCGAGTACGGGTACCACCGACAACAAACTTCCGGCCGCCAGACAGATAACATCATAAATATGATAATTTTCATAAACAAAGGTACCTTCCACCGGAATCTGCAACACATCCAGCCGATCGTTCAGGTCGCCGTGGGCATAGATCATCTCATCATCTACAAGCCCCAGATACATTTTTCCCTGCTCCATAGGCAGATGGGACACCCGGAAAAGTTCCATCCAGTTGAGCGCCTGCAAGCAGGTATCTTCGGGTTTGAGCACCGGCACAACATTCGATATCAATTCTGATGCAATCATAGTTTATTTACAACGATGTGACAACAGACAAAGTTACAAATGTTTTTAAGCTGTCAAAAATTCAGGATCTTTTTCAGTTCTTCCGTATTTTTTTAAGAACGACATAGACATCCACATCGGTTATTCCTTCGAACTCAGCAGGGTCGAACACCTCGTCGGCCGACATCAGTACTATGGTATATCCCACTGCCCGGCCGAACTTTCCTGTGTTCGGGTTTTATCCCCAAAATATGACAAACAACGAACTAATTTCAGAATAAAATGGCATCGTATCGATTTTTATCGGCCGATTATAAAAAAAATTACATTTATCGCATATCTTTGTGACTGATAATTTTAAACGAATAAAATGACATGTTACCCAAATTTCTTATTGCGGACAACTCACAAGAAGCACTTGATTTAGTCTACGTTGTTCATACCGAAAAACCACGTTGTATCATTCAATGTGATCTGGACGGATTTTATAGTAATCAAAAAATTTACTGGATCGACGAAGAACCACTGTCTCAAGATGATATCGATTCTCTGATGGAAGAAGCTGAAGATTTCTATGAAACCGAACTGGACAATCAGGAAGAGATATATGACGAAGAGGAAGATAATTAATCCGACTTACAGCTTTGTAAGCTTTAATCACTAAATTATGAACTACACGAAAGAAGATCTGAAAGTTTTCAAGCACAGAGATATTAAACCGGAACAGATAGACCGGCAATTAGCCAATTTCGAAAAAGGATTCGACTATGTCGATTTGTCCGAACCAGCCACCATCGGTAATGGAATTATCCGGATCGAGGCTGAAGATGAAGAACGTTTGAACGCAAATTTCGATAAAGCACGTCAGGAATGTGAACTGCTGAAAATGGTCCCGGCTTCCGGATCGGCCACCCGGATGTTCAAAGATCTGTTTACTTTTATGGATACCTATACAGGTACAGAAGAAGAATTCCTGGAATTCGTGCAGGATAAAGGGGCGGGTACAATGCACGATTTCTTTTTGAAACTGGACGAACTTCCTTTCTATAACCGTTTGTCTGCCGCTCTGTGGAATGATGGAAAAGACATCGACAAGATGATCGCCAAACGGCAATTTAACGAAATCCTTAGTTATATCCTTACCGACAAAGGCCTGAACTATGGGAATACCCCCAAAGGATTGGTCGATTTTCATATTTACCGGGATTTTGTCAGAACGGCTTTCGACGAACATATCGTTGAAGGAGGAATGTATTGCAACAATGGAAAAATAGCCCGCTTGCATTTCACCGTTTCGGAAGAGTATATAAATCTCTTTAAAGAACGGTTGAAGAAGGTGACCAAAGTATTTGAGAAGATGTTCAACATCAAATACGAAGTGACCTTTTCGATTCAGAAACCTTCCACCGATACGGTCAGCCTCACCGACAAGGGCGAGTTACTGAGAGACAGCGAAGGGAAGCTGGTATTCCGTCCCGGAGGACACGGTGCCCTGATCTATAACCTGAATGAATTGAAAGCCGATATTATTTTCATCAAAAATATCGATAACGTCATCCCCGACCGGGCCAAGGGAGATACAATCAAATATAAAAAACTGCTGGCCGGAACACTGGTGGAATTGCAAGAAAAGATTTTCAGTTACCTGAGTATGCTGGATAAAAAACCGACAGAAGAACAACTCCGGGAGATTGAAGCCTTTATGGGACAAATCGGTTATAAAGAAGCGGAAGGCAAAACTTATAAAAACCAAAAAGAGCGCATTAAACATCTGCATCAATTGCTGGATCGTCCGATCCGGGTATGTGGGATGGTAAAAAATGAAGGTGAACCGGGCGGAGGACCGTTCTGGGTGAAAATGAAAGACGGCAGTTCACGCCTGATGATCATCGAATCGGCTCAGATCAATCTGAAAGATAAAGAACAGAAAAAAGTATTCGATCATTCTACTCATTTCAATCCGGTCGATCTGGTATGCGGTGTAAAAAACTATAAAGGCAAGAAGTTCGATCTCGAAAAATTCATTGCCCCCGAACAAGGTTTTATTACCCACAAATCATATAAAGGGAAAGAAATTAAAGTACAGGAACTCCCGGGGCTTTGGAATGGAGCAATGGCGAACTGGATTACGGTATTCGTCGAGGTTCCCCTGACAACTTTCACCCCGGTGAAGACTGTTTTTGATCTATTCCGTTTTGAGCATAGAAACGTATTGAAAAAATAAATCCCGCTTGGGATTTATTTTTTTATAAAATTCGAAAAGTGAACAGAAAAATATGGGAAAACAAAAGAATTATTTATTGTTGGTACTGAAAGGCTGTGCCATGGGTGCAGCAGATGTGGTTCCGGGTGTTTCCGGCGGTACGATCGCCTTCATTACGGGGATTTATGAAGAATTGATCGATTCGATCAAAAGTATAGACCTCCAAGCTTTAAAATTGCTGCTCAGCCTGAAGTTTGCAGACTTTTGGAAAAAGATCAACGGGTCATTCCTACTCGGAGTGGCCGGTGGTATCGCCATCTCTATCTTCTCTCTGGCCAAACTCATGACCTGGTTACTGGAACATCATCCCATTTATATCTGGTCGTTTTTCTTCGGTTTGATCGTCGCTTCGTCGGTACTGGTAGCCAAAGAAATCAAACACTGGCATATCGGTACGGTGATCTCACTGATTGCAGGAGGCTGTATCGCCTATGTCATTACCGTGATGTCGCCGGCCGAGACTCCCAATACATGGTGGTTTATCATCTTATCCGGCGCCATAGCCATTTGTGCCATGATTTTACCGGGCATATCCGGGGCATTCATTTTACTACTGATGGGGAAATACTCCTATATCCTCGGAGCTGTCAGCAGCCTGAACATCGGGGTGATGTTGTTATTCATCGTCGGAGCGGTTGCCGGTATCATCAGTTTTTCCCATTTGTTATCCTGGCTTCTAAAAAAACATCATACAGCGACAGTCGCTACCCTAACGGGATTCATGGTAGGATCTCTGAATAAAGTATGGCCCTGGAAAGAAACTCTGGAAACCTATACCGACTCACACGGAGTGGTAAGACCTTTGGTGGAAGCGAATGTATCTCCGCATTATTTTCAGGAACTGACGCAATCCGATCCGCTTTTAGTGGAAGCGATCGTGATGTGTATCGTGGGTTTTGTGCTTATTTATGGCATAGAGTTCATCGGAAAGAAAATGCAAAAGCAACAGTAATCATGCAAATATACGGAATCATCGGATACCCTTTGGGGCATTCCTGCTCGCCCCGCTATTTTAACGAGAAATTCCAAAAAGAAAATATCGCTGCTGAATATCGGAGCTTCGAAATGCCCGACATCCGGCAGCTTCCAACACTATTACAACAAACGCCCGACCTTTGCGGTTTTAATGTCACGATCCCTCACAAACAAAATATCCTTCCCTTTCTGGACGAGATCAGTGAAGAAGCCCGGGTTATCGGTGCCGTCAATTGCGTCAAGGTGAGCCATCCGAATGGGCACCCCTATCTGGTGGGATATAATACGGATATGTACGGTTTTCGGAAAGCTTTGCTGGAATTCATTCCCGCAGCTATTTCCAAAGCACTGATTCTGGGGAATGGCGGAGCTGCCAAAGCCGTGCGTTACGCCCTGCACTCTCTGAATATGGAAGTATCGACCGTATCCCGTACTCCCCGCCAGGCAGACGAGATCGGCTATGCAGCGTTACCGGATTTAATAACCGGTTATCCGCTGATCGTAAATACAACCCCTCTGGGCACCTGGCCCGATACATCGGAGTTTCCTCCCCTTCCCTACGAGCTCCTCACTGCCGGACATTATCTTTTCGACCTGGTTTATAATCCCGAAACAACCACTTTCATGCAAAAGGGAAGAGCAGCCGGAGCTCATGCCTGCAACGGTTATGCGATGTGGCTGGGACAGGCGGAAAAAAATTGGGAGATATGGAAAAAAAAGTAAAAAGGCTAAAAACCAGAGGGTAAAGGCTAAAAGTAAAAAAATACCTGAAAAATACGTTGGAGCTTTCTTTTTTTAAAGAATATTTCTATCTTCGCAAACGTTTTACATGATATGCGTTTAGCGATATGTACCGTCCTTTTGAATATTATTTCGTTTTAGCTTATATCATGGGTACCTTGAAATTCCACTGGGGACTCTGATTCCGGGGCAGTTATTGCCTTCACTTTCGAATTATTCAACATTTTATTTCCGAGACGTCTCCGACGTTTGTGTTATTGTAATATCATATAATCTATAAAATCAGACAAAATTATGCAAAAACAGCTATTATTAGGTGTCGAAGCAATAGCTCAGGGAGCCATTGACAGCGGAATCTCAGGCGTATATGCCTATCCCGGTACTCCTTCGACAGAAATCACCGAATATATTCAGAATTCTAAAGAGGCTATCGCCCGTAATGTACACCGGGCATGGGCAGCCAACGAAAAGACGGCCATGGAATCGGCTTTGGGAATGTCTTACGCCGGCAAAAGAGCCTTGGTATGTATGAAACACGTCGGTATGAATGTGGCAGCCGATTGCTTCATGAATGCAGCTATTACCGGAGCTAACGGTGGACTGGTAGTTACCGCAGCCGACGATCCTTCGATGCATTCCTCGCAAAATGAGCAGGATTCCCGGGTATATGGTAAATTTGCCTTTGTACCGGTACTCGAACCTTCGAACCAGCAAGAAGCTTACGAAATGACCCGTTACGGTTTCGCTCTCTCAGAAACGGTAGGTTCTCCCGTATTGATGCGAATTACCACCCGTCTGGCCCACTCCCGTGCCGGAGTCGAAACGCACGATAGCCTGCCGGAAAATCACTTGCACTTGCCGGAGGATAAACGCCAGTTCGTACTGCTCCCGGCTATCGCCCGTAAACGCTATAAACTCTTACTTGAGAAACAGGCGGATTTTGTAAAAGCATCCGAACAATCTCCCTTCAATCAATATATCGACGGTAGTGATAAATCACTCGGAATCATCGCTTGCGGAATTACCTACAATTATCTGTTGGAAAATTTTGACGGTGGCTGTATCTATCCGGTAGTAAAAGTCAGCCAATATCCGTTACCCCGTAAGATGATCAAACGTCTATTGCGCGAGTGTAAACAGATTCTGGTACTCGAAGAAGGTTATCCCGTTGTAGAAGAAATGCTGAAAGGGTACCCCGGCCAAGATAACATCATGGGACGCCTGGACGGCACCCTGCCCCGGGATGGCGAATTAAATCCGGACTTAGTAGGCAAAGCCCTTTGTTTCAAAACCAAAGAAGGAGCCCCTGTACCTGAGATCGTCGCTCCCCGTCCACCTGCACTCTGTACGGGTTGCAGCCATCGCGATGTCTATAAAGCCCTCAACGAAGTCATCGCGACCTATGGCGAAGGACGGGTATTTTCAGATATCGGCTGTTATACTTTAGGTGCACTTCCTCCTTTCCAGTCCATCAACTCTTGTGTCGACATGGGAGCTTCTATCACGATGGCCAAAGGAGCCTGTGACGCCGGATTATTCCCAACGGTAGCGGTTATCGGCGACTCGACTTTCACCCATTCCGGTATGACCGGTTTATTGGATGCCGTCAACGAAAAAACGCCGATCACAGTGATCATCTCCGACAACGAATCGATTTCTATGACCGGAGGTCAGGAATCCTCGGCCCTGGGAAAAATAGAATCGATCTGCCAGGGTATCGGAGTAGAACCCGAACACATCCGGGTATTGCTGCCGGTACCCAAGAACCATGAGGAACTGTGCCGAATTATCCGGGAAGAACTGGAATACAAAGGAGTATCGGTCATCATCCCCCGGAGAGTATGCATCCAGAAAGCAGCCAGGGACAATAAGAAAAAATAGAATAAGTAATAAGCTACAGGCTAAAGGCTAAAAAGTTAAAGGTAAAAAATTATGAAAACAGATATTATATTAGCAGGCGTAGGAGGGCAGGGTATTTTGTCTATCGCAGCGGCTTTGGGCTCGGCTGCACTGACTAACAATCTATATATGAAACAAGCCGAGACTCACGGTATGAGCCAGCGAGGCGGTGATGTACAATCTTTCATGCGTATTTCAGACCGCCCGATCTATTCGGACCTGATCGCCAAAGGACGTGCCGACATCATCTTATCCGTAGAGCCGATGGAAGCTCTTCGTTACCTCCCCTATCTACGGGAAGGCGGATTTGTGGTGACCAACTCCACACCTTTTATCAATATCCCCAACTACCCCGAAGTAGAAAAAGTGATGAGTACACTCAAAAGCCTTCCCCATCAGGTGATTATAGATGCCGATACCATTGCTAAAGAATCTGCCGGTAACGTCAGAGCCAGCAATTTCGTCATGTTGGGAGCAGCTTCTCCCTTCATCGAAATTCCGTTCGAATACCTGGAAGAAGGCATCCGTGCCATCTTCAGCCGCAAAGGCGCTGAAATCGTAGAGATGAACCTCAAAGCCCTACGTGCGGGCCGCGAATTCGCTCAGAATTACAAGTAACGGACGAAACGGTAAAAGCGGCTAAAACGGGAACAACGGCAAAAATGCCTCCTTCCTCCCTGCCGCTTTTACCGTTCCCTTTTTCTTTTCCACCACTTCCACCGTTTCATCCCTTCACTTCCTACTTTTTTCACTTTTTACCTTTTACTTTTCACCTTTTACCTTTATTGTATTATCTTTGCTCACCAAATAGTTACAAGTTTCCGGTACTGCCGGAAGTGATCGGAATCGCTTCAAAGTGTTTGGAAAACCTGTACTAAACGGTGTAATTCAGCAAATATTAATCTTAAAATCCTTTCGACTTTTTCAATCGTTTGAAGGGATGATAACTTAAATAATGTAACATGAAAGGACTGAAAATTGTTGTTCTTGCGAAGCAGGTTCCCGATACCAGAAATGTGGGAAAAGATGCTATGAAAGCGGATGGAACTGTAAACAGAGCAGCCTTACCTGCTATTTTTAACCCTGAAGATTTAAATGCCCTGGAACAGGCATTACGGATAAAAGATAAAATTGAAGGGACTACAGTGCACATTCTGACGATGGGCCCCGGCCGTGCTGCAGAAATCATACGTGAAGCCATGTACAGAGGCGCAGATGGCGGATATTTGTTATCCGACCGTGCTTTTGCCGGTTCCGATACCCTGGCCACTTCTTATGCGTTAGCTTGTGCGCTCCGGAACTTGCAGACCGACCTGCTGATCTGCGGCCGTCAGGCTATCGACGGAGATACGGCTCAAGTGGGGCCTCAGGTAGCTGAAAAACTGGGGCTGCCACAAGTCACTTATGCAGAAGATATTCTGGATATTACAGCCGGCAAGATCACGATCAAACGTCGTCTCGAAAGAGGTATAGAAGTGGTAGAATGTCCGGTACCCTGCGTCGTGACCGTTAACGGTTCTGCTGCCCCCTGCCGCCCCCGTAACGCACGCTATGTGATGAAATATAAATACGCCCGGGCTACCCAGGAAATGCAGGATGCCGATGAAGATTACCTCAACCTGCTCCAGGAACGTCCTTACCTGAAAATTACCGAATGGAGTGTCAACGACATCACTTGCGAAGCCCAGGAACTGGGATTGAGCGGTTCTCCGACGAAAGTGAAAAACATTGAAAGCGTCGTATTTCAGGCCAAAGAAGCCAAAGTACTCGAGCCTAGCGACACAGCCATCGATGAAATGATGAAAGAACTGATCGTTAACCATACCGTGGGGTAAGGTAAAAAGTAAAAGGTAAAAAAGTAAAAAGTAAAAGGCGAAAGGCTATAAGCTTAAGCTATAAAAGCTAAATATTTATGAACAGTGTATTTGTATATTGCGAAATAGAAGAGGGTATTATTGCAGATGTAAGCCTCGAGCTACTGACCAAAGGACGTACCCTTGCCACTGAATTAGGCGTAAAACTCGAAGCTATCGTATTGGGTAGCGACCTCAAAGGAGTTGAAAAACAAGTCTTCCCTTATGGAGTAGACGTACTTTGGCTGGGCGATGACAAACGTCTGGCTCCTTACACCACTCTCCCTCATACCTCCATTTTAGTCAACCTGTTTAAACAGGAAAAACCTCAGATCGCTTTTATGGGAGCTTCCAGTATCGGCCGTGACCTGGGTCCCCGGGTGTCTTCGGCCCTGCACAGCGGTCTGACAGCCGACTGTACCAGTCTGGAAATCGGAGATTATGAAGACAAGAAAAACAATAAAATATATCACAACCTGTTATACCAAATCCGTCCGGCTTTCGGCGGAAACATCGTTGCTACGATCGTAAATCCGGATTGCCGTCCTCAGATGGCTACCGTCCGCGAAGGAGTGATGAAAAAAGAAATCTTCAATGCGAACCACCAGGGAGAAATCAAAATGATCGATGTGAATCAGTTCACCACTCCGGAAGATTTCGTCATCCATGTGATCGAACGTCACATGGAAAAATCCAAAGTGAACCTGAAAGCAGCTCCGATCATTGTTGCCGGAGGCTATGGTGTCGGTTCGAAAGAAAACTTCCAGTTACTGCATGAACTGGCTACCGTTCTAGGCGGAGAAGTCGGAGCTTCGCGTGCTGCCGTCGATGCCGGTTTTTGCGAACACGAGCGTCAGATCGGCCAAACCGGTACCACCGTACGTCCTAAACTGTACATCGCTTGCGGTATTTCAGGCCAGATCCAGCATACTGCAGGAATGGAAGAGTCTGCCATGGTGATTGCGATCAATACCGATAGCAACGCCCCGATCAATAAATTTGCTGATTATGTCATCACCGGCGACCTGAATGTCGTTATCCCGAAGATGATCCAGTATTACAAGAAAAACAGCAAATAAAACTTAAAATCAAAACATTATGGCTAATTTTTATACAGATAATGAAGATATAAAATTCCACCTCGGCCACCCGTTGATGGAAAAGATCGTTGCCCTGAAAGAGCGCAATTACACGGAAGCCCAGCAATATGACAACGCACCGCGCGACTTCGAAGATGCTTTCGACAACTATGATAAAGTATTGGAAATTGTCGGAGAAATTTGCGGGGATGTCGTAGCTGTGAATGCCGAATCGGTAGATGCCGAAGGCCCGCAGGTAGTCGACGGTCATGTAAAATATGCCGCCGGTACCCAACAAAACATCGATGTGATCAATCAAGCCGGCTTGAACGGTATTTCTCTCCCGAGAAAATACAACGGTTTGAATTTCCCGATCACCCCGTTTATCATGGCCGCCGAGATCGTTGCCCGGGCCGATGCCGGATTGCAGAACATCTGGGGATTACAGGATTGTGCCGAAACGATCAACGAATTTGCCAGTGACGAACAAAAAGCCAAATACCTGCCCCGCGTATGTGCCGGCGAGACCTGTGCGATGGACCTGACCGAACCGGATGCCGGTTCCGACTTACAGGCCGTACAGCTGAAGGCAACCTATAACGAAGCCGACGGACAATGGTATCTGAATGGTGTAAAACGTTTCATCACCAACGGGGACGGACATATTTCCTTAGTACTGGCCCGTTCGGAAGCCGGAACGAACGACGGACGCGGACTTTCCATGTTCATCTATGACCGCAACAGCAATGCCGTTACCGTACGTCGTATCGAAAATAAATTAGGGATCAAAGGTTCTCCGACCTGTGAGCTGGTATTCAAAAATGCTCCGGCCGAACTGGTAGGCGAACGTAAAATGGGATTGATCAAATACGTGATGGCACTGATGAACGCAGCCCGTCTGGGTATCGGCGCCCAATCGGTCGGTATTGCCGAAGCCGCTTATCGCGAAGGATTGAAATACGCTCAGGAAAGGAAACAGTTCGGTAAGGCCATTATCGAGTTCCCGGCTATTTACGAAATGCTTTCCAATATGGAAGCCAAGTTACATGGTATCCGTTCCGTTCTTTATGAAACAGCCCGTTTTGTAGATATGTACAAGACCTATTACCATATCTCCAAAGAAAGAGCCCTGGACAAAGACGAACGCAACGAGATGAAGGAATATCAGAAATTAGCCGACATCTATACTCCGCTACAGAAGCTTTTCGCCAGTGAATATGCCAATGAAATCACTTACGATGCCTTGCAGATCCACGGTGGATCAGGATTTATGAAAGACTATCCTATCCAGCGTTACGTGCGGGATGCCCGAATCACCAATATTTACGAAGGTACTTCCCAGTTGCAGGTAGTAGCTGCCATCCGTGGCGTCACCACCGGACAATATGCAAAACATATCCGCGAAGTATACGAGAAAATGGAGATCGCTCCGGAACACGAATACCTGCGCGAAACCCTGAAATGCATGACCGGTAAACTCGAAGCCGCAACAGCCAAAGTAGCTGAAGCCGGCAGTACCGAATATACCGACTTCCATGCCCGCCGTCTGGTGGAAATGGCCGGTTATACCATTATCGGTTACCTGTTGCTGCAGGATGCACAGAAATGCGATAAGTATGTGAAGTCTGCCGAAATTTTCATCAATTACGGTAAAGCCAAAGTAGCTGCCCACGATGAAATGATCAACAGCTTCAATCCGGACAAACTGGGAATCTATAAAAAAAATTAAAGCTAGTGATCAGATAAATTAAAAACGTCCTTTCGGGGACGTTTTTTTATTCTAAAGCATCGGGTACTTATGAATTTCAGTAACTTCTGTTCCGAAATTAAACACGCCTCCATAAATCACTTTTTGATTTTCATCCGGAATAATAAAATCAATGAAATTATTTAATTCATACACCTTTTCCAACTTTCCATTCCAACTCATCACAACAATTTTAGTGGGATATTTTCGAGCATCCTCAATTTTACATCCTTCCCATAGAAGATAACAATAATTTTGAGTAGCATAAGCTCGATAAAAGGTTACTGTAGTATGATCATCCACCCGAATTTGTGTATTTATATCTTCTTTGATCCAATCCAAAGCATAGGTCACCTTTAAATTTCCATCCAAATCATAACAGTTAATTAAATTCATATATTTAAACGGGACGATAATCGAATTGTCCTTTTCAGAAACTAGTACATGATGGCAATAAGCATCTTTACGTCCCTTTTCATAAAAATAATAAGGAACATAATCCGTATTTTTTATCTCTCCGTTATTTCGGTTACAAAAGGAAAAAAGCCCCTCGTCTTTCTCGATAAAAGTTCCGATAAAAGCAGAATCTATCTTATTGAAGTTATACATAAAATTCAGGTTTCTATATAAATGCTCCGAATTTACGCATTTCGCTATATCCCGGCTTTCCACAAGGGCAGCTAAATCTATTTTTGTTAACGTAGCGGCAGGGCTATCGTAAATAATCAGCGAATCATAAGCAAAGGAGTTAACTAGAAAAAAAGGATAATAAAACTCACAAACGCCCCGTCCTTCCCTTCCAAATCGAAAAATTTCCCGGTCAGTGTTCGTACTGAAAAGATAAAACATGGTATCCGTACATTTTTCTTTCAGTACCAAAAAAGAGTCTACCAATACACCGGTTTCATAACACCGGGGCAGAATAGTTTCAACCTTTTCACCGGTCAGATGAATCACCGGAGGCATCTTCAATTCAGTGATCCGATTCTTTTTGCTACAAGCCATCGAAAGCAGGATAAAAAATAGAGAAAGATATTTTTTCATCATACACCTATTAAATTATGACAGAGACAAGAATAAACACTTTTACAATATTTAATTAAAATGAATAAAAATTATTATTTTCCCAATAACTAGTCTGAATACAAATCCAGATTAGTTTACAAATCAAATAATAATTATATTATTTTGCAAAAATAAAATATTCTATAATATACTATTATCTATTTCAGTTAAGACACTGTAATTATACTTTACCTAAAAATTATCTATAAAATAAAAGTATATCGGTTTCCGGGGCTGTTTGGAGAATACCATTCATTCTATAACAGCCCCGTTTGTTTATCCAAGTCCAAATCCAAATTTTTCGTTAAACTTCTGCAACCGATTTCGCTTTACAGTTAAAATCACTACTTTTAACACCGTTTTATACCGAGGTCGTTCGATTTCGGGTGATTTCAAATGAGGGTGGATATAAATTTAACATCAATTATAGCAAAACATGAACCTGATCAAAATTATCTGTACAGGGTTTCTAGCCCTTGTTTTTTCCGGGCTGTCAGCTCAGGAAAATCCGCTATGGATGCGTTATCCGGCGATTTCTCCCGACGGAAAAACCATCGCATTCTGTTACAAAGGAGACATCTTTCTGGTAAGCAGTGAAGGTGGTAGAGCTACCCAGCTGACCACCCATCCGGCTTATGACAGCCGGCCTGTTTGGTCACCGGACGGAAAAACCATCGCTTTCACTTCTGCCCGGGACGAAGGATTGAACCTATATACCGTTCCGGTAAGCGGCGGCACCCCTACCCGCCTGACCTATTATTCAGGCAGCGAAATCCCCGTATGTTTCACTCCCGACGGTAAAGAAATCCTCTATCGTTCCAATGTCATGCCCGATGCAGAATACGGCCAGTTCCCCAGTGGAGGGCAGGTGTACAAGATCAGTGTCGATGGAGGACGGCCGGAACAGTTTCTGACGTTCGACGCCTTCGACATCAATTTCAACAAAAAAGGCGATAAAATCATTTATCACGATTATAAAGGATATGAAGACAACTGGCGGAAACACCACAAATCTTCCGTATGCCGGGATATCTGGATTCACGACTTGAAAAGCGGGGAATTTACCAACCTGACGAACAAACAGGTGGAAGACCGCAACCCGGTATTCGCCGATAACGACGAAAACATCTATTTCCTGAGTGAACGTTTCGGGGATTTCAATGTATGCAAAATGTCCCTGAAAAATCCTTCGGACATCAAACAAATCACCAAACACAGCAAACATCCGGTCCGCTTCCTGAGCAGCTCTGAAGACGGCTTGTTGTGTTACTTTTTCAACGGAGAGATCTACACCCTGCAACCCGGAAAACAACCGAAAAAATTAGCGGTTGATATCATCGCCGACAATACCGAATCCCCTATTGCTAAAATGAATTGGAACCGGGGAGCTTCCGAGATGGCTCTGTCACCCGACGGCAAAGAATTCGCTTTCATTGTTCGCGGAGATGTATATGTAGCTAACGCCGAATACGGTACGACGAAAAGAATCACCAATACGGCCACTCAGGAACGTTCAGTCGAATTTTCACCGGACGGCCGTTCTTTGGTATATGCCGGTGAACGGAACGGTCACTGGAATATCTATGTCGCCCGGATCAAAGACAAAGACGATAAATCTTTCGCTTATGCCAAAGAAATCGAAGAAGAGCAGATCACCAAGGGTACTAATGCTTGTTTCCAACCCTCTTTCTCTCCGGATGGTAAAGAAATCGCTTACCTCGAAAACCGGACCGAAATCAAGGTAATCAATCTGAAAAGCAAAAAATCGAGAACGGTACTTCCGGCTAAATACAACTATTCCTATCAAGACGGCGACCAATGGTATCAATGGTCTCCCGACGGTCGGTGGATCCTGGCTAAATATTTCGAACACGGCGGCTGGCAGCATAACGATATCGCTCTTGTAAAAGCCGACGGCAGCGGAGAAATCCACAACCTGACCAACAGTGGATATAGCGATCAGAATCCCAAATGGATGATGAACGGAAAAGCCATCATTTGGTCGACCGACCGTCAAGGTATGCGTAGCCACGGTAGTTGGGGAGCTCAATACGACATCTATGCCTTATTCCTGGATCCGGAAGCCTGGGATGAATTCAGAATGAACAAAGAAGAACTGGCTCTTCATAAAGAAATAAAAGAGTTACAGAAAAGGAAAGAAGCCGAAGAAAAAGCCAAAGCTGAAAAGAAACAGGAAAAGAAAGGTGACAAAGCAGATAAAGCCGGGAAAAAAGGTAAAAAAGAAGAGGGAGATAAAAAAGACGAAGGAGAAAAAGAAGGTAAAAAAGCGAAAGCAGAAGAAAACAAGCTCCCCGAACTCAAAATCGACTTTGAAAACCTGGAAGACCGGATGGTACGCCTGACCATCCATTCTTCCCGTCTGGGCGACGCCGTACTGACCAACGACGCTTCAAAACTATATTACCTGAGCGCTTTTGAAGGCGGTTACGACCTTTGGGTCAGAGACTTTAAAAACGGAAGTACCCGTATGTTATCCAAACTGAACAAAGGAGGCGGTGCTCTCGTTATGAGTAAAGACGGCAGAAACCTGTACCTGCTTTCCGGCGGACAAATCTCTAAAGTGGATATGAATTCCGGCCAGTTGAAAGGTATGAGCTACAATGCCGAGTTCGAATGGAAGAAACCCGAAGAACGGGCTTACCTGTTCGATCACGTCTGGCAGCAAGTAGTAGATAAATTCTACGATCCTACTATTCACAATATCGATTGGGCTTTCTATAAAAAAGAATATGCCCGCTTCCTGCCTTATATCAACAACAATTACGACTTTGCCGAAATGTTGGCCGAATTACTGGGCGAACTGAATGCTTCCCATACCGGTGCCAGCTACAAAGGAGGCGGCAGTTCTTCACAGACGGCAGCCCTGGGTGTTTTTTACGACGAGACATTCGACGGCGATGGCCTGAAGATCAAGGAAATCCTGGAGAAAGGTCCGCTGGATCTAACCAGTGGTAAAATCAAACCCGGTATGATTATCCGGAAAATCAACAATCAGGAAATCAAAAAAGGACAGGATTATTTCCAGATACTGGAAGACATGAGCGGTAAACGGGTAATGCTGACAATCTACGATCCTTCTACCAAAAAGGAATGGGAGGAATATGTGAAACCGACCACTTACGGCAACCAAAACGGTTTACTATATAACCGCTGGGTAAAACAACGCCAGGAAATGGTTGAAAAACTATCCAATGGGAAAATCGGTTACGTACATGTGAAGAGCATGGATAGTCCCAGTTTCCGTAAAGTATATTCTGAAATACTGGGCAAATACCGGAACAAAGAAGCGATAATCGTCGACACCCGTTACAACGGCGGAGGCTGGCTACATGAAGACCTGTTACACCTGCTGAGCGGTAAGAAATACGCCGAATTCGTTCCACGTGGCCAATTCATCGGTGAAGATCCGTTCACTCAATGGAACAAACCGTCGGCCGTATTAGTCAGCGAAAGCAACTACAGTAACGCTCACGGATTCCCCTGGGCCTACAAAGAACTGGGACTCGGTAAAGTAATCGGTATGCCTGTACCGGGAACGATGACCGCCGTATGGTGGGAAACTCTGATGGATCCGAGCCTGGTATTCGGTATTCCTCAGGTAGGAATGAAAGACAACCAAGGCCGCATCCTGGAGAATATGCAGCTCGAACCGGACATCAAAGTGACCAACGACCCGGCCAGCGCCATGAAAGGCCGTGATCTGCAACTGGAAGCAGCTGTAGAAAGCCTGATGAAGGAAATAAAATAATCAGGTGCCAACCGATAAAACGGTAACAAGGGTAATAGCAATAATGCTTTCCGTTGTTACCGTTTTTTCTGTTTTATCGGTATTAAAACAAAAACACCCCGGCTTTTTCGCATTCGGTCAATACCTCATCGGGCCATAAGCCGGCTTGTACCTCTCCGATATGACATTTCTGCAATAAGAGCATACAGAGCCGGGATTGTCCGATTCCTCCCCCCATTGTTTGGGGTAATTTCCCTTCCAACAAAAGAGAGTGGAAATACAATTTTTTCCGGTCCCCTGCATTTTTCAGCCACAATTGTTTTTCCAAGGCAGCCCGATCCACCCGGATCCCCATCGAAGAAATCTCGAAAGCAGACTGTAATACAGGGTTCCATACAATGATATCTCCGTTCAAACCTACCGAACCGTCTTCCGCCTCAGTGGACCAGTCGTCATAATCCGGTGAACGGTCGTCGTGAATCGTTCCATCCCCCAAAGCTCCTCCGATCCCCCGGATAAAAACCGCCCCGAACTGGCAGGCTATTCGTTCTTCCCTTTCCTTGGGGGACAAACCGGGATATTGCTTTCTCAACTCTTCGGCATGTATAAAATGAATCCGATCGGGTAAAAAGGGTTGTAATACCGGGAATTGTTCACTCAATAAAAATTCGGTACGTTTCAAGGCCGCATAAATTCTCTCGACACAAAGCTGTAACCGCTCCGGCGTGCGTTCTTCCGGGGTAATCACCTTCTCCCAATCCCACTGATCGACATACACCGAATGAATATTATCGATCGTCTCATCCGGACGTAAAGCGTTCATATCGGTATAAATTCCCATACCCGGCTGAATATGATGCCGCCAAAGAGCATAACGTTTCCATTTGGCCAGCGATTGTACGATCTCGGCTCGTTGTCCTCCTAATACACGGGCTCCGAAACTCACCGGCTGTTCAGTACCGCTCAGGTTATCGTTCAAGCCCTTCCCCGAAGGAACGACAATAGGTGCTGTAATCCGGCGCAACTTCAATTCCGCAGCCAGCGCCAATTGAAAGGTGTCCTTGATAAATTTAATGGCATGCTCTGTCTGCCATACATCCAAGACCGAAGTGTAGTCTTCCGGTAAAAATAATTGCTTCATAAGGGTAAAAATTTAAGTTTATAACCGACAAAAAAGCCTCCCCGCATCGGGAAGGCTCATCCATATATCTGATCTGTTCCGTTTTTAACCATAACCTCCCCTTTGCAACCGCTCTGCATTGCAATTATTATTCAGGTTGATATTAGAATTAAAAAGGACCATGGCTCGTATTCATTCATGACAAATATAAAGTAAAAATCGAAAAATAAAAATGCCGATTGAAAATTTAACAAAATACAGATTTGGAAAATGACACTACTGTTTCAAATTCCGATAATTTAGCTTATCTTTACCGAATCTAAATAGCACAGATAATTTGATTTACATATTTTATTCAACACAATGATTACCAAATATTTTCGTTTATTCCTTTTTTTCTTTCTGATCGGGAACCTCCTGATTTCCTGTAAAAATAAATCCATTTCTACCCGGCTGGTGAGCGTCAGTATTCTTCCTCAAAAATACCTGACAGAACAAATCGCCGGTGATTACCTGACGGTGAATGTCATGATACCTCCGGGTATGAATCCGGCTACCTGTGATCTAAGTACGGAACAACTGAAGAAATTATACGATAGCGACCTTTGTTTCACCATCGGTTATTTACCTTTCGAACAAATCCATCTATTTCCTGTTCTCGAAAACCGCCCGGATATCCAAATCGTAAATCACTCCGCCAACCTGCAACTGATTCACGGAAGCTGTGGGCATACGCATGCCGCAGGTGACGAACACGACGGAGTAGATCCTCATATCTGGCTTTCTCCGGCACATGCCCGCACTATGGCTACTACCGTCTATGAAGTACTATCGGAAAAATATCCGGAACAAAAACTACAGTTCGAACAAAATTACCAGGCCCTTCTCCAGAAGATCGACAGCATTGCCGATCGTGCCAAACAAGTACTGGATCATAAAAAAGACAAAATATTTCTGATCTATCATCCGGCTTTGACTTATTTTGCTGCCGATTACGGGATGGAACAAATCTCGATCGAAGACGAAGGGAAAGAACCCAATCCGGCCCATTTGAAAAAAATCATCGATCTGGCCCTGGAAAAAAATATCCATATGATCTTTATCCAAAGTCAATTCGATGTCAATAATGCCGAATCCGTAGCCAAACAAATCGGAGGCCAAATCATTCAGATCGACCCGCTGACCGAAAACTGGGCAGCTGAAATGAACCGATTGATCGATACCCTGGATAAATATTTACCTGAAAAATAACATGACCCCCATACTCGAACTCAAAAATGTAAGCGCCGGATATGACCATGAAGTCATTCTCCATCAAGTCAATCTGAAAATTTATGAGCATGACTTTCTTGGCATCATCGGTCCCAACGGGGGCGGGAAAACCACCCTGCTCAAAGTGATACTGGGGTTACTGAAGCCTTATAGCGGAGAGGTCATTTACCCCGTCTCCAGACAAAATCTCTTCGGCTATCTACCACAGAACAGCCGTTTCGACCAGCGTTTTCCCATCGATGTCACCGAAGTAGTCCTCTCCGGCCTGATGTCCGAAAAGGGACTTTACAAATCCTATACCCGAGCCGAAAAACAAAAAGCCTGGGATTTACTCGATCAATACGGTATGGGAGCATATAAGAAAGCACCGATCGGCGATTTATCGGGCGGACAGATGCAACGGGTATTCCTTTGCAGGGCGATCATTGCGTCTCCCCGCATCCTGATCCTCGACGAACCGACGACTTATGTAGACAGTAATTTCGAAAAGGAATTTTACACCATCCTGGAAGAACTCAATAAATCGCTGAGCATAGTCATGGTATCTCACGATCTGGGAACTATCTGTTCCTATGTGAAGACTATCGCTTGTGTCAACCGGGAATTGCATTATCATAATTCTAACCTGATCAGTGCAGAACAGTTGCAATCGTACCACTGTCCCATCGAGTTGATCACTCACGGAAAAATTCCGCACCGGGTGCTGAAGGAACACGAAAAAGGTAAACAATAGCAGGCGGTGAAGCTACTAAAAGCTATAGGCAAAGAGACGAAAAGGGAAAAGACGAAAAAGGAGAGTTGAGGAAAAAAGGAAGAAGAAATAATGAATAAAAAGAATCGAAGATGCTGGAACTTTTAAAATATGATTTTTTTCAGAATGCGTTGATCAGTACGTTGTTGATCGGTATCAGCTGTGGATTGGTAGGTACCTACATCGTTGCCAAACGAATGGTATTCATCAGCGGCGGAATCACCCATGCTTCTTTCGGCGGCTTAGGACTCTCATATTACCTCGGATTATCTCCCATGTTAGGTGCTACAGCCTTCTCGATTTTATCTGCCCTGGGAATTCTGTTCCTTTCCGACAGTAAAAAGCTCAAGGAAGATTCCCTGATCGGCATCTTTTGGTCGGCAGGTATGGCGATCGGTATCCTGTTTATTTACCTCACTCCAGGGTATGCCCCCAATCTGATGTCATATCTCTTCGGGAATATCCTGACCGTTACCCGGGAACAGATTATCCTTTCCGTGGTTCTATGTCTGGGTATCATCCTTTTTTTCGCCCGTTTCTACCGTCCGTTATTCTACATCGCTTTCGATAAAGAATACAGCCGTACTCACCATGTGCATGTCAACCGGATAGACATCGCCATCACACTGATCATCGCCCTTTGTATCGTGCTGTCCCTGAAATTAGCCGGAATCATTCTGGTCATTTCCTATCTGACTATTCCTCAGGCTATCGCCGGCATCTTTTACAAAAACTTCAAACAGCAACTATTGGCTTCCGCCCTGGTCAGTACCGCCGGTTCGATTACCGGACTATTCCTTTCTGCCTTTCTGAATATTCCCACCGGTGCCACCATCGTAATCTGTTTCCTTCTCTTTTTCCTGATCAGCTGGTTGATAAACAAAATCAGATAACAAAAAAATAACCATCCGTTCAATTGTAAAATTAAATTAGTTTATAAGTCCCTGGATCCTGCGGGTGCTTTTTTTATGAACTTTTAAGCAACGAAGGAGCAACTTTAAGAACTTTACGAACTAATTATACCTACTTTTTTAAATTATTCGCCCTTTTTCTCCAGTTTCCTTGAAAAAATTTCTACCAAATCGGATAAAGCGCTGTTTTATCCCTGATCTTTTATTAGTTTTGTGGCAGCAAAGAAAATTTAAAACGTTTGAAATATGAATTACGATTTAATCGTCATCGGGAGTGGCCCCGGTGGGTATGTGGCTGCCATTCGTGGTGCTCAATTGGGTTTTAATGTCGCTGTAGTGGAACGTGCCGAACAAGGAGGAATCTGCCTGAACTGGGGATGTATCCCAACCAAATCTTTATTAAAATCGGCTCAGGTACTCGAATATGCACAACATGCAGAGGCCTACGGAATCCAGATCGAACATGCAGAGCCCGATTTTCAGGCAATCATCGCCCGTAGCCGGGGAGTTGCCGACAAAATGAGCAAAGGCATCCAGTATCTTTTCAAAAAAAATAACATTACCGTAATTCCCGGACATGGGAAACTGACGGCAGATAAAAAAGTAGCGGTTACTTCAGCCGCCGGGGAACAAACGATATACGAAGCGAAACATATTATCCTGGCTACCGGTGCACGTTCACGGGTATTGCCGGCCATACCTCAGGATGGGAAAAGGATTATCGGTTACCGTGAAGCGCTGACCCTCGATCATCGACCGGCTTCACTGCTGGTAGTCGGCTCCGGAGCTATCGGTTCGGAACTGGCCTGGTTCTATAATGCGATGGGGACTAAAGTGACCCTGGTGGAATTTATGCCTACGATCCTGCCTGTCGAAGACGAAGAAGTATCTAAACAGGTGGGACGCTCGTTCAAGAAAGCCGGTATCGAAGTATTGGTAAAATCTACCGTCGAGAGTATCGATACCAGTGGTGAATTATTGAAAATCAATATCCGGAATAAGAAAGATCAAATCGAGACCTACGAAGCTGAAATGGTATTGTCGGCTGTCGGTATCGCTCCCAATGTTGAAAACATCGGGTTGGAAGAACTGGGTATCGAAATGGAAAGAAGTAAAATTAAAGTAGACGGCTACTACCGTACCAATGTCGAAGGCGTGTATGCCATCGGAGATATCGTACACGGTCCGGCTCTGGCCCATGTTGCTTCGGCAGAGGCCATTTGTTGTGTAGAAAAATTAGCCGGCCTGACTCCCGAACCGATCGATTATGGCAACATTCCGGGTTGTACCTATACTTCGCCCGAAGTAGCCTCTGTCGGCCTGAGTGAAGCGAAAGCCGCCGAAGCCGGTTACGAACTGAAAATCGGTAAATTTCCTTTTACCGCTTCAGGGAAAGCTAGTGCAGCCGGAGCTAACGATGGATTTATAAAGCTGATCTTCAATGCCAAGGACCATACACTGCTCGGTGCACATCTGGTCGGTGCCAACGTCACTGAAATGATTGCCGAACTGGTTTTAGCCCGGAAGAAAGGGGTTACCGCACACGATATCATCAAAACCGTTCACCCGCACCCGACGATGAGTGAAGCCGTAATGGAGGCTGCAGCAGCTGCCTATGACGAAGTAATCCATCTGTAATTTTTTAATTCAAATACCGATACAATGAAGAAAACCTTAATCACAACGACCCTCTTTCTGGCCTGCTTCGGAGTTTTTGCACAAGCGCTCTCCGAAAAAGACCTGCAGGAAATCCAGAGTAGTTTCAAAAAGGATGCTTCTACGAAAGCCATTCAGAACATACTGACTGCCGACAAAGACATCAAAGGCAATGCCCTGAACCGTGATCTGCAAGGTAAAATCGACCATTATTTCAAATACCGGGCAGATGTGAAAGGCATTACCAATCAGCTCAGTTCCGGACGGTGCTGGATGTTTACCTCAATGAACGTATTACGCCCGTCGATCATGAAAAAATACAACCTCAGCCAATTCGATTTTTCACACAACTACCTGTATTTCTGGGATATCTTCGAAAAGTCGAATCTTTTCCTCGAAAACATCATCGCAACCGCCAAGCAACCGATGGACGACCGGACAGTAGTGGAATACTTCAAAGCTCCTGTAGGAGACGGCGGAGTATGGAACCTTTATTACAATGCTGCCGAGAAATACGGAGTAGTGCCTCAGGAAGTGATGCCCGAAACCGCTCATTCCAACAATACTTCCCAGATGGTGAGCATCATCAATGAAAGACTGCGCCAAGGTGGTTATGAACTGCGCGAAATGACTGCTGCCGGCAAAAAAGGGAAGGAACTTACAAACGCTAAAATGGCTACGCTGAAAGAAGTATACCGGATTCTGGCCCTCTGCCTGGGTGAGCCTCCTCATCAGTTTACGTGGAGATATAAGGATAAAGACGGGAATATCAAAGAGCTGGCCAATTACACGCCGAAACAGTTCTACAAAGAAATCACCCCGGCCGACTACAGTCCTTCCAACTATATCATGATCATGAACGATCCGACCCGGGAATATTACAAAACATACGAAATTCAGAATTACCGGAATACCATCGAGGGAATCAACTGGATTTATCTCAATCTGCCCAACGAAGATATCAAAGAGGCCGCCCTGGCTTCCATTAAAAACAACGAGCCGATGTATGCCTCCTGCGATGTAGGGAAACAGTTCAACCGGGAAGAAGGTATCCTCGATCCCGAAATGTACGATTATGAATCCCTGTTAGGCGTGAAACTGGATATGGATAAAAAAGCCCGTATCCTCACCCGTCAGAGCGGCTCTTCCCACGCCATGACTCTGGTGGCCTGCGACACCGACGAAAACGACAAACCCGTAAAATGGGAGTTCGAAAACAGCTGGGGAGCAGCTTCCGGCCACAACGGCTACCTGACATTCACCGACAAATGGTTCGATGAATACATGTTCCGTATCGTGATCCGCAAAAACTACCTCAACGCAAAAGCCATCGAAGCCCTGAAAGGCAAACCGGTACAGTTGCCTGTTTACGACTATATGTATTAAACGAAAACAATAAATGAGGGTGTCCAAAAAGGCAAAATACCCCCTTGTAGAATCGGATATTTGATTTCAGTCTCCAATAGGGATACGAATAAATCGAGGGTGCCAAATACTTTTTGGACACCCTCATTTATTGTATCAATTCCGGGTGTGACCAGTGGCCTTATCAAAAATAAAAATATAATAACGCACATTAAATCAGTATTCTTTCCACACATATTTATCCGCTTCATTTAACGAACACATGACATTTTTTTTGTAAAAACTTGTGTCAGAAATTCTTCTTTAGTTAGAAATCCCTGACATTCTCCTTTATTTATGCGATAACGAGGTTTTATTCCTTCCGGAAAAACATCATAAACGATCCCGGCTTTCTCGATATAAAAACGACAAGTATCCTGAAAAATATATATTTTATCTGTAAGTTGATAGGCTATCAACTCATCTCCCTCAAAATAGGAAAGTACTTCACGCCCGGAAGAAGTCGGTACAATATTTAGCAAATGTCCTCCTTTCACTTTCTCTAAGAATTTGGCTTTCTTTTTAGGATCAGGCCCAAAATTCATATAAAAGATAGGATTATAATATAAAGTCTTAGCCATCCTCTTTTTATTCGTACTCCTGATGGAGATTCCTTTCGAATATTCAATTCTCTGAGAGACATTTTGGCTTTTTAGTCCCCCTCGTGTTACAAATACTTTAATCTTCCACCTCAAACTCACAAAGTGGTCCCCAATATCCCGGATCACAAATACAATTTCCGGAAATAGCCGGAATATGATCAATAAATTCTTCCCCACCATCGGGAACAAAGACCCCATTTTTACAAGGATTTCGTTTGTCTATCTCCCACATTTCCTAAGGAATCCAAATATTAGCTAATGCTATTACAGAAAACCCCATTATTACTGCCAGCATAGTGACTACTTTTTCCATGTTCTTTTTCATAGATCTGAATATTAAATTAAAACCGATGTTCACTCCCCGGCTATTTAAGGTTGAAGGAATAAAATTTTGCTTGCATAATTCAAGAAAATTAATTTTATTTTTAAAATATTCATCATCTTAAATCATAGAAACAAAAAAATCCCTTGTTATAAAATTATAACAAGGGATAAAATCAGGAAAATACAAATACAATCAAGCTATTTCCTTTCAAAGTTTGTATACCAACACCGTAGCATAGGCCGACACCCCTTCTTCGCGGCCTTCGAAGCCCAGTTGTTCGGTAGTTGTCGCTTTGATCGAAAGATCGTCGACATCCAGTTCCAGGATTTCAGCCAGGCAATGCCGCATATCATCGATAAACGGTCGGATTTTGGGACGTTGCAGACAAACGACACTATCGATATTACTGATCGCATATCCCCGGTGATCGATCAAGGCTTTCGTTTTTTGCAACAGGAGCTTACTATCGATCCCTTTATAAGCCGGACAGGTATCCGGGAAATGCTGTCCGATATCTCCCAAGCCGGTAGCTCCCAACAGAGCATCGCAAATAGCATGTATCAACACATCGCCGTCCGAATGGGCAACGCATCCTTTCTCATGTCCGATCTTTATACCTCCCAGCCAAAACTCTCTACCAGCCTCCAGCCGATGAACATCGATTCCAATTCCAGTTTTAATTTTCATAGGTCATTCTTTATCCTCCATATGGAGTTATCCTTGCAAAATTATCAATAAATTACAAAGGTAGTGAAGAGTGAGCAAGGTATTTTACAGCTTTTGAAGAAAAAATACAATCATTTCATTTTCATCTAAAACTTTATTTATCTATATTTGTGGATTAATTACGACGTGTGTTTTATAATCAACCATAACTATTTGCTAAAGACATTCCACAGATGAGAAATAATGGATTTTTTGTTTTTGCAACGTGTTGTCTGCTTGTGTTTTCTGCCACATCCTGTCAGAAAATAAAAGGCATTTTCGGAAAGAAAAAATCTTCTACCACAGGCTGGACATACAACGACAGTAAAAACGGGGGGATCGAGTACAATAATGTAAAAGCACAAAAAACAGGCCCCGGACTTGTATTCATTCCGGGAGGAACTTTCGTTATGGGACGTACCCAGGAAGATGTCATGGGCGACTGGAACAATACGCCCAAAAGAGTAAGTATCGCTTCTTTTTATATGGACGAAACCGAAGTCCGTAACATCGACTGGCTGGAATATCTGACCTGGTTACGACGGGTATATACCACCTATCCCGAAGTATACCAAAAGGCATTACCCGATACCCTGGTGTGGCGAGACCAGCTGGGTTACAACGAACCGATGGTGAAAAATTACCTCCGTTTTCCAGCTTATGCAGAGTATCCGGTAGTCGGGGTTAGCTGGGAACAAGCAACGGACTACTGTGTATGGCGTACCGACAGGGTAAACGAACAAATCCTGATCGACAAAAAAATCCTGACCCAGGATCCTGATAATCAAAAAGATGAAAATAACTTCAATACAGAAGCTTATACGACAGGACAATATACCGGTACGGTAAGAAAGAACTACAAAGGCCTGAGTAAAGAAAGACGTCCGGTAAGGTGGGAAGACGGATTATTGCTCCCGGAGTATCGCCTGCCGACAGAAGCAGAATGGGAATATGCCGCTTACGGTTTGATCGGTAATACCCAAGACGAAAGAATATCCAACTCCCGAATCTATCCCTGGGACGGTTCGTGGGTGAGATATGCCGAAAAAAAACACCGGGGACGGATGATGGCTAATTTTACCAGAGGGAAAGGCGATTATATGGGCGTTGCGGGCTCGGCCAACGACGGCTGGGACTACACCTCACCGGTCAGATCATTCTGGCCGAACGATTTCGGTTTATACGACATGGCAGGTAACGTCAACGAATGGGTAGCCGATGTATACCGGACTTTATCTTTCCAGGATATGGCGGAATTCAATCCCTACCGGGGTAATGTATTTCAATCGCCGGTACTGAACGAGGATGGCACAGCAGCCCCCAAAGACAGTCTGGGACGGATGCGTTACCGGAATCAGACAGATGCCGAACTGGCAAACCGCGAAAACTACCGTACAGCCGACAACCGTAATTTCAACGACGGAGATTTGAAATCACGGATTTCCGGAGATATCGACTGGCGTAACACAGAAAACGACCGGGGTACTCACGATATGTATTACAACGACGGAAAAGGGGAAATCACCACCCTGATCGATGATGAAGCCCGGGTATATAAAGGAGGATCCTGGAAAGACCGGGCCTATTGGCTGAACCCGGGTAGCCGGCGCTATATGAATCAGAAGCGATCCAGTAACGACATCGGTTTCCGCTGTGCCATGAGTCATGTCGGGAATGCTACCGGCGGCAAGAAAAATAAAGTATCGCAGAAATAGTTCTTAAATTATTAACCCAACAAAAGGTTGTCGTAGCATTCATTCCAGCGGCAACCTTTCTTTTTTCATCAGCTTATGACAACGATCGAAAAATTATATCCCGCTATCCGGGGTCACCGGATAACCACCGACTCCCGGCAAATTATCCGGGGAGATATTTTTATCGCCTTGAAAGGTGAAAACTTCGACGGGAACCGATATGCCGCAGCAGCCCTTGAACAGGGAGCCGCCTTAGCCATTATCGATAATGCCGATTACCTATCGCCGGGTTGCGAATTAGTTGCAGATAGTCTTCTTTTCCTGCAACAACTGGCTCATTATCACAGACAACAATTGCACATTCCGATTCTGGGTATTACGGGTACCAACGGTAAGACCACAACTAAAGAGCTCTGCCATGCCGTATTATCGAAAAAATTCAAGACTTTCGCCACTCAGGGGAATTTCAACAACCACATCGGCGTCCCCCTCACCTTGCTCAGTATGGACGAAACCACCGAATTCGGTATCGTAGAAATGGGAGCCAACCATCCGGGTGAAATCAAAACGCTCTGTGAAATTGCCGATCCCGATTTCGGGATTATCACCAATATCGGCCATGCCCACCTGGAAGGTTTCGGTAGCTACGAAAATATTATCGCCACCAAAAAAGCCCTCTACGACTATCTTTTACCGAAAAACGGACCAGTATTTGTCAATACCGGTGATCCGCTGCTGATGCAACTCAGCCGTGACCACAAACGCTACACTTATGGACAAGAAGGAGATTTACTCAAAGGTGAAATCAAACAAACCGTCCCCTATCTGGTCTATTCGCTGAAAACCCGGAAAGGGGATTTATATGTCAAAACCCACCTGGTAGGAGGTTATAACTTTGACAACGCTATGGCTGCTTCGGCCATAGGTATGCATTTCGGCATCGATCCCCTGGATATCCAAACCGCTATCGAAAATTACAGGCCTTCCAACCTGCGTTCCCAGCTGATCCGTTCCGGCCGTAACACTATCATCCTGGACGCTTACAACGCCAATCCGAGCAGCATGCGTGCATCCGTAGGCAATTTTTGCGAGATGCCCGGAGAGCATAAAGTGGTCATTTTAGGAGAAATGCTCGAACTTGGCACAGAAAATGCTGCAGCTCATGAAGAGATCGTCCGCTTAACGCAGCAAGGAAATTTCGACCGGATATTTCTCATCGGGAATAATTTTGAACATTGCGCTGATAAATGTAACTTTATCACCTGGTTTAAAGATACAGAATCGTTCATGGAATACCTGAAATCGCACCCATTAAACGACTCTTTTATTTTCATAAAAGGTTCACGGGGTAATAAGCTGGAAAGGATCGTTGAATATCTGTAAATCTGATAAATAGAATATAAAATCATATATTGTGAACGATAGATTAGTCATCATTCCGACTTATAATGAAAAAGAAAATATCGAAAACATTATCCGTTGCGTATTTTCTTTAAAACCCGCTTTCGATATTCTGATTATCGAAGATAATTCGCCGGATGGAACAGCGGGAATCGTAAAAACACTGCAAAAAGAGTTCACAAATCTCCATATCATCGAACGTAAAGGTAAGTTAGGACTGGGAACCGCCTATATCACAGGTTTTAAATGGGCTTTGGAACATCGGTACGATTACATCTTTGAAATGGATGCAGACTTTTCACATAATCCCCGGGATCTGGTGAGGCTCTACGAGGCTTGTGTACAAGGGGCCGACCTGTCGATCGGTTCGCGTTATGTGACGGGAGTCAATGTGGTCAACTGGCCGATGAGCCGGGTGTTATTGTCCTTTTTTGCTTCAAAATATGTAAAAATCATTACCGGAATGAAAGTACATGATGCCACAGCCGGTTTTGTCTGTTATACCCGGAAAGTATTGGAAACAATCAATCTGGACAAGATCCGTTTTAAAGGTTATGCTTTCCAGATCGAGATGAAATTCACTGCTTCGACACTGAAATTCCGGTTGCAGGAAGTACCTATTATTTTTACAGACCGTACATTAGGTACTTCAAAAATGAGTAAAGGCATTATCAAAGAAGCCGTCTTCGGGGTCATCACCATGAAAATGCGGGCTCTGTTCGGAAAAATAAAACCACGGAAAGATTAGAAATGAAAAAGGTAATTCAAGGAGGTACTATCATCAACGAAGACCGGCAATTTCAGGCCGATCTGGTCATCGAAGGGGGAAAGATTACCCAAATCCTGGCTCAGGCACCGGAAACACTGCTTCAGGAAGCTCAGGTAATCGATGCCAGTCATTGTTTCGTTATTCCGGGGGTAATCGACGATCAGGTGCATTTTCGGGAACCCGGACTGACCCATAAAGGAAACATCGGGGAAGGAAGCCGTGCCGCTGCCGCCGGAGGTGTTACTTCTTTTATGGATATGCCCAATGTCGTGCCGCCTACCACTACCTTGCAATTGCTGGAAGAGAAACAAGAGATTGCCGGCAGGACTTCATTAGTCAACTATTCTTTTTATCTGGGAGCTACAACGGATAATATCGGTGAGATAAAACGTGTCGATCCCCGTACCACTTGCGGTATAAAAGCTTTTATGGGTTCCTCGACGGGAAATATGTTGATAGATAGTATTCCGGCTTTGGAACGTTTGTTTGCAGAGTCGCCTTTACTGATTGCCACCCATTGTGAGGATACGCCCATCATCAACCATAATTTAGTTCTTTACAAAGCAAAATACGGAGACGATATTCCACCACAATATCATCCGCTTATCCGTAGCCGTGAGGCTTGTCTGAAAAGCTCCGCCTTGGCCGCTTCATTGGCCCGGAAATACAATAGCCGCTTGCATATTCTGCATTTGAGTACTGCCGACGAGTTGACTCTGCTCGATAGCGGAAACCGGTTGGAGAAAAAAATCACCGGCGAGGCTTGTGTACATCATCTTTGGTTCAACGACGAGGCTTATCTGACCAAAGGGAATTTCGTGAAATGGAATCCGGCCATCAAAACCGAAGCCGATCGCCAGGCCCTTTTGGAAGCCGTGAATCAGGGCGTCATCGATGTGATCGCAACTGACCACGCCCCCCATACTCTGTCCGAAAAAAACGGTCCATACACCAAAGCCGCCAGCGGTGGCCCTATGATCCAACACTCTTTGACGGTAATGTTGGAATTAGCCGAACGCGGTATGATCTCTATGGAAAAAATAGTCGAAGGCATGTGCCATGCCCCCGCCGAATTGTTCCGAATCGAAAACCGGGGATTTATCCGCGAAGGCTATCAGGCCGATCTTTGTATTTTCCGGAAAGCCCCCTGGACGGTAACAAAAGAAAATATTCTCTATCAATGTGGCTGGTCGCCCCTGGAAAACCAAACGTTCACCTATAAAGTACAAACGACGCTGGTAAACGGACATGTCGTATACGATAAAGGAGATTTTTATACCGACCGTACAGGCGAACGACTCACTTTTAAACGGTAAGTACCCGTATCGGATGTGAACAATTAAACCAAATACGTCAGAAAACAGGCAGACAATAGTAATACAAACACCAGATTGCTGAATAAAGCGGTCCGGCAGCAAATAAAATACTGGGCATATAAAAAAGAAAGAGGGACGGCAAACATATACATAAAATCATAATAATTGCCGGGAATAATCACAAACGTCAAGGACAGGAATATCATCATAGATACCAGCGAAAGAATTCCACGCCGCTGATTGACGATCATCAGGGAATAACGGGCCGACAGGTTTGTCAAAGCAATGATCAGCACCAATACGATCATCCCCAGCCGCACCAGATCGATTACAGGCAGACGATGTATATGTTCACCGACCATCAGGTTATCCGTAAAAATAGCCGGCAACAATTCCAAACGATCCGTCCAGAAATAATAAAAAGCAATAAACAGAACCGGCGTCAGAATTCCCAACCACAAAGCCACAATATCCTTCAAGGTAGAACGGCCCGAAAAGAACAAGACCCCGAAAGCCCAAGCGATCGACAGGATAAACTTCGGATAAATAGCAACGGACAGGGCGATTAGAAAACCGAAATCATACAGTGCACCATTACTTTTCGTATCATTGATCGCCATCTGCAATTTCCATACAGCGACCGTCACGATAAAAACAGCGATCAGGAGGTAGTCAAAACCGACATTGACCATAATGCCCGACGTCAGCAGGATATAAATAAGTGAAGGCAAGGTCGTCGTTTGTCCCAGCAATTTAAACCGTTCACTCAGAAAAAAGATCAGATAGGCCACCCCCAACACCATGACAAAGCCGATTGCCGATAACCAGGATTTATCCAGCTGATTGATATAAGCCATATTGATGACTCCCTTCACCTGCACCGATTGGAGAGACTCCAGAGAGAAATACCCACTAAGAAAAGCGATTGCCATTACAAGGAATGGCAATACAAAAAGCATATATAACCGTCTGGATTTTAAAAACTCATTCATACCGGTATTTCCCCGCAATCATTCAATTTATTTCTTCTCCCCCTTTAACCTCAAGCTTTTAGCTTATAGCCTCTAGCTTTTAGCTTATAGCCTCTAGCTTTTTACCTTTTACTTCTATCAAATCCTGCCCGATATCCCTACGGTAACTCATATCTTTGAAAGACAGTCTTGCCACGTTAGCATAAGATTGTTTCAGCGCCTGTTCCATCTGTGTTCCGAAAGAGCTCACAGCCATCACCCGTCCGCCATTAGTCAGGATCTGTCCATCAGCTTCTTTTGTTCCGGCATGGAATACAATACTCCCTTCGATATTATCGAGTCCGGTAATCACATTCCCCTTCTCATAACTTCCGGGATATCCTCCGGCCACCAACATCACCGTCGTGCAATAGCGTTCGTCCAGTTCGAATGCCGAATCGGCCAGTTTCCCCAAAGCCGTCGCTTCGAACAGTTCGAGGATATCGGTCTTCAGACGGGGCATGACCACCTCGGTCTCGGGATCTCCCATCCGGACATTATATTCGATGACAGCAGGGTCTCCTCCCTTATTCATCAATCCGAAAAAGATAAATCCCCGGTAGTCGATTCCATCTTTCTTCAAGCCCTCGACAGTCGGGCGCACAATTCTTTCCTCTACCTTCCGGTTAAACTCTTCATCGGCAAAAGGCACAGGCGAAACAGCTCCCATTCCTCCGGTATTCAATCCGGTATCCCCTTCTCCTACTCTCTTATAATCTTTGGCAGATCCCAATATTTTATAATCTTTACCATCGGTAATAGCAAACACTGAGATCTCTATTCCATGCAAAAACTCTTCGATCACCACCCGGCTACTCGCTTTGCCGAACTTCCCACCCAGCATCTCTTCCAGTTCCCGCTGAGCTTCCTCCAATTCCGGAAGGATCAACACTCCCTTACCGGCAGCCAACCCATCGGCTTTCAGTACATAAGGCGGACGAAGAGTAGCTAAAAACTGCTGTCCTTCCTTCACCCGATCGGGAGTCACCGTCATATATCCCGCAGTAGGAATACCATGCCGGATCATAAATTGTTTGGCAAAATCTTTACTGCCTTCCAGAATAGCACCGTCCTTACCGGGACCCACAATCATCAATCCCCCGAAACGGGAATCGGCTTCCAGAAAATCACGTATTCCTTCCACCAGCGGATCCTCAGGACCTACCACGAGCAGATCGATCTGTTTATCCTGAATAAAATCACCGATAGCCCTGAAATCGGTCACTGCAAGACTGACATTTTCAGCCAACTGGGCTGTCCCTGCATTCCCCGGAGCCACATAAAGTTTTCCCAATTTCGGACTTTGAACTATTTTCCACGCCAGCGCATGTTCACGCCCTCCGCTTCCCAATAACAAGACTTTCATATGAGTATCTATTTTTTATTATGCAAAAATAATAAAGATTTCTCTCTTCACTACTGATTATCTATCGTATAATTAAAAAAGCGGTTAAACTTGTACATTTTACGAAACACTGCATCCACTTTCTGTAGTAAATCGTCGCTCTCGAACCAGGCTTCCGGCTTTACACTCATCACATCATAATGCTTATGTTTTAGGAAATCGGCCTCCGGGAAATCGGCCGGGAAAGGAGCCGGAACTTTCTTTAATTTATCATCGGTATCCAATTCAGGAAATTCGGCAATAAATTCAGGTTCCCGGATAATCGAAGTAAACTCTTCGATATTTTCATAGATATCCTGCCTGATCCGTTTCAACAAAGCCGGTTCCGGACAATAACACCCCCCGCCCAACATACAACACCCCGGTTGGAGGTGGATATAATACCCACAACGTCCGCTGTTACGTCCCCGCCAACCACAGATATAAGCGGCAAAATGATCTTTATAAGGACGCTTATCCGGCGAAAAGCGGATATCCCGGTAAATCCGGTATACACAATCCTTCGCTTTCAGATTCTTCACCTCCTCATCCCAAACCGCAGTTTGTGCAATCAATCGGTCTACCAATTCATCGAACCCCTCTTTCAATTTCTGATAACGGGGTTTCTGACCGGCAAACCATTCCCGGTCATTATTTTCCTGTAACTCCCGCAAAAAAGTCAGTATATCTCTAATCAACCCTTTCATCTTTTTCCTCCTCTCTCTCGCTTAAACTTATCAGCCTATAGCCTTTAGCCTCCCAGCCTTTAGCTTATAGCTTTTAGCCTTTAGCTTATAGCTTTTAGCCTTTAGCTTTTAGCTTTTTACTTTTAACCTTTTACTTCCCCCCCCCTCACCCGATGCTTCATCTCGAAAGGTATTTCCATCGACAACTCCATAAACCCCATAAACTCTCCTTCCACATACCAAGGCGTCTGATAAATCAGTTTTTTTACCCCTTTCTTCTCGATAGTATAGACATTGGTCCGGGGATTTTGTAACATATCGGCCAACAGGGAATGAGCCGGCTCGGGATGGCAATCCAACACATTTTTACCGATCAGATCCTCCTGTCCGGGCTTTAAAAATGTCTTACGCGACTTATCGTTCATTTCCAAAATCTTCCCTTCTTTGTCACATATCGTGACTGCCAGGTTAACCTCTTTAAAATAATCCATCTTCTATCGTTTAAAAGTTAAACTATAATTTCCATTATTTACCGGAACGGATTTCCTATTCTCTCAGTAACAACACCGTCCCCTGCGTCGTTTCAGGAACTCCCGACTCATTATTATCTCCGGTCCAGACCTCGGCATCCCCGAAGATCGCTTCTGCACGCCAGATATACATTCCCTGCGGCATTCGTTCGCCCTTGAGGTTACAGCCATCCCAGCCTTCCGAAGGCCGACCGTTTTCCAGGGCTCGGGTTTCCCAAATCTTATTTCCGTATTGATCGAAAATCTGTAGCCTATAACGGGCTAGTCCCATCCCGATCCCGTTAAAACGGTTGATCTTCGGATTCTGACTATGCGGAATAAAAGTATTCGGGAAATACAATCCTTTGATCAATACCCGATGTTCCATAATCGCCGTATCCCGGCATCCATATACATTCTCTACCACTAGTTCGGCCCGATACACCCCCTGCTCCCCGAATTCCACCGTCTGATCGCCGAAAGCATGGAAGGTCCCCTTATCAGGTAAATTCCAGATACAGTCCGAACATTCTTCCGAAAGATTGATAAAGGTCACTTTTTGAGGATTTCCTTTTTCCACCTTTTTGTCCAATAACGCCCTGGGTTTATTGGGAACAACCACTCCCCGCAGGTATTCCGATTTACATCCCTTATCCGTTTCGGCATATATCATCACCCGGAAACGCTGAACCGTATCGGATTCATTTACATACCAATGCTCCCTCGCCGAAGTCAGTCCCGACCGATCCCCATAATCCCACATCAGATAAGCCTCTCCGGTAATCTCCGGCTGGTACAGATAAGGCGAACATTGGATAGTATCTACCGGCTCGATCGTCAGGATCGGTTTGTTATAAACGACCACTTCCTTCATGACCGAATCAGTACACTGATTTATCTCGGCAGAAACTCCGATAACCGTTACCGGAAAGGTACCGTATCCTTCGTACACATACCTCAGGCTATCCTTGTTTCCTGTCTGTCCATCTCCCAATTTCCAGGTTACCTGTTTCAGTTCCTGATCTGAATTTACGACAAAGGTAAATGTATCCGCCTCACAAAGATAATCTTCACTTTTGATTTCCAAGTGCGGTAAAGGATAAATTATTACAGGCGAAGAAATCGTATCCCACCCGCAGCCGTTGTCTATCTTCAGTTTCACCAGATAAGTACCTTGCTTATCGTATTTATGTCGTGGGCTCCAGACGGTATCCCGACTACCGTCCCCGAAATTCCAATAGGTATTCAGGATAGTAGACACGGTGTCCGTAGAATTATTCCGGAATAAGATTTCCTGATTTACACAGGCGTAAGGATTGTCCAAAGGCGTAAAATGAGCACTGATCTGCCGGGGTTTCACAAGCAGGGTATCGGTATACTCATCCACATCACAACGATTCTCAGCCCGTAAAGTAATAAAATAGCTGGTAGCGGCTTCATCTGTCGTAAATTCATGCTCCGGATTACGGATATCCGTTTCTCCGATCACTTCTCCTGTTCGTGAATTGGTAAAAGTCCAGTTGAATACACAATTATTTCCGGTAGTCGTATTCTGCAATTCCAAAAATACCGGCGAACATTCCCATTCATGCATCAAAGCAAAAGAAACTTTCGGAGCCGAGAATACAGTAATCGTCGTATCGTAGCTCACGGTATCACAAACGTTGCTTACTGTCATCCGGGCAACAAAGGTCGTATCCCAGCTCCCGGCCGGATAAGGCTTCGGCACGATAGGCATCAAGGTGTCGGTCTTCGTCCCATCACCATAATCCCAATGAAAAGCCAGGTAATTGTGATCGCTCTTATAGGTATCGGGATCGACCGTAAAGAGGACTTCGAAAGGAGCACACCCCTGTAAAGTATCGACATCGAAAAAAGGTGGAGGCGGCAAATTAATAATCTCGATACGGGTAGCTTCGGAAGTATCCCGGCATCCATAAACCGACTGAGCCATACAAATAACATCCCGATAACCGTACATGTCATAACTATGCAGGATCTCGTTGTCCGATATCCCATGAGGCGTATCGTCGCCGAATATCCATTCGAATGTATTCCCGTCAGACTGAGCGGGTGTAAACAACACATCCGTATGGATACAACTCCGAGGAGCCACCGTAAAATCGGTCGACGGCAAAGGATGTACCCGCATCACCGCCGAATCCCGGTTCATACACCCACGGCTATCCGTATAATAATACAACAATTGAAAATCCCCCGGAACAGTCGGAGTAAACAAATGTCCCGCCAACACGTCTTGACCCGATTTCCAATCTCCTCTGTTGGGTTGCCATACCTGCCCCGCTGCCGAATCTCTTCCCACCAGAGTCACCGGTGGATTGTTCAGACACATCTTCAAAGAATCACCGGCCTCTACATAAGGTAAGGGCCATATCCGCATATTCATCGTATCCCGGGCGATACAAGCCCCGTTCCGGTAATGATACACCAATCCGATATCTTTTTGCGCATAGGGATCGAAGCCCGGATAAAAATAACTATTTCCCCGCTCGGTATACAACACTTCAGCCGCTTCGGGAATTGCAGGATCTTTCAGCGTCCACCAGCCCCCTTCCGGCTGTGCACGAAGAATCCGGGCCTCTGCCAGTTCACAGATCGTATCATCCGGCAATGGGATCACAGGAATAAATTTATCGACCTTCACCTGAAAAACAGCCTGTCCCGGTGTTTTACAACGATTTTTATATGCTGCGACTACGGTATAATCACAGGTTTTGAAATCGATATCCGGATAATAAGATTTTAAATCCGTTCCATTCACCAGTGTATATCCCTCGGAAGCATAACCTTGATTCGCAGTGATCGTCCAATGTACCTGTTGTATTTTGTCGTTCCGCTGATCGACTTCTACCCGCTCTCTCCCGATAAAATGAAAAGGTTCACACTGATCTGCAATATCCCCGATCCTGACCCGGGGAATGGCAAATGCCTTGATCCGGAATACCGAATCGTCGTCGTGATGACAACCGTTGGAAACCGCTAACCGTACATCGTAGTCTCCCGGCTCCGAGAACAAGAGTTTCGGAGATTCACTGTTCGTATCCCCCTCGGCAAAACTTACCCCCTGCTGAGGTGTAACCGTCCAGGTATAAGCCAGGGAATCCCCCTCCGAAAGATTATTCAGGGTAATCACAAACGGATCGGGATCATCCGTACAACCGACAGAATCTTTACCTACAGAAAAGCTAGCCTGCTGTTCGGTCCTGAGCACATTGACTTCGGTCAGAAACTCCTGTTTTCCCTCATCCGCACATTTCGAAAAAACCTCGAGCTTAAGCTCATAATGCCCATTATCATTGAATAATATCCCCGGGAAATCGGTATTTTCCCGATCTCCGCCTTTCCAGGACCATCCCACCTCCGGAGTAATGGTCCATTTCGAAGTAAGGGCTGAATTCCGGGTATCCACCCATTTCAGATAATCGGACATTTCCACGGGAATACCGTCTCCGGCACAGACCCGTTTCATATATGATGCCAATTCGATATCGGGGATACCATGCACCACCACCCTGAACTCTTTTGTCACAGGCGATTTACACGTACTATGAGTAGCTACTCTCACCCGGTATTCCCCATATTTTGTAAACCGGATCGAAGGAGCCTTCTGTCTGCTCCCCACAGCCGGATCGATAACCTGGCCGTCCTGCATATATTCATATCCCTGCTCTACGTCGCTAACCACCTCCCATTCCCAGCTGAGCGCACCGGCTTCTTCCTGCATTGTATTTTCAAAAACGACAATTTCCTGCTCACAAATATCGGCAACCGAAGGATTTCCCGCAACAGGTGTCTTTATGACAATATCCCCGTAAACATCCGGATCATAAATATGGTATACCGCCTCAGCCACCGGATCGGTAGCCGGACATCCCGCATGAGGCAAAGTTGCTTTCACCGTATAATATCCGGGACGTTTAAATTCCACCCGAGGAATCAGACTCGTCAACCCCTCCGCACCCAGTTCATAATCTCCCGGCTGGTCCGTGCCGTCCTGCCGATAAATCTGCCAGGTTACCTGTGGGGTATTATTATACCATACAAACGTAGTATCACCCGAAAGGACAAAACCGGCAGGACAAGAAACCGTATCTTCCAATACTACTTCCGGATTTTTTTTCACCCGGATTCGTAAAGTCCGCGACACGGTATCACAAAATCCGAAAACCGTACCGGTTACTTCATAGGTTCCCCATTTCTTAAAAGTGATCGGAGCAACCCTTTCCGTATTCCCCTTTAGAAACTCACAATCCTCTGCCGTCCCCCCCTGAGGTTCCCCTGTCTCCGGGATAGTCACTTCCCAGTTATAAGCCAGCTCTAAACTTTCAGGATCCTTTTCCGATGCCGAATTGGTAAAGATAAGCATCCCACCTTCGCATACTTCATCCCGGTTGTCCTTCTCTTTGACAGTAACATCCAAACCTGAAATCCGGACCTTCAATTCTCCGGTCAATTCTTTCCGGGTCAAAATACCTCCATGCTCATCCTTTTCCGGACACCCCACCTCCGGCAAAGTGACCTTATAGGTATATTTTCCCGATTCCTGAAAATGAATCTTCGGCTCCGGCGAATCGGACGAAGTTCCGTCCACAAAGTCCACTCTATCCGGAGTAAACTCCCAATGTGCTTCGGGCACATGATTATACCATTCGTAAAAAATACACAACTCCGTATTCAATACATCCCGGGGACAGATTTCTGTCGGAAAATCGGCCAAGAAAATAGTCGGATCTTTCCTGACATGTACCCGGAAAGAAATGCGTTTCGAGTTACAAGGGACAGACAACGAGTCGGTCACTTCAAAGTCTCCATACCCATTGAACCTGATCCGAGGTCCGGCAGAAGTCGGAGAACCGGCCAGGTATTCAACATTCCAGGCCGGATCGTATAATTCCGTCGTAATCGGCTTAATCGTCCAAGAATGTTCTAATCCCTCTCCGTTGGAATGATTCTCAAAACTAACCGTTTCGCCGTCACAAATCGAGATGTTGTCTCCGACAGGGGCAGGTGTCGGAACAATATTGTCGGTAATCGCAGGATCATCGATTTTCAACTCTTTATGGATCGTCAACTTGGAGGGATCACCACAAAGCACACCGCCTACCGAAGCTCCTTTCAAAGTCAAGGAAACCTCATAGGTTGCACCAGCCTGCAAATAAACCTGCGGATATTCTTTATCCGCCTCATAACCGGGTAAAAAATCTACCGTACCGGTCATTCCTGCCTTAGGTTCGATTTTCCAGACTGCTTCTTTCGGGTTTCCATTCCAATAGAGACGGAAATAATTCTCCAAATTCACCAAAGCTTTCCCCGTAGCAAGATCAGGACATAAAGACACCGGCCAGGTAACCTCCACAATCTCGGGATCCTTCCGTACGATAATAGTCGTATCTTTTACATTTTGAGGACATTCGTTTGTCAAAGTCAGTGCAACCACGTATTCCCCGTAGCCGTTGAACTGAATGACCGGATTCTCCGACTTCTCGCTAGTGCCGTTTATAAAAACAAAATCATTTGTCTGCCTACCGGTAACATTCCAATAATACTGTGGATTTTCCCCTTTAGAATGGTCGGTAAATACAACACTTTCGCCCGAACAGACGGTATCCCTATCGACTGTAAAACCGACTTCCGGCGATTGTATCACACTGATCACTTTTACGATTGTATCGTTGGAACATTCCAGCCCCCCTGTAGAAGCGATCAAGCGTACTTCATATTCTCCCGGCGTATCGAATATCACCTGAGGATATTTTTCGAACACAGAAGGTTTATCTCCAAATTTCCAGATATATTCTGCTATTGTATTACAGTAAACATCCCGTCCTTCAATCGTACGGTTTATTACCTGAACAGGATAACCGGTACACCCCGGGGCTACGAAATCAAAAGCCGCTTCCGGGGGAATAACCACGGCCGTTGTCACGGTCGTCTGTAAAGGTAACATGTAGTCCGAACACTCGTTCCGAGCCTCCAATTCCACCGTTATCGGGCAATTATCGGTCTGAAAAGTATGTTTCACCGATCCCATTGTTTTCATCATCTCTGCCTGTGTTAAAGTCGTATCACGCCCATCTCCGAAATTCACGACATAAACGGTACCGGAAGTCTGTTTATCATAATCGATAATTTTTATTTCAGACTCCATACCGTAACAAGTACCTTTTTCATTCACTTTCAATGCGACATCCGGCTTATTCAGCCGAAGTACATCATAGTTTTTTTCGAGTACTTTACTGCCATCCGATGAAGTCCAGGAAAATTTCAGTTTAAACACTTTGAATTCCCTATAAACATGCTCCATCGTCTCTTCGGTTCCCCATTCTTCGACAGCAGAGCCATCTCCCCAATCTACTTTAAAAGTTCCTTTTTTGAAGCCCTCATGCACACATTGATTGTAAACCGTCAACTTTTGTCCGTTCACAGCATCTCCATTACACAACTTAAACCCGCCGGGATCGACCAATTTCAAATCGTCCTGAGTCTGGGCATAACCACCTACTGCCGAGCACAAAACAGTAAGTAGTAAAGCTAAGCGGTATATCCCTTTTCTGCATTTTTTCTGATTTTTCATATCTGATCCTTTTTATTCGCCTGTGATCGGCGGATTTTAAAAATGAAAAGCCTTATTCTTCCGTTTCATTCTGGCTCTCTTACTATTGTTCGGCGAATTATCGAAACGCTGGATGCAACGTTTGGGAACTATCCTGTAATACCAATGCAACGATAAAGAATGACTGGTATTTTGATACATCGTCCCTTGATGGGTCGGGACTTCACAGGTATAACCGATCTTCCATCCGGAATCACGTCCTCCCGGAATATTCACTCCTAAATGTACTAACAAGGTACCTACCTGCAATCCTTCGAATTGATCTCCCCGGACCCCCAGACCGATCAGTCCGAAACGTTCTTCCTCCCAGCAAACTCCGAATTGTAAATTCCGCATAACCGACTGCACATCGATCATTACGTACGGAGAAAGCACTGTATTGATCTGATTCCCTAAAGCAAAAGGATGTGCATACGAAACATATCCCGAATACCGGCGATTCAACAGATTTTCTTCGGAAGAAGCAGACCCGTGTTCGGATAAAAACGACTGAGTGGATTCTATGATATGATATACAGAAAACCCATACTCCAAACTAGCCACCCCATGCCAGGCCACATTGAAATCGGTCTGACCGTAAATACCGGCGGCCATATCGAATATCGTCACTTTATCGGCATAAAAACTCATCAACTCAGGGGAGATATCCAAAATCTGACCGTAAAAAGGATCGAACTGATCTCCCAGTGTCAACTTCGAGGGATCCACGCTTTTACAATATAGGCTAGGTTGCAGACCGACCTGCAACACCGTAGAACGTGACAGTTTCACCCGGGCCGACAAGGCGGCAGCAAACAGCTGGGTCACATACATCACCGAACTTTCCTGATCGCGTTGATAAAACAGAGAGAGACCTCCCAAGCCGAAAGTCCTTTTCTCCTGAAAGGCATAATCTGCCGAAACAAAATAAGACCTGAAATCCAACGGCTTACTCCAATATGACCGTTGCATACCGATATTCACACCCGCTAATCCATCAAAACCTGAATAGGCCGGATTATTAAAAGATTTCCACATAAATGGATGAGATACCTTCGTATCCTGCGCCTGTAAACGGACAGACACCACCAGTAACAAAAATGTCACCGATATTATTAATCGAATACCCACACACATTAATTTTTCATGAATAATGAATCGTGACAAATTTAGCTTTTTTACAACTCCTTTCAAATTAATCACTTTAATTTATTCCTTTGTAAAAAAAACAAAAAATCATTTTTTTTCTGATGAAATTTTGTCACTTTCAAAAAAAGCCATATCTTTGCATCGCTTTTGAGAAATATTCCTTAGTAGCTCAGTTGGTTAGAGCGGCGGACTGTTAATCCGTAGGTCGTAGGTTCAAGTCCTACCTGAGGAGCAAAAAGCCACTATTAAGGTGGCTTTTTTAGTTTTTTCCGAAAATGGGACGAAAGGTCCGTCCCGGCGTTCCTTTTTCAAACTTTTGAAACCCTTGTAACCCTTATAACTGCTGAAATTCTTTCCCCTCTTTCCATTTTATCCATTGTTCCCGCTTTTACATATTTTAACCCCCTAATTCCTTACAATTGTTTATATTTGGTGCGTTATTGTTAATTGTGCGCATCTTCGAATTATTAAACAAGTTTTAAAGTAATGCCAGAAATTACATTAGAAGAATACGAACTGATGAATCGTATTCTCTCAGATACTCGCACTGGATGGTGGAAAGCAGATTACCGACTCCAGACCTATTTTTTTTCAAAACAGATAATGGAATTGACTGGTTTACCATCCGATCGATTGTCTTTTGCAGATTTTCTGAACAGGATCCGTACCGATTTCCGTTTCCGGATCGGTGAAGAAATCGCAACTTTAGAACAACCTTACGTCTACGATATGACCTTCCCGATTCTTTGCCCGAAAGGAGAAATTTGGATTCATATCAAAAAACTTCATCAGGAAAAAAATGCGCATGGCGATTCTATTATCACAGGCTCGATACAGATCGTCGATAGTCCGGAAACGACCAAATCCGAGCAAGCAGCTGCATTAAGGATAAATAATCTCTTGTATCAGCTCAATAATATTTCATATACCTTACTGTCTTTTCTGCAAAACAACAATACATCCGAAATCATTAATAAAATCTTGCAGGATATTCTTCAGGTATTCAAGGCAGGACGGGCATATATCATCGAATACGATTCCGAAATCAAAACACAGACTTGTACTTTTGAAGTAGTAGATAACAATATAGAGAAGGAACAGACACTGATCACCGACCTGGCGACCACCGATAATGTCTGGTGGACCGAACAAATCATGTCGGGACATTCTATCGTCTTATCCACTCTGGACGACTTACCGGAAGAAGCTGCTTCCGAAAAAGAATTTTTAGCTTTACAATCGATAAAATCACTTATCGTCGTACCTCTGGTGTCTCCTCAGGGAGCTTGGGGATATGTAGGAATCGACGTGGTTGAAGATTTTCATCAGTGGAGCGATGAAGATTGTCAATGGTTTACTTCCCTGGTCAATATCATCAATATTTACATAGAGCTTCAAAAATCCCGGCAAGAGGCACAAACCGAAAGGGATTATCTGCAAAATCTATACAAACATATGCCATTGGGCTATCTACGTGCCCGGATTCTTTACGATCAACAACAAAATCCCGTAGACCTGTTGTTTACCGACGCCAATCTGGCTGCTAAAAAAATCACCGGAAAATCAAACTTCAACGGTCTTCGGGCCAGCTCGCTAGGCTTGGATTTTTCATCCAATCTCCTCCAATTAACAACACTGTCACCCAACAAGGATTATCTGGACGATACCCATTTTGTCAGCAGAATCAATAAATATTTTCATTTCATTTCCTACATGACCCGTCCCGACGAAGTCATCTATCTGTTTTCAGATATAACGGAAACTTTCAATACTCATCAGGCTTTGGACCGCAGTGAAAAAATTCTGCGTAATATTTACGACAATTTACCGGCCGGAATTGAACTTTACGACAAAAACGGTTTCCTGATAGACCTGAATACCAAAGATATGGAAATTTTCGGAATCGCTAACAAAGAGACGGTACTAGGAGTCAATTTGTTCGAAAATCCGAATCTTCCTTTACATATTATCGAAGCGTTGCGCCGTAAAGAAGCCATTACTTTCCGCATCAAATATCCTCTCTCTACAATCAAAAATTATTATTCATCGAAGAAAAACGGTCTTCTTGAAATATACACAACTGCAACAGAACTCTACGACTCTCAGGGAAATCTGATCAATTACCTGTTAATCAATATCGACAATACCGAAATCACACAAGTATATAGCCAACTGGCAGAATTCGAAAGTTCGTTCTCTATGGTCAGCAAATTCGGCAAAATCGGATATTGTAGATTCGACATCTGGACACGTACCGGCTATGGGATCCCTCAATGGTATTATAATCTGGGAGAAGAAGCAACGACGCCCCTCTCTGAAATCATCGGTGTATACAAACATGTACACCCTGAAGACCGGGATTATATCCTGAAGTCCATCCAGCAAATGAAAGCCGGAGTAATCGAAAGCTTTTTCAAAGACTTGAGAATCACCACTGCCGAAGGCAACAAATGGACGCGGATCAATGTAATCCGTAACACAATGAACGATGATCCCCAAAAGCTGGACATGATCTGTGTCAATTATGATGTCACCGAATTGAAAGAAACCGAACAACGCCTGATCGAAGCCAAAGAGCGGGCAGAAGAAAGTGATCGTTTGAAATCTGCTTTCCTCGCTAACATGAGCCATGAAATCCGGACACCCCTAAATGCAATCGTCGGTTTCTCCGATTTGTTGGCCGAGTCGGACGACCGGGAAGAACGTTTCGGTTATTTGAAGATTGTACAAGAAAATAATGAATTGTTACTACAATTGATTTCAGATATCCTCGATCTTTCTAAAATTGAAGCAGGGACTTTCAAATTTATCAACGACCGGGTAAATGTTTATCAACTCTGCAATGAGATTGTCCGGTCTTACAGTATCAAGATTAAAAATCATCAAGTCAAATTGATATTCGATGAACAATCCCCGGTTTATTACATAACCAGTGACAAAAACAGGGTGATTCAGGTACTCTCGAATTTCATCAACAATGCGCTGAAATTTACTTCACAAGGTACGATTACACTGGGATATGAACTCTTGCCGAATCATGAACTCAAACTCTATGTCTGTGATACCGGCCAAGGCATTGCCGAAGAAAAACAAAAAGTCATATTCGACCGTTTCGTCAAATTAAATACTTTCGTTCAAGGTACAGGTTTAGGATTATCGATTTGCAAAAGTCTGGTAAAACAAATGGGAGGACAAATCGGTGTAAACTCCAAAGAGGGCGAAGGGTCTTGCTTTTGGTTCACCCATCCGATCTCCTTGACTCAAACAGAGAAAAAACGGAATAATCCTGAAAATTAAAGATTTTTTGTAATTTTACCTGTTTTAGTAGGTGCAATAAGACTATATTTTTATATCTCATTTATAAACTTAAACAAAAGTATAATGTATTAAACTGATAAAAGAACAGTAATTACCCTCGATGCCGGAGGGACTAATTTTGTTTTCGGAGCTATCCGGGGCAATCAGGATGTGATCAAACCGATTTCTCTTCCTTCCAATTCACATGATTTGGGTCAATGCCTGGAAACGTTGGAAAGAGGATTTCGGGAAGTAATCAACGCTCTGGATGAAAAACCGGTAGCCATCAGCTTTGCTTTCCCCGGTCCGGCCGACTATCCCAACGGAATCATCGGCGGTTATCTGCCTAACTTCCCTTCTTTCCGGGATGGGGTTGCCCTCGGTCCTTTTTTGGAAGACAAATTCGGGATACCTGTATTTATCAACAACGACGCAGATTTATTTGCTTACGGGGAGGCACTTGCCGGAGCATTGCCCGAAATCAACTCCAAACTGGAACGTCTGAACAGTGCCAAACGCTATAAAAATTTATTGGGATATACCTGGGGAACCGGATTCGGATTCGGATTTACCGTCAACGGACAAATGCACATCGGAGATAACTCTTGTGTGGAGACTTTCTGCCTGAGAAATAAAAAATACCCCGACGTGATCTGTGAAGATGGTGTGGCGATCCATGCTTTAAAACGTGAATATGCCAAAAATTCCGGAGATACCGATCACAACCTCGAACCCAAAGATATGTTCGATATCGCAGAAGGGACCCGGGAGGGGAATCGGGAAGCCGTCCTAAAAACTTTTGAAGACTACGGAGAAATCGCCGGAGATGCTATGGCAACCGCAGCAACACTGATCGACGGCCTGATCGTCATCGGCGGCGGAATTACCGCAGCCCGTAAATATATCATGCCTGCTTTATTAAAAGAAATGAGGGGACAACTACAACGCATGAACGGTGAAACCATTAGCCGGCTTCAGTTTAAAGTATACGACCTGGATGATTTCAATGAATTCGTCGAATTTGCCAAAGGAGGGTCCCGCGAACTGAAAATATACGGAACCGATAAATCAGTAGTCTACGACCCTATGAAACGCATCGGTATCACCATCTCAAAACTGGGTGCCAGCCGTGCCATCTCACTCGGAGCATACGCCTTCGCTTTGCAACAAATCGATAGACAGGAGTGAAGAGTTGAGAGAGTTAAAAGAGTTGCTGAGTTGCTGAGTTGCTGAGTTACTGAGTTGCTGAGTTGCTGAGTTACTGAGTTGCTGAGTTACTGAGTTGCTGAGTTACTGAGTTATAGAGTTATAGAGTTATAGAGTTGTTGGGGGGCTGAGTTAATGGGTGGGGTGTTGTTGCAGATAATGGATAAATTTGTTAATTGCTACAGATAGGCCCTGGCAATCCTGGAGGAGCAATTCACTTTTTTCTTCGGATATGTAGTTTAAATCTTTAGCAATATAAAGCATACTTTTAACTTCTCCACAGCTTCCTTTAGATATACAGAGAAAGCGTTTGAACATCGGATTGCTCCCGGATTCAAACCCTTCTGCGATATTATTCATTATCGAAATAGCTGCCCTTTGTATCTGCTCATTAAAACCCATATCTTTAATGGATGCAGTGTTCTGGTATATTTCCTTCACAATCCTTCGGGCTTCCTGCCAAATATTCAATTCTTCAAACTTAACTACTCCTCCCATAATTTATTTATTTAAATTCATATATAAACTCAATAACTCAATAACTCAATAACTCAGTAACTCAGCAACTCAGTAACTCAGTAACTCAGTAACTCAGTAACTCAGCAACTCAGTAACTCAGCAACTCTATCCCCTCTAAAAACTCTGCATACTATACAATTTGGTATAAATACCATTCAGACTCAGGAGTTCTTCATGAGTTCCCCGTTCGACGATTTCTCCTTCATGGAAGACACAAATCAGGTCGGCATTTTTGATGGTAGACAGGCGGTGGGCGATCACGATAGAGGTACGGTTTTTCATCAGATTATCCAGAGCTTCCTGTACTAGTTTTTCCGATTCGGTATCCAGGGCAGAAGTGGCTTCGTCCAGGATCATGATCGGAGGATTTTTCAATACGGCACGGGCTATACTCAGGCGCTGGCGCTGGCCCCCACTCAATTTGCCTCCCCGGTCACCGATTATGGTTTGGTAACCGTGTTCGGTTTGTAAAATAAATTCGTGTGCATTAGCGATACGGGCAGCTTGTTCAACCTGTTCCAAAGTGGCATTTTCGATACCGAAAGCGATGTTGTTATAGATCGTATCGTTGAATAGAATAGGATCCTGGTTTACATTCCCCATAAATTCCCGCAAATTATAAAAAGAAAGTTCCCGGATATCAATACCGTCGATACAAATTTTTCCACTATTCACATCGTAAAAACGGGGTAACAAATCGACAAAGGTACTTTTTCCGGAACCCGATTGGCCGACAAGGGCTACCGTTTTTCCTTTCGGAATGACCAGATTGATGTTTTTGAGTACCTGTTTACTTTCGTTATATGAAAAGTTGACGTCTTTGTATTCGACAGCTTGTTGGAATTGTTCCAGTTTTCGCGGATTTTCAGGTTCCTGTATAGAAGATTCTGCAGCCAGAATAACGTCTATACGCTCCATCGCTGCCAATCCTTTTTGGACGCTGTAATAGGCGTTAGTCAGGTTTTTCGCCGGATTGATGATAGAATAAAACAAACCGATATAGATAATAAAACTTGGACCCGATAAGTTGCCGGTATTATTCAAAATCAGCGTTCCTCCGAACCACAGGATGATGACTACGACGATCGTACCGAGAAATTCACTCATCGGATGGGCCAATGAACGCCGCCGCATCAGACGGTTTTGTATTTTCCGGTAGCTTTCGTTTTCCGTTGAGAATTTTTCAGTCATTTTGGGCTCTGCATTGAAAGCCTTGATGATTCGCAAACCGGATAAAGTTTCTTCCATTAAAGCCAGAATTTCTCCCATTTTCGTTTGTCCTTCCCAAGAACGGCGCTTCAGGTTTTTACCTACCCGGCCGATCAATAAACCCATAATGGGGAGAAGAATGAAAACAAATAAGGTGAGCTGCCAGCTCATAAACAACATGGAAGTCAGATAGACAATAATCAAAATCGGACTTTGGAAGAGCATATCCAAAGAACTCATCACGGAGGCTTCTACTTCTTGTACATCTCCGGTCATACGGGCGATAATATCCCCTTTGCGCTCTTCGGAAAAGAAGGGAAGAGGTAAGGATAATATTTTGGCATAGATTTTACGACGGATGTCCCTGACGACTCCATTCCGGATATAAATCAATTCATAAGCTCCCAAATAGGCGAAACCGGTTTTTAAAGCAGTAGTTACGATGGCTACCACCCCGATCAGAATTAAGGTTGTCGATGGACCGTAAGTGTATTTGATCGTTGTGATGTAGTAATTAAAAATTTGTCCGATAGATTCACTGTTAAATTCGAAAGGAACAAGTTCAGTTACATCCTGTTCGTTGTTGAATATAATCTTCAGGATAGGTCCCAGCATCGCGATGGAAAGACTTCCGAAAATCGCATGGAGGAAATTGAAGATGATACTTTTGGTAACCCGGAGTTTATAAGGTGGAATAAAACGCTTGAGAATAAGGATTAAATCGTGCATAGGTAAAGTTGCTGAGTTGCTGAGTTACTGAGTTGCTGAGTTGCTAAGTTGCTGAGTTACTGAGTTGCTAAGTTGCTGAGTTACTGAGTTGCTAAGTTGCTAAGTTGCTGAGTTGTTGCACTCTTAAACTCCAAAACTTCATAACTCTTTAACTCTTTAACTCTATAACTCTATAACTTAGTAACTCTATAACTCAGCAACTCTTTAACTAAATTCCTGTATAATTCGAGGGAGTAATCTGTTTCAGAGTTTTTTTCAGTTCAGCTGAAATATCGAGTGTGTCGATAAATTCTGCGATAGATTCCTGTGTAATTTTATTGTTGGTACGTGTCAAGGCTTTCAGTGCTTCGTAGGGGTTGGGATATCCTTCACGGCGCAGAACGGTTTGAATGGCTTCGGCCACGACCGCCCAGTTTTTTTCGAGATCTTTTTCGATCGCTTCTTTATTGATAATAAGCTTGTTCAACCCTTTCAAAGTCGATTTGACAGCAATAATCGTATGGGCTAAAGGGACACCGATGTTCCGCAGTACGGTTGAGTCGGTGAGATCTCGTTGAAGACGTGAAATCGGCAACTTATTACTCAGGTGATCGAATATGGCATTGGCGATGCCCAGGTTACCTTCTGAATTTTCGAAATCGATCGGATTTACTTTATGGGGCATAGCGGACGAACCGACTTCACCGGCTTTGATTTTCTGTTTGAAATAAGTCATCGAGATGTAAGTCCAGAAATCCCGGTCGAGGTCGATAATAATATTATTGATCCTTCGAAGGTTATCGAACAGAGCTGCAAAATTATCGTAATTGGAAATCTGGGTCGTGTATGTTTCCCGTTCGATTTTTAATTTTTGAGTTAAAAAGCGGTTTCCGAATTCAGCCCAGTCGATTTCCGGGAAAGCAATGTTGTGTGCATTGAAGTTACCGGTAGCTCCACCGAATTTTCCGGAAATGGCTACTTTTTTCAATAACTCCAACTGACGGCTCAACCGGTAAGTGAATACTTTGAGCTCTTTCCCTAAACGGGTAGGAGAAGCCGGTTGTCCATGAGTTTTGGCCAGCATCGGCACTTCTTTCCATTCTTCGGCCAGCTCTTCGAGTTTGGCGATCAGTTCGTCGATGACAGGATAATAGACATCGTGAACGGCATCCCGGAACGAACAGGGAACCGCTGTATTGTTGATATCCTGTGAAGTCAGGCCGAAATGGATGAATTCTTTGTATGGTTGCAGATTTAAAGCATCGAATTTTTCTTTGATAAAGTATTCGACAGCTTTCACGTCGTGATTGGTGACTTTCTCGATGTCTTTGATCCGCTGGGCATCTTCGACGGTGAAATTGAGGTATATTTCCCGTAATTGCTCGAAAGTCTGGTGATTGAAACCGGCCAATTGGGGAAGAGGTATTTCGCATAAGGCAATAAAATATTCCACCTCCACCGTTACCCGGTAACGGATTAAAGCACTTTCAGAAAAATAATTGGACAAATTTTCGACTTTATCTCTGTATCTCCCGTCGATCGGGGATATTGCTGTTAATGGTTGCATAGTATATAACAAGTGAATATTAGATTTATGTTCTACGAATTTGGTTCAATCAGACAATCTGCACTATTTTTGCTCACAAAAATAGAAAAAATAGCCGGAAAATCTGCTTTTTCCTCCTTACATTTGTCTTCAATTTAAATTGAGTTTGATAAAATGGGATTCTTTACAGGGATACAGCTTTATGGAAAAGCATCCGGAATTTTGTTCAGCCGGAAATTCTGGTGGTTTTTACTTTTTCCGGTCATTATTTTATTGCTATTGTTCATTGGGGGAAATATCCTGATTTCTTTAGCGGGGGATAGCCTGTACGGCTTGATCGAGGCTAAGCTTACTGCCTGGGTGGGGGGCATCTCCTGGCTGCAATGGGTGACGACCACGACAAGCGTGCTGATTAAGATTGTATTGCGGATCCTGTATTTCTTCCTTTTCGTTGCTTTCGGCGGATATATTGTGCTTGTCGTTATGTCGCCGGTATATTCCTGGCTGTCCGAACGGACAGAGGCTCATCTTACCGGAAGGGAATTTCCCTTTAGTTTCAAACAGTTTGCCTGGGAGATTTCCCGGGGAATCCTGATCGCCCTGAGAAATATGATTTTTCAGTTAGGTATTTCTTTTGTATTATTTCTTTGCTCATTTATTCCGCTTGTGGGGGTAATCGCTCCTTTTGCCATCTTCTTTACCTCGGCTTATTTTTACGGTTTTGCCTTTATCGATTATGCTATCGAGAGAAAGCGTTTTAATGTCAGACAGAGCGTCCGTTATGTGAATAAAAATATCGGTTTGGTGACAGGAATAGGTACTGTATTCGCTTTGGCTCTTATGATTCCGGCCCTAAGCCTGGCCGCTTGTTGTTTTGTGTCATTATTGTCGGTAATTGCCGGTACTATTGCAGTAGAAAGGATGAACGATAAATCTGTTAAATAAAGCAATCGCTATTTTCCAACCCATCTGCATCGGATTTGCTGTTCGATTTCTTCTTTGGAGAGGGGTGTGCGGATTTCTGTACGGAAGGGGTGACCCGGGAGCAGATCTTTATAGTTGTCTGTAAAAACCGCTTTTACTCCGGGGAGGTAAAACATGACATCACAGGCCAGACGGTCGGTGGTGGCTGTCAGGTATTTTTTGCCTTGCTCTTCGGATATTTGAATCTGAATATCGGGTTGTCTGAGCAGTAACTCTTTCGGTAGAGCAAAATATACATTTTGGCGGTCTACGATTTTTTTGCCTTGCCGGATGGTGATGACGGCCATGGTTTCCCGGTGTGAATTGTCTTGCAGCAAACCGGCGATTGACGATGCTGCGATTGGGGCGGCTTTGTTGGCTTTGATTTTATATTTGCCTTGCCGGGTTTGATGCAGTTTTCCGTCGAATCCTTTTATCTCTAAGGTATAGGTTCCTGCGAGAGGAGTTGGCAGATCGTTTACCACCCAGAGTTTCAGACTGTCTGCCGTTAACTGGGGAGCTAATATCACCGGCTTGCAGGCTTCCCGTAGCGCATACTGGGCCGCTTTCCAGTTGTGGTAATAATCGGTTGTCGACCAGCTGGCTACCGGCCAGCAATCGTTCAGCTGCCAAACCAGCGATCCCATACAATAGGGCATATGCCGCCGATGTGTTTCCATGGCTATTCGCATGGCCCGGGCTTGCAATACCTGGCTCATGTATAGCATTTGCCCGAAATCTTCCGGTACCTGATAATACCAGCCCATGTATTCCCGGATGCGCAGGTTGCCGATTCCACTGCGTTGATGAGCCGACATGATCTCCGATTCGATGTCGTAATCTTCCGGTAAAGTGTATTGCCGGACGGTTTCAAATTCAGGGAAGGATTGGAAACCGTGTTCACTGATGAAACGGCCGATATTTTTTTCGTATTCTTCAAACTTGTGCTTTTCGTGCCATACCCCCCAGTAGTGGTTATCCCCCCGGTTGGCAGGGCGGATTTCATGGTCTCCGATTTCCGGTCCCGACATCGGTGAAGAAGGCCAGTAATCGTCTCCATCGGTATATTTTTCAATCACTTCGGGCAGGAGCCGATGGAAGACATCGGTGTAGGCCTTGAAAATCCGTTCTTGTTGTTGCTGGGTATATTCTCTTTTCCATCCCCAACCTCTCCAGGCTGCATCTATTTCGTTGTTTCCACACCACAGGGCTATACAGGGATGATTTCTTAGCCGGATAACGTTATCGACGGCTTCTTGTTTTACATTTTCCAGAAATTCAGGATCGCCGGGATACATGGCACAGGCAAACATAAAATCCTGCCAGACCATGATGCCGTGGCGATCACAGAGTTCATAGAAATAATCGTCTTCGTAAATACCTCCACCCCAGATCCGGATCATATTCATATTGGCATTTGCGGCATCCGTCACCATTTTTTCGTAATCCGAACGACTGATTCTGGGGAGAAAAACATCGTTGGGAATGGCATTGACTCCTTTGGCAAAAACAGGGATTCCGTTCAATTCAAAGTAGAAAGTTTCTCCCTGGGTATCTTGCCGGCGTACTAATTTCAGAGAACGCAGACCGGTGGTTACTTCGCGGCTGGCAACTACTTTTCCGTCTTTTTTCAAATCGATCCGGAATGAATAGAGGTTGGCTTTTCCTAAACCGTTACTCCACCATAATCTGGGTTTTTTAATGGTAAACGGGAGGGTTAACCGGTTTTCTCCCGGTTGGGTTTCCACCTCGCTTTTCGCCAATATCCGGGAATCACATTTTACTTCTGCGATCAGTTTTTCGTGATGTTCCGTCGTCAAACGGACAGATGCTTTCAAATCGGCTTGTACGGGAGTGACTTGCGGCTGTTCGATAAAAACCTGTTCGATATTCAGGTCATCCCAGCCTTCCAGGAAAATCGGCCGCCAGATACCTGAAGTGACTAACCGCGGGCCCCAGTCCCAACCGAAATGATAAGGGGCTTTCCGGCTGAAAACGCTCACCCGGTTAGGGCCCATTCCTCCGTTTTCGCTTTGGTCGTTGGAAGCCGGCAAGGGTAATCCGTATTTTTCCATTTCTTCCATACTTTGCCGGATGGGAGAACGAAAGCGAAGATGCAGTATATTTTCTTTACCGGAAAGCAGGCCGGAGACATCTGCTTTCCAGGTCCTGAACATATTGTTGGTGGATAGAAGAGGCTGACCGTTCAGGGTGATGTCGCACCAGGTGTCTAATCCCTGAAATACGAGCTGTTTGTGTTTTTGCCCGGCCAATTGTTCATCCACCTGAAAACGAAGTTCGTATTCCCAGTCGACTTTATCGATCCATTGGATGTGTTTTTCATTGTCGCGATAGAACGGATCTTCGATGATCCCATTGTTTATCAGATCGGTATGTACTGTCCCGGGTACTTCGGCCGGTAACCATTTACCGATATGGTATTGCCTGAATTGCCAGTTATTTCCTAGCTCTTGCCGTATGGGAGGGGTAGAGGCAAAACTCATCGAATAGAGTGAAAAAACGACTAAGGTGATTACAAATTTGCTCATAACCGGGATTGAAATAATGAAACGTTACAAATATATGCAAAGGCGGGAGCAAAAACAACAAATTTGTTTGATTGATTTTGCCGGGCTGCATCTTATATTTATAAAAGAAAATTTGATGGAAGGAGTTGGATAAGATAAAAAAGCTTATATTTGTTTACCTATTACAAAATACCGATGATGCTTATGTCAGGGATATATACGTTCAGGAAGCTTGTTTTGCTTGTGCTGGGGATTTGCTGGTTGAACACGCTTGGGGCTGCCGAACCCGAAAAAGTCGTTTATAAAGTGGATATTAAAGACGAGATCGGTCCGGAAGTGTGGCGTCTGGCCCGAAAATCTTTCGACCTGGCCTGGCAGGAAAAGGCGGATTATATTTTGATTCATATGAATACTTACGGTGGGATGGTCGTGTATGCCGATTCTTTGCGTAGTATGATTCTGAACTCACGGAAACCGGTATGGGTATTTATCGATAATAATGCTGCCTCTGCCGGGGCATTGATTTCTATTGCCTGCGACAAAATCTATATGCGCGAGGGGGCGAATATCGGGGCGGCTACGGTCGTGAATCAAACGGGTGAGGCGATGCCCGATAAATATCAGTCCTATATGCGCTCGATGATTCGTTCTACGGCAGAAGCTCAGGGCAGGGATACGTTGGTTCAGGGCAGGGATACGGTTTATCGTTGGAAGCGGAATCCGCATATCGCCGAAGCCATGGTGGATCAGTCTATTTATATCCAGGGTATTACCGATAGCGGACGGGTAGTGACTTTCACTGCCCGGGAAGCCATGAAATACGGTTTTTGTGACGGAATGGCAGAAAGTGTGGAGGAAGTATTGAAAAAAGAACAGGTTGAAAACTATACGATCCGGAGCTATCATCCTACCGTCACCGATCGGATTATCGGTTTTCTGATCAATCCCGTGATACAGGGATTGTTGATTATGGTCATTGTCGGTGGTATCTATTTCGAATTGCAGACCCCGGGGATCGGTTTTCCTTTGGCTGCCGCCCTGACGGCTTGCCTGCTCTATTTCGCTCCCTTGTATCTCGAAGGGTTTGCCGGGTACTGGGAGATCATTGCTTTTGTCGTGGGAGTCGTCTTGTTGCTTCTGGAAATTTTTGTGATTCCGGGCTTCGGTGTAGCAGGTATTTCCGGAATTGTATTGATTATAGTGGCCTTGGTTTTTGCAGGGATAGATCATTTCTCTTTCCGTTTCCTGGGTGATTTTGTACGTCCGTTGGTGCGTTCCCTGTTTCTGGTGGTGAGTGCTTCTTTGGTATCCTTGTTGATGAGCATGTGGTTGGGGGCTAAATTATTCGGGAGCCGTCGTTGGGCTTTTGCCTTGCATGCTGAACAAAAACCGGAAGACGGTTATGTAGGAGTAGATTTGTCGGTACGGGAAGAAATCGGCAAACAGGGGATCGCGGTGACAGATTTGCGGCCTGCCGGGAAAGTGGAAGTAGGCGGAGAAGTGTATGATGCCGTCTCTTTGTTGGGAGATTATATCGAAAAAGGAAATCGGGTGATGATAAAAAAGTATCAGGCAGGACAGGTATATGTCGTGAAGTGTGAAAAATGAAGATTGTAATTAAGTAGGATGGGAGTTACTGATTTACAAGTGTTGCAGGCTTTTAAAAAAGGACAATTGGAATTGTTTTACCGTAGAATTTATCCGGGATTATTGTTGTATGCTGTAAAAAATGCAGGTGACCGGCATGATTTTCTGGCAGAAGATTGCGTACAAAATGCTATTTTTAATGCCTGGAAAAGAAGAGACTCTTTTGATTCTATCTATACATTGAAATCTTTTTTATACACTTCTGTAAAAAATGAGATCATCAGCCTTTACCGGAAAGGAAAAGCACAGGAACGGTATTCTTCCCAGCTGGAAAATGAAGCATTTTTTGCCAATACGGTTATCGACCAGGAGACACAGTTGTTGTTGTTCAATGCTATTCACAGCTTGCCGGATAGGGAACGTCAGATTTTTGAATTAAGTTTTATTGAAGGTTTGAAAAATATTGAAATTGCCGAACAATTGGGCGTTTCGGATAGTACGGTTAAAAAGGCGAAAGCCAAAGCGCTCGAAATTTTACGGGAAAAATTGGATCCCCGGTTATTTCTTTTTTTCTTCCTGGGATAATAAAGAGGACCGATGGATAATAAACGAATTTACGATAATTATGCTTTTATAAGCTATAAGCGTGAAGATGAAAAATGGGCGGAATGGCTTCAGCGTAAACTGGAAGGGTATAAATTACCTACAATACTAAAGAAGACAAATCCGTCATTGCCCAGGCATTTACGTCCAATCTTCCGGGACAAGACAGATTTGGGGGGGGGTATATTAAGCGATGAACTTGAAAAACAATTACAGAGCTCTGAATTCCTTATTGTTATCTGTTCGCCTCATGCCTCACGATCGGAATGGGTGAACAAAGAAATTCAGGTATTTATCGACGAAGGACGTTTGGGAAATATCATCCCGTTTATTGTTGAAGGACTTCCTCATGCCGGTTCTGCTGTAGAGGAATGTTTCCCCCAGGCGTTGAAGAATATACCCAAGGATAAGGAGTTGCTGGGGATCGATGTACAGGAGATCGGTAAAGAACGGGCTTTTATTAAAGTTATAGCCCGGATGTTGTCGCTTCGCTTCGATAGTTTGTGGCAGAGATGGCAGCGGGAGAAAAGGTTACGTCGTAGTTATGTCGCTACGATGCTGGCTTTTTTGCTGATTATCTTTTATTTTTTTGCTATTCCTTCAAGGGTAGAGCTCACCGTGAAAGATTTATCTCACCGATTGCCGTTGCCTTCCTGTGCAAAAATTATTTTCAACGGTACAGAACAGAATATCGGTTCTTTGGATACGGTTTTAATCCTGGATAATATCCGGCCGTATTATAAAGGACGGCCGTATATGTTGGAATTTAATGCCGGTTATTACGATACTTTACGTTTTCAGGGACATTTTTCCTGGGGAATGACGACCTATGTGACATTGGAGTTGAAACGTGACAGTACGTTCGGTGTCTATCAGGGAATAGTTTACGATGAACAAGAGGGGGTGCCTGTCCAGGATGCCGTTGTTACTGTCGATAATCGGACAACCAGAACCGATGTCCGTGGGATTTTTAAAATAGTTTTTCCCTTACAGGAACAGACTTTGTCCAAGTTTGTCCGAATAGAGAAAGAAGGCTATCTTCCCCGTTTACGGGTCGACGAGTGTCCTGATGCCAAAAACCTTACTCCTTATCCCATGCGGAAAAATACATAGGACCGGCGGGTGGGCTTGAGTTAAAAGAATTGTTCCAGCGTACTGATCGGGTTAAAATTAAATGAAAAGAACGATTATGATGAAGTATCAGTCAATAACCATACTGTTTGTTCTGCTTTTTTTATTCCGGATAGCACAATCGCAATGTATAGAGACCGGATATGTCAAAGAATATAATGGGGTTGAGGAAAAGACACCTTTGCCAGGAGTAGAACTTCAGGTGGTCGGTTCTCCTTCGGCTGTCAGTGACGAGCAAGGACGTTTCGAACTTCATTTTGCCGTGTTAAAGCCAGGACAGGCCGTAAAGTACAATGAGATTTATAAACCGGGATACATCCTTTTTAATAAAGAAGCGTTGGAGATATGGAGGATTTCCGATAATAAGACTCCCTTTGTGGTGGTGATGTGCCGGGAAGGTGAGTTCCGGGCTTTGAAGAAAAAGTTTTACGGGATTATTGAAAAATCGTACCGCGACGATTATCTGCGTCAGAAGGAGCTGGCTGAAACCAGTATTGCCAATGAATTGGAACTAACCGAAAAATTGAAACAACTGGAAAAATCTTATCAGGAAAAACTCAGTAATATAAATACCTATGTTGAAATCTTTGCCCGTATCGACCGGAACGAAATGGACGATAAAATAAGCCGGGCCTTGCAATTGGTGGAAGAAGGCAAGATCGATGAGGGAATACGTTTATATGAGGAATTGGAACTGATCGGTCAGACGAACGAGCAGTTGAATAAATGGAATACCGGTGAAAGGGTGATTCAGGCCGGACAGACTATGAAAAACGAGGCTCAGCAGGATTTATTATTGATGGCTGATAAACTTCGTCAGCAAGTCGGTCTTTATGAAATGGGTGGTTGGGACTATAACGATCAGCGTATCGAAACTACTCATAAGCTGGTAGAAGTTTACCGGCTGCTGAATAAAGCCTTTCCCGGCGAATTTGCACCCCAATTAGGGCAATGGCTTTGTCTGGAAGGGGATAACTCGAATGATCCGGATACCTTGTTTGCTAAAGTTACCGAGGCTGCCCGACTTCCATCCTATGCCGGACTGATTATGTTAGGAAATCTGTATGAATACCGTTCGGTCAAGGAGATTCAGTATCTTGAGAAAGCGCGAAGCTGTTATGAACAAGCTTTATCGCTGATCTCTGCTGATGATAGTAGCCGCTACGCAGAGAAAAGATTGAATTCTTTTTATGATTTTACAGACTCGACGACCGGACATCCTATTTATTATAAAATATTGTCGGCTCAGGAAAAAACAGTCGCTATTTGGCCTAAAAGTATAATTAGCTATAATGATCCTGAGGGAGAATTGGTTTTACCTGAGTTTGTAAAATACAAAGAGGAGAAATACCGTCTCGTATCGATCGGAGCTAATGCATTTAAAAATAATAAGCGGTTATTGTCGGTTACGCTACCTAAGAGTGTCACCGGGATCGGTGAAAATGCTTTTTACGGCTGTTTTTCTTTGGAATCTATCCGGGTGGGAGAAAATGTGGAAATGGTAGCTGAGGGGGCTGTACCTGAATCTACTCTATTGATACTTCCCGATAATACCCGGAAATTACAGGGATGGCTTTATGATTTCATTTATAAACGTTTCGAATTTATGCTTCAGGATTCGAAGAACATCGGACTTGCCGGATATGCCATTTATCATTTGGCCGACGACCTGTTGAAAGATAAAGTGACACCTGATGATCATAAAGCTTTTTATTGGTATCTGAAAGGACATATTTTAGCTGATAGTGTATACGCCGAGTGTAATTTAGCAGAAGCGGCAGCTTGTTTCAGACAAGCGCTTGAAAAGGGGGGTGCTGTTGCAGCTTATCGGCTCGGTTTACTGTATTATTGGGCCGGGGATTATCGGAATGCTTATGATTTTTATGTTCGGGCTGCCGATGCGGAAATTTTGGAGGCTGATAACCAGCTGGCTTATATGTATGCAAAAGGTCAGTATGTAAAACAGGATTTTACAAAAGCTATGGTTTATATCGACAAAGCGATTGCCCGGGATTCTGCCGATCCGAATTACATCGATTCCAAAGGGGAAATCTACCTGATGATGGGACAGCGGGATAAAGCTGCCGAAGCCTGGAATAAGGTGGTTAAAATGGACCCGGCGTTTGACCGGAGCCGGTCTGATTTATATAAAAAGCTGTATGGAATACCGGAAACCCAATTGTCGGATTCCAGTAAGAGACTGAATAATTATATCGATATTGTTCGGGCAGTGGCCCGGACAGAACATGCCCGTTTCTTTAATGCTTGTGAAATGCCTGAATATGAAGAACTACTGGCTATCGGAATAATTGCCGTTCAGGTGATGATAAAGAATAAAACCCCCGAACAATTGGAAAAATACAATGCTTTCTATTTGGCTACTGCAATCCAATGGGCTATTCAAAATGAATTGCAGATAAGATACAAATGGTATGGACAGGTTATTCCTCATCAAAGAATGGAGATTAAAAAAGAAAATAAGTGGTTAAATCAAAATCAAATGCTTTTTCTTTCTATATACCGGACCATCGTTTTACTATATAACCATATCGGTTTGTTTCAAGAGAATAATCTTCGGTCTGAAATTGAGAATGCAAGCCGTATTTTATTGCAGGCAATCGATAGTATCCCTGTTTCTCACCGCGATCTTGCCCGACAACTCATTTATGAACAGAAGTTTGTGAGTGAAATAGCCAAAGAACAGGGAAAAACATTTGAAGCATGTTACAGAGATATTATGCCTGTTGTAAATTTTTTGTGCCAGGCAATCAGTATAGTTGGACAGAAAATAGAATATAATAAGAACATCACTTTTGATCCGGATTTTTCTGATTCTTCCAGTATGCTTTTTTCAGAGCCTCCTAAAAAATATCTCGATATCGTTCGGATTATTGCACAGGCCGAGCAAAAAAATCTTATCGACCGTAAACAGAATTTTATCGATTACGAAGAATTGTTGTCGGTCGGAATAATCGCTGTGCAAGTTTTAACAGGAAAAAAAACTGCCGAAGAATTGGAAAAATATAGCAGTGTATACCTTGCAAGTTCGATTCATTGGGCCATTCAGAATGAATTGAAAATACGATACAAATGGTATACTCCTGTCCGGTTCGGCAAGCTGATGAGTACTGAAAATGAGCAGGATTCGTTGCTCTCTCAATATATGACTGTCGTCTGGCTCCAAACTGCCGGAGCTCTGTATAACAGAAAAGATTCTATCGATAACCGTTCACTCAGAGCGGAGATAGAACAAGTGGGGAGTGCCATTCTTAAAGAAATAAGCCGGCTTCCTGCCGATCAGCGTCAGTGGGTCACAGCCCTTTTTATTCATCAGAAAGAACTTGGAGAAATTGTTGAAGCGTATGGCATCCGGGTGGAAGATTGTTTGAGAAGCCTTTCACCGTTTTGGAAAAAAATAAAAGAAATAGGGAGAAAGAAATACCGATAGCCTGAATCAGTCACTTTCGGATATTTTTAGCTACCTTATAAAAAAAATTCAAAAAAAATTGTCTTTTTTTACCCCATTTTAGATCGATTGCGTTATAGGGATGTTTTAAGGAAGGAGCTAAAATGGAAAAATTGGAACATACTGTCTTTCAGATCTCCGAATTGATCGGGAAAGAAAGGTTTGGAACGCTTTCGGAGGAAGAAAATGAAGTGTTGGAGGAGTGGCGCCGGCAATCTGCTGAACATGAGACCCTGTACCAAAAATTGCAGGATACCCGCTATTTATCGGAATCTGTTGCCCGGTTGTCCGGTATCGATACCCGGCAGCCTTTACTGCATATGCAGAGACAAATTGCCGGCTTTACCCGTCGCAGGCAAGTCCTTCGTCTGCGGCAGATCGGTGGAGTGGCAGCTCTATTCCTTATTTTGTTGGGGAGCTTCTGGTTGGTTCACCGGCAGTCTTCGCTTCGGCAACCTCCGGTCGACCGGCCCATTCTGGCAGGAGGGCCTCGTGCTGTTTTACATTTGGGAAACGGCGAACTCATCCATTGGGATACCTTGCAACAAACGATTACACAAGGAGAGGTCAGGATTTCTAAGACCGACGACCGGAAATTATCCTATGATAGCCGGCAGGAAAAAAATGAGAAATCAGGAAAAGTGGTGTATAATGAAATAGAAATTCCCCGTGGCGGAGAATTCGATTTGGTTTTGGCAGATGGGACCCAGGTATGGTTGAATGCAGAAAGCCGTTTGCGTTATCCCGTTGAATTTTCGGGAAAAGAGAGAAAAGTCGTATTAGAAGGGGAAGCTTATTTTCAAGTAAAGAAAAATCCATCACTTCCTTTTCGCGTAGAAATCCGCAATCAGGTCATCGAAGTGTTGGGTACGGAATTTAACGTTTCGGGGTACAAAGACGAGGTACATGTCTATACGACATTAGTAAACGGGAAAGTAAAAGTAGCAACTACCGGCAGGGATATGACTTTGTTACCCGGTGAGCAGTGTGTGTTGGATACCGGTGACGGCTCGATGATCAGGCAACAGGTCGATGTCGATAAAATAATCAGTTGGAAAAAGGGGAAATTTATTTTGGAAGAACAGACCCTGGAGCAAATTATGCAGAAGCTGGCCCGGTGGTACGATATCACAGTTTTCTATCAGAATCCGGCATTGAAAAACAAGGTTTTTAAAGGAAGTGTACCCCGGTATGCTGAATTACAGCAGGTATTGAATATTTTAGAAAAGACCGGTGAAGTGCAATTTCATATTCAGAATCGCACGGTCATTGTCAAGGAATAGATATGGATTTTCTGACTACTCAAACCGGTTATGAATTTGTGTATCGTAAAGGTGTTTTAAATACCGGTGAAAAGGTGACTTTGGAATTGAAAGAAGCAACGGCAGAGCAGGTTTTGGATGCTTTGCTCAAATCCAGGGGATACGATTATGAAATAGTCGACCAGGTGGTGGTCATCCGTAAAGGGGCGGCTGTGTATGCGCCTGAAATTCCTCGGCATGTTCGGGTGCTGCAAGGGACGGTGAAGGATTGCGGAGGAAGGCCCTTGCCCGGGGTTACGGTCAGGATAAAAGGAACGACCCTGGGGGTGGCGACGGACCAGAACGGTGGTTATCGTTTGGAACTTCCTGCAGATAAAGAGATTCGCATCCTTTTTTCATTCGTAGGTATGCAGGAGCAGGAAAGGGTTGTCCGGGATCAGAAAGTGTTGGATGTGATATTAAAAGAAGAGATTGCCGAAATGGAAGAAGTGATTGTAACCGGTTATTCTACCCGTAAAGTGAGTGAAATGACCGGGGCGGTACAGCAATTCCGGGGGAAGGATATCGTACAGTCGGCGACCGGCGGAAATCTGATGAATGCCTTGAAAGGCCATACAACCGGTTTACAGATTACGGGTAGTGACGGGACGCCGGGAAAGGACGGGGCTTTGTTGCTGAGAGGACTGGGAACGTTTTACGGGAATGATGACGGTAGTGGCAGCAGTTCGACTCCTTTGATTGTGATCGATGGGGTGATTACGGATTATACCAGTATCAGTGGGGTCATTTCGCCTTCGGATATCGCGGATATTACGGTATTGAAAGATGCAGCTTCTACGGCTATTTACGGTTCGAGGGCTGCGACGGGCGTGATCGTGGTGACGACCCGGAAAGGGATAAAGGATAAAATGACCGTTTCACTGGATGTGAAAATGGGAATCAGTACTCCTGTTTTCGGCGGGCTGAAGTATATGAATTCATCCGAATTGTTGGAATTCGGGGAAATGACATTACGGAATTGGTGGGATACCAACGAGAATTTGAGGGAGATGTATGCAGACCGGGAAACTTTTGTACAGGATACGCTGGGAGTGCTACGGAATAATTTCGATCTGACGAAGACAACCGATTGGCGCGATTTGGCTTACCGAACCGGATTGAGTAAAGATGTGGCCATGAGTATCCGTGGCGGAGGAGATAAAATGCAATATTATTTTTCCTACAATTATTACGATGAGAAGGGGACTCAGGTGGGCTACGACTTGACCCGTCATCTGTTTAAGGCAAGGATGGATTTCGATATCACCGAATTTCTGAGCTTCGGGGTAAACATGAACGGTACGTTTCAGAAAAGTGTGAGCCCTTATACCGGTTTGGTTACTATGGAGAGTATTCATCCCTGGATATCGCCTTATAATGAAGACGGGACTTTAAAATACAATATGGAGGCGTGGAGTGACATGGTGATGAGTGCCGAAGCTTTGGTGAATCCTCTGCGGGACAATGCATACAATGACCTGACAGAATTACGGAATAATTTGTTCGGTTCCTTTTCAGGGATATTGAAGCCTTTTTCATGGCTGACTTTGAGTTCCACCAATACCTTTACTTTAATCAATACGAATGCCAATGAATATCTGGATAGCCGGACTTATAGCGGTAATCATAGCAGTAATAATGTGAGTAACGGTACGCTGAAAGTGGATGACGGACGAAGCTGGAGTTTTTTGACCTCCAATATATTGCGTTTGCAACATCGTTTCGGAGAGCATAGTCTGGGTGGTTTGCTGGGCCAGGAGTGGTATGAACGCCACAGCCGCACCTCCCATGTAGAAATGTATGACCAGCTGATTGCGGGGGAACGGAATGTCGGAGGATTTGCCAAACAAGGGAGAAAAAACGATGCCGGAGTGGTGCCGACGGGGACAGAGAGTGATGCGGGTAGTTTTTCGGTATTTTCGGAAATAAATTACAATTACAGTGGAAAATATATGGCTTCCGTATCCTTCCGTACCGACGGTTCGACTAATTTTGGAAAAGATTGGTCAGGTTGTCCGTGATAGAGCAAGCCTCCGACAATCCCCGTTCTGCCATCGGGATAGACCTGTCGGAATCCGAATGAGTGCGGAGCCGAGTCATAGTAGAGTTCAATCTCACACGGACAATTCGGGTTCTGTTCCCATTACTTCAAACGGTCAATACATTTTTGCAGGGTGTCGTTCTTGATTTCCTTTGCGTAGGCGGTAGGTATTTTGCCTGCTACTGATATATAATAGTGGCAGGCAAAATGTTTATATTAAATCTCGGATTGATGATAGAATAATTTCTCCTAATGTAGATGTACTGATATATGTTATAATATAATTATTCTTTGTTGATTTGTCGATTGGATGTGTTGTGCGAATTAGGACGTAAGTTCCATCTTGAGTTTGTTCAATCGAACAAACGACCCCACTAAATTTGAGGGTATCATTTTGAATGAAAACCTTCTGCTCATTTTTTAATTGTGTCTTTGTATTTCTTACATATAATGTACTTATCCATAAATGTTCTTGTTTTTGACAAGCTTTACATTCAGCATAAAGTGTTTGCTGCTCTCTTATGCTTACAAAAAAACTCAATGCCAAGATTAGAAGTATAAATAGTATCACGAGTAAAGTTCCCCATTTAAAACGGAAGCCAAATGATGAATCTAATATGTTCTGCAATTCAGGACATCTATTGCTTAAATTTAAAAATCCATTTGTATCCATAATATGAAGAGTTCCTTATATCGTTTGCAAAGAACTTGTCAGTTGGTTCTAAACATAACACGATACCGCACTGGCTACCTTGTTCCCAGCATCCTGAAAATTCCTCTTCTGAATACTTAAACTTTGCTCCAACTGGATCTGCAACATGATAGATTTTTTTATTCCGACGTTGTGAAATTTTATACAAAACAACAAAGTGTTCCTTATTCCAATGTATAATACATGGCAATGGTGTATCTTTACATAACTGTAATAAGGAAACTTTTGCACATAATGTTTCAAAACCAATTTGCTTAGCAGCATAGTCTAAGCCGAGCAATGTAACCCCCCGGTTAGTAATAGAGCACATATCTCGCAAGTATTCTAATGAGAAATCCTTTCCGTAGAAAGACGCAATCATACGGAGACATGTTGGACCACAGTCCATACTATCATACTGGGAATATAAAGGAATTTGGGCCATTTATAATTACACAATACTTCGGTAAATTTTACCGATTTTAAAAATTAAACATTCGAGCCGGTTTTTCCGGTTCAATACACCAACGAGTTCATTGAAATATTGTCAAAAACGAATCTTCAAGCAGTAAGATTTATGTGTGCTTTCCAATGTGATAATTTGCTGAGATTAAACAAGAAAAGTATTGCATAATTCGATGATTATTAGTAAATTAGAAGTATACAACCCCTTCTGATTATGGCTAAAAAATCTCTTCTTATGCAATACCAATCCGAGTGCCAAGAGGCTCTCAAATCAGTAGCAAATATACACAAACCATTTGAAAAAGTCTTCATGGATGTAATGAAATTGTTTATGGCCATCCCCGACAGGATAAACTTTCTTCAATTGGGACGATATGGAGAATTCTCGGAGCAGACCTATCGAAACAATTTCAAGAAAGACTCATTTGACTGGTTTTCATTTAATGAGCAACTTGTCAAAGAGCACCTGCATGGTACAAGAAAGGCAATTGCCATAGATCCGTCCTATATATCCAAGTCCGGAAAGAAAATCCCTTGGTTGGGATATTTCTGGTCAGGTTGTGCAGGAGAATACAAGCGAGGTCTTGAAATCATGGGAATCGGAGTCATCGATGTAGACAATCACGAATGCATGACTTTAGGCTCGGTTCAAAGTCCCGACACCAAAACCCTGAACAATATTGACAAGACTCTTGTCGATTGGTACGCAGGCTATCTGATAAACAGAAAAGAACAAATTCAACGTATATCCAACATTGTTGTTGCAGACGCTTTCTTTTCCAAAAGCACATTCGTCACACCTATGTGTGATAACGGCTACAATGTTATCAGTCGTTTCAGGAATGATGCGGTTCTTTTTTATCCGACAACGGCAAAACATACTGGAAAGAAAGGACGGCCAAAGCTATACGATGGTACAATAGATTTCTCCAGCCTTGACATCTCCAGATGTACGGAGCATAAAGTTGACAAGGGAAAGCTATATGGGCTGAAAGCCTGGTCCAAAGCCATGAGACGCATGATTAGCCTTGCCGTCTGGTACCCTGAGGAAAACAGTACTGACAAGTGGCAGCTGTACTTCTCGACAGACCAAAACCAATCGGCGATTGATGTCTTGGAATATTACAGGACACGATTCCAGTTGGAGTTCTGCTTCAGGGACAGCAAGCAGTATGCAGGAATCACAGACTGCCAGTCAACAGACTTCAGAAAACTGTCATTCCACTTTAATGCGTCACTTACGGCTATCAATCTGGCAAAAGCAGCTTGCAAAAGGATTGGAATACCTTATTCCATCTCATCATGCAAGTCGGTAATACACAATGCTTATATGCTTGAACGATTTATTTGCGTGTTCGGCATTCAACCGGACACAACATTAATTGACAAAATTTTCAAAGGACTGATTCTATTTACTGCCAGAGCCGCTTAGGCTCAGCAAATTTTTAACGAACTATTGATTACAAGTTTATCAACAGAAAGTCATTTCCATCATACGCAATAATTCTTTTATCATCATCGCTTACACAGAATGCCTGTAGTCTTTTATTTATCACATATGTCTCAAGGATATTACCTTGCCAATCGCATTTTACAACTTTGGTCTCTGCCGTACCATCAGAATGCTTCTTATCCATATCAGATGCTTTTAAACCCCAGTATAAAGCATAAATATAGTTATCGGTTGTGCTAATATCTTTAAATTGGATTGGGTTTGCCTCCCAAACATCAGCTTCAGATATTGTAGTATAGTCAAAAGACTCTATTGCTACTATAACTGTTTTATCCAGACTATTAATAAAATCATATATTTGAATAGCAGGAAACATTTGAAAAGCGTATACTCCCATTTTCTTCTTGTGATTATATGAGAATTTTCCATGATTTAAAATCCAAGAAGGGTATCGTTCATCAAAGATAAGTTTCCTTATTTCGGTAACAATCGGCTGGCTGTTATGATTATCTGAGTGATATATAGCTTGTATGCCTGACATTGGCTGTCGTCCTATGAAATAATACTCATCTGGAGATTTGTAAAATGCTTGCTTTGCCTCCAAGACCATTTCATATGGAGTTCGCGCATTATTGGACATCAATGCTTTAGATGTTCTAAGTATAGTATCATTAGAGATAATGTTGATATAGGGTTGATCACGTTCAACTACATACATATTTCCATTATTATCCCAAAATGATACAGGAGCAAATATGCTGTAATAATTATTTTCTTCTCTGAAAAAGGTTTTGCGAAATTTTAATAAAGTGTTATTATAATCAATATCATAAGAACAAAGCATTTGATGCCCGTAACCCCCAACATAATCATAAGTAAGATATAATGAATGCTCAATAATTCTTAAATCCTGAATATTCTTGATTTGCAGGGTGGAGTCAACCACAAAAGGGGTTGAAGAAACTCTTGAAACACTCTGAGCAGTGGTATTACCACATGATACGACACTTAACATGAATAAGACGAGACAAGTGGCATAAGTTAAATTTTTCATAATTCATTATAATTTATGTGACACATTTTTATTTGATTAGATTGAATTTCAAAGATTGACACCGGTGGGCAAACAAAACGATACGGACATAATTTGCATTTAGTGCAATCACGGGTTAATCTCCATGTTCGATTTTCCTTAAACTCATCTATGACTACATCAACCAAAGAGAACCCTTTATCGTTTACATTTGCTATACTTTTTTTTGAACCGTGGGCATATACATTCCCATCTGGAGCTATATCTATCAATCCATAGAAATTGGAGTTTAATTTTTTATTTCTAAAAAGAGCATTGAGATTAATTTTGGTTTCCTCTATATCACTAAGTTCCGTATAGACATATTTGCTAAACATCTCTTGATTGTTGCCCGTCCATACAGGCAAAATAACGCCCATATTAAACATTATGTCCTGCTCATCATATGCCAAATATTTTTGGTCACAATTGTATGCACTATTAAAAGTATAAAATTTATCATTACTACTAAATCGATCTTGATAAACAATAAATGATAGATTTAATTTAATGTCTATTTTATTTATCGATGTTACTATGGTTTCATAATCTTCGGAGTACAAATGTACTCTATATGCGAAATTGTATTTCGATAGCAATCCAACAAGTTCCTCACACGAATAGCGCTCCAAAAAATTGTTTGAAAAAATTATATCAATAGTAGCAACACTAGTTAATTTCAAATTGTCTATTAGAATTCTCAATTGGTCTAATGTTAATGAAGCTGCAGAGTCTTCGTATGATGGACAAGGATGCTGAGTAGCCGCGATGCTTCTTAATCTTTTTAATAGAGAGTTGCCTTTATCTATCATATTCGAGAGTCTTATAAAAGCACCTGAAATATACTTTAATTTGGAACCAATTAGCTGTAGCCTGCTTTCAATTCCATTATCATTGAACTTATTTATATCTTTCTGTAAGTTCAAAATTGGTAGACAGATAATTGGTTTAACATCGCTTTCATCAATGCCTATTACGCCATTCTTTAACGCCCAATCGATGTCACGAGATTTATACTTATCTAAAATCTCATATTTAACAACCCCAAGATTTATAGGTGTATATAACATCTTTATTAGGTTGATTAGTTTTTCATCACGAGAAATCTTGACAATGCCACCATTTGTATTATATAATAATATCAAACTGTCGTTAATAATATCAACGAAAACATTTGGCGACATCGTTAGCCATTTTGTATGTTGCGAGTCTAACATCATAATATTACTTCGTATTGCTGCATTATATATGAGTACGCTTCTGGATATTTTCTTAGGAAGTCATTTACCTCCATTTGCATTGATTTATTGTCGATAGAAGTTACAAAGTACGAACATCGAGCAAAATGAGATTCCAATTGGCCATTATTAAATATACAACATAAACAACCTTTGTGATTAAAGCACTTCCGACAAGTCTGTCGAACTCTGTCATAATATGAATTATACATTTGGGCAATAGCCTCAAAGTCTATATTTACTTTTTGGTCTTTAATTGTGCCTAACTGATACTTATAACTAATTTTCTCACAAGGCATAATTTTGCCGGAAACAGTAACAAATATCTTTTTGGTAAACGGAAGACATGTGCCAGTAGGAAGTTCTTTTCTTTCCTGTTGTGAGTTAAACAATAATTCATTATAGTCCATATATGCATATGGTGAATGCATTAAGATATAACGGGCAACTCTCTCAAAATTAGGGTTATTCCAAAATGGCAATTCTGACAGATCCTTATTCATTTCCATCGTTGATTTCCATTTATCTTGAAAAATGGACTTAAAGAGTTCTATCTCATCTAAATTTATTCCATCTGTATTTATTTCGGATATAGTCGGAGATTTATGATAATGCGTGTATATATATTCAGTAATATCTTTAACCGAAGTTCTATTACTTAAGACAGCATTAAACTCAACAGATGATTCAAAATAATATGGATATTTATCTTTTAATTGTTCAACAGCGTCAGTTATTTTGCCGAATGCAGGTTGACCATTAGGAAACACTCTTAAAGATGACCCATTTTCATCTCCGTCCAAACTGATAAGAATCTTGAATCTTTTTTTAACGAGATAATCCATATAACGTGGCAACAATATAGCGTTTGTTGTCATAGAGAATACAAAGGTCTTATTATATTTAGATAGATTATTCTCAATGTAATCCACCACACCATAAATAAATGGCATATTCAAAAGTGGCTCGCCTCCATAAAAACTAATTATAATGTTACTATCCCCTTGGGTGTCGTAACCAGCATCCCACAAATTTTGTAGATATTGCAACAATGTTATGGCATTGTCCAAAGGCAATTCTCTGCCTTTTCTCATATCTTTGTTAGAGTACAACTTTCCATAACCACAATAAACACACGACAGATTACACCGTTCTGTGATTTCGAATGTAATTTGTGGTGTGTTCGCCAAATATTCGGCTATATTATTGCCATTTAAGTAATTCATATCATCTTAATTCTATAGGTTCATAAGGCATTCCCTTTTCGTCTTTTGCAGGAGAACCAAAAGAACCGTCGTTTTGTCTGACCAACACTCTTGATCCAGCTGAACTTAGAAATGTCATTGGTGTTGTCATCATTCTGTGAATTGTACGAGCTGCACTCTCTTCGGTACATTTCTGTTCTTTCTCATATTGATATATATGTATAGGCGTTGCTGACACGCTTAAACTATACATTTCCCAGATATACATTCCTGTAGACTCTTCAATCTTAATGATGAGCCCTGGCAATCCAAAAAATTTATATGGGCCATAAGAAATAGGAACATCCAGAGTATACCAGGCCGTATATTCTCGTCCAGCATATTTTGTCGTTGCTTTGTTGCATGTGTAATTATACAACACCATTGTCTCGTCCAATGAGTATGTCCAATTAAGATCTTCCCACATAGAAGGATAACATAATACTCCGGCATTTAATATCATCCGATATTTTTCATGTCGTCTTTTCTCCAAAGGATAGCTGTATATTTCACAAGGGTATGTAATATTAGGATTGTTGCTTGTTGATAATCCTTTCTTAAAGTTCTCTGTTGCCAAAGAATCATAATGATAGATTATCTCACTATAATCTTTGATAACACTTCTACCAACTTGAATAACTCTTCGGTCCTCATTATATTGTTTCTGGGATGAATGGTTTTTAAATTTAAAACTATAATGGATTTCAAAACGTGTAGTATCAATACATTTGTAATTGTCTAATCCTTGAGGAGCAGGAGACAATTGGGCATAAACATTAATACCCCAAAGAATAGCTATGACAGATAATAGATATTTCATAATGCTTCATTCTGTGAAGGGTTCGGCAACCCTTCACAGAATTGTTGCCGAACCCTCATTGTTAATAACACTTAAGGAGTAACAATCACCGGATCAAGGAAATATACCATCTCTGTCATTGAGCCCTTAGAACTCAAGTTTCCTGCATGGTTTGCAGTTCCATTATCCATTGTTGAATTAGATCTGCATGCGCAACCACATACATTACCTCCTGCGAGGGCGTTCATTTCTCGCTCATTCAAAGCATTCTGAGCAAGAGCACTGAATTTTAAAGTCTTCATGTTGCTGTTAGTTAAATTTGTTAAACATAGATTGATTATTTATACACCAATTGCAATTGTGTCTTTAGAATATTCTGCACCTTATCTTCAAAAGGATACTTCGAGGTCGAATGTGATAAATCGAAGTATTCTCTGTCAAACCATTTGATATTGAATATACATAACTCTTCTTATTAAAGATGTTGTCACAAGAGAGGGTGAATGACCATCTTTTATATGTGTATTTGATGTTGGCTTCACCAAGCAAGAATGATCCATCATCATTGTTCAAATTGTTATAATAATGCGAGGCACTTGCACCAAGTGTTATATCATACGGGAAATAGAACTCCAATAACGCATTATTGCTTATAGTTCTTAATAAAGGCATATCTTCACCTGTTTTCATTCGCGTCTGAGACTGAGAATATGACCCATTATAACTGAACGATAGCCATTGGAATGGCGTTAGACTTATATCCAACTTTGCATTTAGTGAATTGCCATTATATCGAACAATCTCATTCTGCAGCAGAATTGGACTGTCGTAATAACCATAACCGCATTCTGCACCAATTTTGAGTCTCTTCCAGTCAAAGCCTTTACTTGCTCGTAACTTTGCAGAGAAGACATCCATTGTCTCATTGGTTTTGATGCTGGTAATTCTCTCCGATATTCCATCATAATAACTACCATATAGAACATCTGGACGATTATGAGTCCAACTCACATCAATTCCAAAGAACAGCATTGAAACGATGTTTTTGTAATCATATGACAATGTGTAATTCTGCACCTGAGACTGGTATAGTTCGTTATTCTCATACACAGATAATTGTCTATATGATGTTAGGATATATTGATCGTATAGGTTCTCTATTGCAGGATTTGAGTGACTTAGACTTGAGTTAAAACGAAGTTCATTTGTTCCATCTATATCATATTTCAAAGTAAGATGTGGTTCTACAACAAAACGGTGTTTGTCCGTGTCAATATAAGTATCTTTGTTATTCAGATTGAAATATCTGTAGTTACCAGTAACATATAAGTCCGCATAGAATCTCTTTATCCTATAATTCGCAATAATACCAATACCAGTATTGATGGAAGTCAAACGCAAATCATTTTTATATGTATCCAAATAGCTTGTCAATCCATTATGTGAATAATCAAAGAATATAGTAGGATGAATTTGGAGATTACCCCAGACTATTGCAGATAAGAAATCGAGCCGATTTTCAGTTGATATATTTCTACGTTCAGCAGACTGAAACATTTGTTCAGACATAATTACATCAGGAAACAGATTGGGAGCGACTGATAAACTATGTGGTTTCTTTTCAAGATTAATCTTTGACAGAAACTCAACACCTTTGTCGCTTCCTGTTCTACTGGTCAAATGAAATAGGTTATGCAGTCGATAGTTCTCAACATTATTTTCCTGTATAATATCTTCTCCAGCATAGATATTACTATAGCCATCGGTTGATAGCCAATCAAATTTCAACTGTTCCTTAATATAGTTTCTCTCGGTATTCTGCATATAGGTAATATTACCATTGGCAATATTTCTATGGAGAATACCATTGAAGCTTTCGTCAACCACATTCTTTGACCCATCAGGAAGCAGTGTCGTAGTCACAGATTGATTGCTGCGTTCATCTCGATCATTTAGATAAGCTGCATTAATTCCAAGTTCACCATTCTTGCCTACACGAAATACTTGGTTGTATGTTGCAGAATGTGATTGATTGAAATAATAGTATCTTTTGTTTATTCCTGGAGTGGCAGGCATTGCAATATCTGAAATAGTAGATGTCCTGGAATAGTCATAATCTGTGTGTGAACGTAGTTCACTTTCAAGGTCAGTTCCAGAATTATTACCCTTATATGTGGCAAGCAATTGGCTGTTTCTCTGAAAATATGTAGTTATAAGTTCATTGTCCCAAAGCAGTTTATCTACATATCCTCCTCCAAGAGTAGCAATAAGATTGAAAACACCCTTTACGCCGCTTTTGAGTTTGAGGTTTATTGATGCTCTCTCTTCCGGTTTAAGGTCTTTCAATGCCTTGATGTCCTGATGGTTTTCCAAAACCTCGATCGTACTGATGCTGTTTGGATCGATATTGTTTGTAGCAATACCGTATCGTCCTTTCATAAGGTCAAGACCCTCGATATAGAAGTTTTTGATAGGTTGTCCTTTGTATGAGATCTGTCCGGCATCTGATACAGTTATACCCGGCAGGCGTCTTAGAACCTGGCCAATGGAGATGTCATTCTTAGATTGGAATGATGCCACATAATAGCTTATTGTGTCACCTTTAGAATATATTTTAGGGGCACGAACTACCACTTCATCTATTTCTTGCGCCTTTTCATCGACAATTATATCTCTATTCTGCGACTTGTTGTCACATATAACGCTAGTCGGTGTGATATTCAATCCTGAGACATTAATACATATGCTATCAACAGGAGCCTTGAACGATAATGTAAAAGAACCATCTGTACCACTTAAGCAAGAGGCAAATACACTATATTTCTGCTCTACTCGTGACACATAGACATTAACATCTGCAACACCATTTCCTGATACATTTCTTATTATTCCGGAAATATGTGTGTTTGTTTGTCCCAACAAAATCGTTGGAACAAACAAACAGATGATTAATAGGGTTATCAAAGACTTCTTCATTACAGTTTAGTATAGGTTTAAAATCCCCTCATATTCATTCTCATCTGCTACATATAGAATGCTATATGTTCCAGATTCAAGATTAATTAATAGTGGGCTGTCATTGTTAGAGAGATAAAAAATGCGACTAATGCCCGAATTAAGGTCTGTTACGATAACTTCAACATTGCAGTTTCCCTCAGATGAATCGAAATACATTATGCCAGAATCATAATAACAATCAATCCATAATGGCACCACCGTTCTAGGTCTATTTTTTGAGCCCGTTATATGCAGACGTGCTAAGGGTAAATCCGTTGTGGTAGTACTTGTCGTTTCTTGTGCAAACGATTCTGGAACTGCAATCGCAGTCAAGATGATTAGGCAGAATAAAAACTTTTTCATAAGGCGATAATGTTTGATTTCAGTTGCATAAGGTAGAGGGCAAAAATCAAACAATTATCATTTTAGTAATAAAATAAACTATCTGCATGAATTTATATCTATGTGATAATCAATAAATTAAACAGCGGATAGATTTTAGTTTCTATCCGCTGTTTAATAAATCCGTAAACTGTTGATAATCAGCCCATTTTCTCGCTTTTCAAATGGGGGGGGTGATAGGTTGTTGATAATCAATACATTAACTACATATATGACATAAACTTTTCTTTTTCTATAGAAGAGCTACGACTAATTTTCTGTTTAAGACGCGACTTTCTATTATATACGACCTCTAATTTCTCATTAATAAAGATACTTATTGCTCGTGCCGAAAAGCCTGCAACTGAATATAAATATAATATGCAATCAGACTCTTTAATTTCAGGAAAAGTTTCTCTGAAGCGAGACATTAGATTGTCTCTATATGTGTTCACGAAGCTTTCTAATTCTTTAAGTGTCTTTTGGTCGGATCCTAATCCTGAAACCAATTCCATGACATCTGTATATATTTTATGCTTTTCATTTACCGTTCCTTGATATTCGTAATATGTACTACTGAGTCTATCAATAGTTGCAAAACGCTGTTCAAATAAGTTACTAATTGCGTTTTGCATCGCTTCATTCTCTGCTTTATGATGTTCCATTGTACTATTTATCACATCTTGCATTTCTTGCGCCTCGCTTTCCTTAATCTGCAACATATTGCGAAGATTAGATGCTAGTAGCATATTGTTCTCAATCTCTTTTTTTTGAGAACGGCTACGCTGAGTCACAATAATAGTAATCAAAATAGCTATTGTCGCAAAAACGATAATATATGTGTTCTTAGTCCGTTTTGTATGGATTAAGTCTTTTTCTCTGGCTAATATTTCATGGTTTCTATAAATTGATACAGCTTCTGTTACATTCTGATTAATAACATCGTGTAATATTTTATTATTATTTGCATTTTCACTTTCAAGAGCATTGAGAGCTTCTTTGTAATTCCCAATATGCTTATTCCATTGATAAGATAACCATTTTTGAGTAGTATCAATAGACATCAACATATCCATATAGAATTTGGCACTATCTATATCTCCTGTTCCAAAATAAGACACTCCTATATTGCGATAGTCATCTATTGTAAGTAGATTATTATCAAGTTCTCTAATTCTATTATAATATACTTGAGCTAAAGTATAATCTTTTTTCGCAACATAAGACGTTGCTAATAGTCTTAGCCCATCGCTTAATAAAAGTGTATCTTGTTTAACTGAAGCTATATTTACCACTTTCTGTCCAATCTCAATACTACTATTGTAATCCGTACTATTATGAAATGCCTTACCAATATCCCAAAGTCCCCAATCTGCATAATTTGTATATCCAGACAATTGAAAATATTCATATGCTTTTTGAGCATAATTTAGACTTTCTACACTATTGTATGCGTTATTGTAGATGTCAGAAAAAGAGCGGCATATAAGTCCTAAGTAAAAATAATTATTGATTTTCTTAGCAGATACTTCGGCTTTAAGAAGATTTATAATAGCTTTAGAGTACTCTTTAGTATTTTCTTGTATGCGAGCCAGGTAATAATATGATAACATCTTATGGTACTCATCATCCAGGTCTTTATAAAAATCAACAGCGCGTTGAATTTGAGATATATCCTGAGTGTCAATGTAGTTTTTGTCTAGCGCTTGAACATATAACACAGAGTAGAGAGCCTTGTCTGCAGAGGACTTAAGGGACATTGTGTCTATGCCTTGTAGTATAATCAGCGAAGAATCTGGTCTCTCCTCCATAAGTTGCTCTGCAGAAATCAATTCTTGATTTCTTGATACCGTAGAATTGCACCCTACCAATAAAATGATGAAGACAAATATAAAAACAAAGACTATATTCTTAACTACGTGTTTCATAAACAATTAATTTTTGTGCAAAATTACAGAAAATATCCCAAATGGAGCCCGGAATCCTGCTTATTTGCCGGAGGATTTCGACCGTCCGATGGTATTTATCGCTGAAGCAGGCGATATCGTTGGGACACGGATCGGTGTAAAAACAGATTGGTATTGTTTGTGTCTGGATGCAGATGCGCATCATTTTAATAAAGAACATCCTATTTTTCACGGACCTTTTGAGGTGAATATTTCAGTGGAACTAAAACCGACTCCTTCGGAGGCATTCCGTTTTGTACGGACTGACGGGCAACCTTTGCCGGATTCGCTGGAAATGTGGCGGGTACAGACAAAAGGATATAAAACTGAAGAAGGTTTCCGCCCCGGAATGATCGCCAGACCCTGGGGATTTGCGGATTCGCCGGATGCCGAATACATCTCAGGGGGTGTCAGTGCTAAAGATATCGATGCCGTAGCGATGGGAAGGCATGGTAATTTCTTCTTTTGGGGATTTTCTGCCTCCCCGGAGAATATGACGGATGAAGCACAGACTGTTTTTGCCAATGCCGTGGCATATATTTCAAAATTCGCGGGCCAGACACCTATCGCCCGGAGATATAAAAGTGATATAGCCACCCGTGAATATGCCGTACAGCAGAAAGATTTTATTTCCTATAAAAGATGGCAGGAAAGAATGGTCGTGGAGAAACAGTATATAGAAAAAACGGAAGAAATCAAAAAAGTGGCTCTGGCGAAGCAGGCCAAAGGGGAGAAGCTGACAAGTGAAGAAAAAGCAGCTTTAAGGAGTACCGTAAAACTACAGAGTTATGCAGAATGGCTGAAATCCCGTGAACCTGTTTTGTTTGAAAAGTTCGGGGACAATGAACAGGCTTACAAGGATTATTTCGATGACAACCGGGATTATTTTTACGGTGGCGATAAAGTGATTTATTGGATGGTAGATGAAGATGTGAAAAGCTGGGGGATTCCCAATAATGATATCCGTTTGTTGGACAAGGCTATCGGTTGTTGGGAACGGGGAGAGGAAGTGGATAAGGCCAAACGGGTACTTACCCGTTATACGCTGTGTCGTTTCGCTACACCGCAGGAATGGCGCGATTGGTACGAAACCAATAAAGACCGGATATTTTTTACCGAATCCGGCGGTTGGTTTTTTATGGTAAATACGAGGGATTTGAGTGTGCCGGGAAATGATTATCGGATGAGGGGACAAAAGATTCCGGGTGAAGATTACCGGGGAGAGAAACGAAGAGTTCCGGAAACAGAAGCTGCCCTGACCAGTGATAAAAATCCGGTATATATGGAAATGAAAACCGAAGAGGCGGAAAACGGTAATAAGTGGGTCGTGGTAAAGATGAATATTCATCCGGGGTATCATACGTATGCCCGGGTGGCGTCTACAGATCCGTATATGCCGACTGCTTTGCAGTTTACTTTTCCGGAAGGATGGGGAGAAGCAGAAAAATTGCTGTGGCCTGTCAGTAAAAAGCTGAATGAGGCGGGAACCAGGTATTATGAAGGAGAAGTTGTTTTCCGTCAGGAAATCAAAGGAAAAGGCAAAGGAGAGGTTCACTGCACGGTGGAGTATCAATGTTGCAATGATTATATCTGCATGCCACCGGGAAAGGTGGAGCTAAATGTAAGGATCGAATAAACTAATTTAAAAGTAGAATTATTCTGTCGTTACTTATTCGTCTTCAGTGTTCGTGTTCGGGGACCCGGTTGCTTCTGTCGGTCGTCTGGCTTTTTCTATCACTGACCGGCGGAACTCCTCACTCCGCAAAAAACTTTACGTTACGTTTCCGTCAGACACCACCGGTCGGACGTTCAGAAAAAGCAAGACGACACTCGCCAGAGCTCCAATGGTCCCCGAACACGAACACCTCCGACTTACGTTATCACTGCCTGGCAAGCTAAACCGGACCTGAAAACCATAAATTTCAGCGAAAAAAGATTTTCCGGTAAAGTAACCCAACTATCCATAATCCGATAGAGGTGAGCCGGTATTTTATTCTATAAAATTTTTCTAATTCTTCCTTTGCCAGGTCGTGTTAACGTGAGATGCAGGGTTTTATGGCGGAAGACCATTGGAGCAGGAACGAGTGTCCGGTTAGGTTTTCCGAACGCCCGACCGGTGGTGTCTGAGCGAAGCGAGTTCCGCCGGTCAGTGAAGGAAAGCCTTAGCGGACCGGTCCTGGCGAACCGGTCTGACGGTATAAAAACCGGAATCGGAATAGAAAGAAAAAAAATAGACCTACTATTATTTGAACAGATGATAGATTTTGGGAAAAATAATATCTAATAGATATAGATAAAAGCAAATCTTAAAGTCAAATTAAAAAATAGTAGTATGAAAATTTTTTGGAAAGTTATCGTTGCTGTGATTGCCTTCTCTTTATTGGGGATCATGATTGTTCTAGGAACAGCTTATATTAAAAGTGTGGAACGGCATACCTATCTTGCTGACAATAAGGTATTGAGTGATAAGTATGTGTATGAAGAATTTTCGAATGGGAAAAAGAGGGTGAAAAACCGGGTTACGCAACAGGTGATTTTGGATCGTTTAGAGTGGCTGGTGACCGGTGATAAGGCCGATTCTTTAGCTGTGTTTTGCCGGAAGGGGAAAAGGGGATATCTGAATTGTTATACCGGCGAAGTGGTGATTCCCGCACAATATGAACGGGCCTGGGTGTTTTCGGAAGGATTGGCGGCTGTGATGTCGGGAGGGAAGATCGGTTTTATCGACCGGCAAGGACGGACGGTTATCCCGCCGACCTGGAGCTATCCGGTCGGTAGTCAGGAGATGGATTATCTGTTTAAAGGAGGCTATTGTGCCGTCTTCGACAATGCCCGGCAATGTGGTTTGATCGATCGCAATGGACAATGGAAAGTTGCACCTCGATACGATTATATTTATATGCCCGAAGAAGGACTTCGGATACTTCAAAAAGGAGATCGGTGGGGGGTTTTGGGTGATTCGTTACAAATCCTTATGCCAGTGGAATACGATTGGCTGAAAATAGTACCCGAAGGGATAGTCTGTATTCAGGGGGGCAAGCAACAAGTGATCGGAAAAGATGGAAAAACGGTGGTCCGGCCTTTTGTATATGATGCTATCCTTCCCCTGTATTATTCTACTGGAGAATATTTCGATAATGGAGAAGAAAGGATGAACCGAAGCCGCTATTTTTCTTATTCGGTTTGGAATCCCAAAGGAAACCGGTATGGACTGATGGATGCAGAAGGTAAACGGATTACAGAGGCTCTTTATAGTGATATCGAGGCCTTGTCGGATGATCTCTATCTATGCTCTATAGAGGATGGACTTTACCGGATAACCTTGAATTATAACAGATAAACTTTTTCAAGGCTGCTAAACAGGATAAATCTTTGCCAGAGAATGAATTTATTTTGTAAATTTGACGCGAATTGGTAAATAGGATTGGACCGACAAAAAGTGTATACTTATGAAATATCTGGCAAGATTTATTATGTGGCTGGCCGGCTGGAAATACAAAGGTGAATTGCCTGCAGAGAAAAAAGCGGTGATTATATCTGTTCCTCATACTTCGAATTGGGATTTCTTCTGGGGAGAACTGGCTTTTTTGAGTCAGGGTATTCCGGCTTTTATTTTGATGAAGAAGGAATTCTTCTTTTTTCCGCTCGGGATGATTCTGCGGGCATTGAATGTGATACCGGTGGATCGCGGTAATAAAGATAGTCAGTTGGTAGAGCAGATGATTACCGAGTTTAAACAACGCGATTCGATGTATTTGTGTATCACCCCTGAAGGAAGCCGTAAAAAGCGGAAGAAATGGAAGAAGGGTTTTTTGGTTATTGCGAAAGCGGCAGGTGTTCCGGTTTATTTGGGCCGTATCGATTATAAAGGAAAATATTGTGAAGTGGGGCCTTTGTTTTATCCGACGGAGGATGTGGATGCTGATTTAGCCTATATTATGAGTACTTACCACGATGCTAATCCAAAGTATCCGGAGAATTTTTCTAATGGTAATTAGTACGCTCCGGAGAATAGTTTTTTTCGGAAGCGTATGTATTTTTCTTGGAAGTGCCGGAGGAGGTTGCGGTAACCAAGAAAAGAGGCAGAAGCCTGTTCTGACTGAAGAAGTACCGAAAATTACCGTTGAGCGTGTCGTTGCGGATACCTCCGGACAAAAAGAAGATTCCGGAACCGAACGGCGGATGCGCCAATTAGGATTGGTGGATATCGGGGAGGTCGATCCTACGATTGCTGTACATTTGGTGTATGCTACATCCGATAATTTTGCCGGAAAGGTGCTGTATCGGGATATCCGGAAAGCATTTCTGTTACCGGAGGCCGCCGGGCGTTTAGCAGAAGCCCAGCGAAAGTTGAAACTTCTGAGGCCGGAATTGAGTCTGCTCGTATATGATGCAGCCCGTCCGATGAAGGTGCAGCAAGAAATGTGGGATTTGGTCAAAGGGACTGAAAACCGGGTGTATGTCAGTAATCCCCGGAATGGTGGTGGATTGCATAATTACGGTGCTGCTGTCGATCTGACTTTGGTCGATTCTTTAGGACATGTTTTGCCGATGGGAAGTGAGTTCGATTATTTCGGGGAGGAGGCGAGGCCTGACCGGGAGGAGGCGATGGTGAAGCAAGGGCGGATTATTTTACCTCATTTGCACAACCGGAGGTTATTGCGTAAAGTGATGACCGATGCGGGATTCCGGGTTCTTCCCAGCGAATGGTGGCATTTTAATCTAATGTCGAGGGCAGAAGCGAGGGAGCGGCTGAAAGTGATAGAATAGTTTATATAAATCTGATTGAATGAATACGACGATCATCGGTGTTGCCGGAGGTACGGCATCGGGGAAATCTACTTTGGTAAAAAAGTTGCAAGAGGCGTTTGAAGGAGAAAGTGTCATCACGCTTTGTCATGATTATTATTATAAAGCGCATGACGATTTGTCTTTCGAAGAACGAACAAAGCTGAATTACGATCATCCCGGTGCTTTCGATACCGATATGATGATTGAAGATATCATGAAACTGAAAAAGGGACGATCTGTTTTCCGGCCCGTTTATTCTTTTGTCAATCATAACCGTACGGATAAGACCGTCAAAGTCGAGCCGGCACAGGTGATTATTATCGATGGAATCCTTATTCTGGAAAACCGGACTTTACGCGAATTGATGGACGTGAAAGTATATGTAGATACCGATCCCGATGTGCGCTTAGGACGCCGTTTGTTACGGGATGTGCAGGAACGAGGGCGTAGTATAGAGTCGGTATTGACCCAATATTTTTGTACGGTAAAACCGATGCACGATGAGTTCGTCGAACCTTCGAAACGTTATGCCGATATTATTATCCCGGAAGGAGGGTTCAATTCTGTTGCGGTCAGTATGTTGATTCATAATATTAATTCATTGATTCACCACGAATCGGAAAGGGATAGGAGATGAAAATAGCATTGGTACAGTCCCCTCTGGTCTGGGGAAAGCTGCAGGAGAATTTACAGAATTTTGACAAAAAAATGGCGAAGAGTGAGGATTGCGATGTAATTCTACTCCCTGAGATGTTCACTTCGGGCTGTATGATGATAAAGAAGTCGGCAGAGGTGGCATTTGCCGCTAAGGAATCTGTCGCAAATGCATATCCTGTCGTAGAAGAAAAGATGCTGGCTTGGGCGAAACGTCAGCATGCTTTGGTAATGGGATCGACGGTTTACCGGGAAAATGGAAAATATTATAATCGCTTGATTGCTGCTTTTCCTGAGGGAAATTGCCGGTATTATGACAAACGGCATTGTTTCAGAATGGGCGGGGAGAACGAGCATTTTACTCCCGGAGACCGGCAGTTGACTTTCGAATTTCGGGGAGTAAAGATAGCTGCTTTTATTTGTTATGATTTGCGCTTCCCGGTTTGGTGCAGGAACACACAAAATTATGATCTGGCTGTTTTCGTGGCGAATTGGCCGGAATCGCGCCGCGAAGTCTGGAAAACATTGCTGAAAGCCAGAGCGATTGAAAATCAGGCTTTTGTTGCTGGCGTCAATTGTGTCGGAGAAGATGATAACGGTTTGACCTATTCCGGTGATTCGATGGTCGCCGATGCCCGGGGGAGGGAGGTCGGAAGTACCTCTCCCGGAAATGAAGCCATTATCCGGGTGGAACTGGATATAGAGAAATTGAGGCAATTCAGAAAAAAATTTCCGGTATTGGACGACCGGGATGACTTTCTTTTCCGGGAGAAATGAGGCTAAAACGGAGTTTTTGTTATCTTTGTGCACCTTTATTCAAACGTTTGTTATAATTTTAATCGATATAAAATGAAAAGTATATTAATGACATTCATGGGAGTTGGAACAATAATGAATCTGACTGCCGGGAATTTGTCGGAAGACCGGACAGATCGGCCACAAACCGATGGCGGTAAGGTATTGACTATGGAGGAAGCGGTACTTGGGTATCAGCTTTATCCGAAGAATTTGTATATTCAATGGCAGGGAGACCGGAACGTACTGACTTATCCGGAAGGGACGAACCTGATGGGTGAGGTGGCCGGAAAAGAAAAACCCGAAGTATTGATGACATTAGCTGAACTGAATCGTTTGCTGGAGGCGGATTTGAAGGGATGGCCCCAATATGAATGGAAAGATGGCCGTACCCTGGTGATTATGCGCCAGGGAAAAAGATATGAGATCGATACCGATAAAAAAGTGTTGGCGTATGTTTTTCCTATTGCCAAAGGAGCACAGAATGTGACCTCTAACGGACAGGAATTACTGGCTTATACGAAGGCTAACAATTTATATTATGTAGATGCTAACGGGAATGAATTTGCCGTTACTTCCGATGAAGATCCGAATATAGTCAACGGACAAACGGTGAGCCGGAATGAATTCGGGATCAACGGAGGCATTTTCTGGTCTCCGGATGGCAAACAACTTGCTTTCTATCGCAAGGACGAAAGTCAGGTAGGAACCTTCCCTTTGCTGGATATCAATTCCAGGATGGGGACTTTGCGGGAGATCAAATATCCTATGGCAGGAATGAAATCCGAGCAAATCAGTTTGGGGGTTTATCAGGTTGCTTCGGGTAAGACCGTTTTTTTAGACGTAGATGACTTCGGGCGGGAACAATACCTGACGAACATAGCCTGGAGTCCGGCTTCCGATTATATTTATGTGCAGGTACTCGACAGGGCTCAGAAACACATGAAATTGAATCAATACAGTGCCAAAACCGGTGAATTTGTGAAGACCTTACTCGAAGAGCAGAACGAGCGCTATATAGAACCTTTGACGCCGATCGTATTTTTGAAAAACGATCCATCCCGGTTTATTTACCGGACGAATAACCGGGATGGCTATTTTAGTCTTTATCTGTGTGAGGCTGCAACCGGAAAAGTGTTGAAAAGGCTGACCGATGTGAATGCCGATGTCGAAATGGTGGGGCAGGATGATAAGTTTGTGTATTATACTTCGGCTGAAGTAAGTCCTGTCGATAATCATTTGTTCAGGGTGGAAGTGAAAAGCGGAAAGAAAACCCGTTTGACACAGGCCGAAGGTTGGCATAAAGTGACGATGAGTGGCGATATGAAGTATTTTGTAGACAATTATAGTAGTCTGAAAGTGCCTCGTGTGATTCTGCTGGTACAAAATGACGGGAAAAAAGTGAAAGAATTGTTGAAGGCGGAAGATCCTACCAAAGATTATAATTTCGGTGAGATTACGTTGGGTACGGTAAAGAGTGCCGATGGTAAGTTCAATAATTATTATCGTCTGATCAAACCCATGAATTTCGATGCTTCCCGGAAATATCCGGTTATCGTTTATGTTTATGGGGGGCCGCATTCACAGATGGTAAAGAATACCTGGCAGGCAGAAATGCGTCGTTGGGAAATGTATATGGCACAACACGGTTATGTGGTTTTTGTCATGGATAACCGGGGTACTTCGAATCAGGGGGCTGAATTTGAAAAAGCGATTCACGGACAATGTGGTCAGGCTGAAATGGCCGATCAGATGGAAGGAATTAAGTTGCTGAAATCTTTACCATATGTCGATGCCGACCGGATCGGTGTGCATGGATGGAGTTACGGTGGTTTTATGACGATTTCCCTGCTTACCAATCATCCCGACGTATTTAAAGTGGCTGTTGCCGGCGGTCCGGTGATCGATTGGAAATGGTACGAAGTGATGTACGGCGAACGATATATGGATTCCCCCCATACCAATCCGGAAGGATATGCAAAGGTAAGCCTCATTCATAAAGCCAGGGATCTCAAGGGAAAATTACTGATCTGTCAGGGAGCTATCGATAATACGGTGGTTTGGGAACATAGCCTGAGTTTTATCCGGGAATGTATCAAAAATAATATACAGGTAGACTACTTCCCGTATCCCTGTGCCGAGCACAACGTTATGGGAAAAGACCGGATTCACCTGATGCAAAAGGTGACCGATTATTTTGAGGATTATTTGAAATAAAAAGGAGAATTGTAATCAGAAAGGATGAGGCTATCCGATTTTGAAGTTGTCCTTCAATGGGATAGCCTCGTTTTTAAGAAATTTTATTTTCTTCCGTGATGACGGATAAAGAATGAGCGTAAGTTCAAATTCTTTTTATCAGAAGGGAGTAAAGACCGTACTTTGAGATTATCACTATCATTATCAATTGCAACATAGGAATAAGAGTACGGAGAGCCATTGATATATTCCGTTTTAATGGTTTTATCCGTATTTAAAACGTATGTCATGTTTTCGCTATATTCGTTTTCGTAATTTTGTTCCGAATCTTTCTCGTAATATTCCTCCGTATACGAAACCGGGAAATAAGCCGATGCCTTCCCTAGCATACCGACTAACGCAAAAACATCGGCATCCTCCATATCAAGGACCTTTGCCTGTCCCAAAGTATATTGTCCCAGTTCATTCTTTTCTTCCCCATACTCGATTGTACAAGTAGAACCGTATTCATATTTTTCTCCATCTTCTGTACTTTCTTCCTTGGTAACCACCTTGATCAGGTTTCCATCTTTCCAGGTGTAAGTCGCCTTGTAGCTTCCTTGAGAAGAAAAGCTTTCCCCATCCTCTTTCCCACTCTCGCTGGAAGATTCTGTATAAGATACTAACTGACCGTTTCCGTTGTATGAAAATGAAATCTTACCGCTACCTTTATAGCTGTAACCATCCTCATTATAATTCCAGGATGCGCTGATGCCTGTGACGTATCCGTCACTGTTAAACGACACTTTGGCTTCTTCATCATCCATGATCACAACTCCCTTGTCATAATCGATCTCGCCATACACGTAAGAATTTTTTTTAACTTGAGTGCAACGATTGTTATCATCGTACACGAAAGTGTAATCCCCGATACGGGAAGGTAACTTTCCGGCGTATGTGATTGCCGGCCCTTGTGGGATTTTGTCATCATCATCATCGTTACAAGCTGAAAATAAGCACACTACCATGAGTGCTGTTCCTAATAATAATTTTTTCATTTGTTTTTCTATTAAAAATTTATAAATAATCTGTTTGCAAAATTAATTAAGCCCATTGAAAAATCCAATTCATAAATTTTTTTATATAAATAGGTTCGGTCAAAAAAATCGGATACACTCTGATTTTCACTTTTTATATCTAACTTTGCAATTTAAATCCATCATAAAAGAAGTTATGCGTATCGATATATTAAGTGTGGTGCCTGAATTACTGGTGAGTCCGTTGAACCATTCGATTATCAAGCGGGCGCAGGATAAGGGAATTGTAGAGATTCATATTCACAATATCCGGGATTGGTCGAAAGATAAGTTCCGGAAGGTAGACGATTACCCTTTCGGGGGAGAAGCGGGGTTGGTGATGATGATTCAACCGGTATTCGATTGTATTAACGAGCTGACTTCACAGAGGCAGTATGATGAGATTATCTATACAGCTCCGGATGCTCCGACCTTTAATCAGAAAATGGCGAACGAATTGTCTTTGAAGGAGAACATCATGATTTTGTGCGGTCACTATAAAGGGATCGACCAGCGTATACGGGATTATCTCGTGACCAGGGAAATATCGGTGGGGGATTATGTCCTGACGGGAGGAGAATTGCCTGCCTGCATTATGACGGATGCGATCGTAAGGCTGATTCCCGGGGCGATGAACGATGAGAGTTCGGCTTTGAGCGATTCTTTTCAGGATGATCTATTAGCGCCTCCTGTATATACTCGTCCTGCGGAATTCAACGGTTGGCGGGTTCCTGATATCCTGCTGTCCGGTAATCATGCTAAAATACGGGAATGGCAGGAGAAGGTCGCTTATGAACGGACGAAAACATTGCGTCCTGATTTACTCGGGGAGCAAGGAGATTTTTGATCGTTTTTTTTATAAAATAATTAATTGTAAAACAGATTATTATTCTTACCTTTGCGGCCGTATTCAAAATAATGTCTAACTCATTAGATAGGAAACAATTAAATTTATGTCAGAAGAACAAAAAGAGATGCAGGTGGAAGCTGCAGAAAAAGCCGCAAAGAAAGTAGCTCCGGTAACAACCGCTGAGCCGGAAGAAAATTTTGATTGGGATGCCTATGAAAACGACGCCGTGGTACCGGCATCCGAAAAAGATGCGTTAACTCAAAAATACGCAGAAACTCTTTCTAAAGTAGGAGAGAAAGAAGTTGTTGAAGGAACCGTAATCTCTATGAACAAAAGAGAGGTTGTGGTGAACATCGGCTACAAATCTGACGGTATCATCTCATTGAACGAATTCCGTTACAATCCGGAACTGAAAGTGGGAGATAAAGTAGAAGTTTATGTAGAAACTCAGGAAGACAAAAAAGGTCAGTTGACCCTTTCACACAAACAGGCTCGTGCTCTGCGCAGCTGGGATCGTGTGAACGAAGCGTTGGAAAAAGACGAAATCATCAAAGGTTTTGTTAAATGTCGTACCAAGGGCGGTATGATCGTTGACGTATTCGGTATCGAAGCCTTCTTACCGGGCTCTCAGATCGACGTTAAACCGATCCGTGATTACGATGTATATGTCGGTAAAACAATGGAATTCAAAGTGGTTAAAATCAACCAGGAATTCAAAAACGTTGTTGTATCACACAAAGCTCTTATCGAAGCTGAACTCGAACAGCAGAAGAAAGACATTATTTCTAAACTGGAAAAAGGACAGGTACTTGAAGGAACTGTTAAAAATATCACTTCTTACGGTGTATTCATCGACCTCGGTGGCGTAGACGGATTGATCCACATCACCGACCTGTCATGGGGCCGTGTAAATCATCCGAACGAAATTGTGACGCTCGATCAGAAACTGAACGTGGTTATTCTGGACTTCGATGATGAGAAGAAACGTATCGCTTTAGGTCTGAAACAATTGACTCCACATCCTTGGGATGCTCTGAGTGCTGACCTGAAAGTAGGGGATACTGTAAAAGGTAAAGTAGTGGTTATGGCTGATTACGGTGCATTTGTCGAAATTGCTCCAGGTGTTGAAGGACTGATCCACGTTTCTGAAATGTCATGGTCTCAGCACCTGCGTTCTGCTCAGGATTTCATGAAAGTGGGAGATGAAGTAGAAGCAGTTGTATTGACCCTGGACCGTGACGAACGGAAAATGTCTTTGGGTATCAAACAGCTGAAGTCCGATCCGTGGCAAAATATTGAAGAGAAGTACGGTGTAGGTACCAAACATACCGCTATTGTACGCAACTTCACGAACTTCGGTGTATTTGTAGAAATCGAAGAAGGGGTTGACGGATTGATTCATATCTCCGATCTGTCCTGGACGAAGAAAGTAAAACATCCGGCAGAATTTACTCAGATCGGTGCTCCGATTGAAGTCGTTGTATTGGAAATCGATAAAGAAAACCGTCGCTTGAGCTTAGGTCACAAACAATTGGAAGAAAACCCATGGGATGTATTCGAAACGATCTTCACCGTTGATTCCGTACACGAAGGTACGATTACCGAAATTTTCGATAAGGGTGCTGTAGTTGCATTACCTTATGGTGTTGAAGGATTCGCTACTCCCCGCCACTTAGTGAAAGAAGACGGAAGTCAGGCTAAAGTGGATGAAAAATTGGAATTCAAAGTGATCGAATTCAACAAGGCCGCTAAACGGATCATCGTTTCTCATTCACGTGTATTCGAAGATGCTCAGAAATCAGAAGAGAAAGCAAAGAAGAACGCTGAAGAGAAATCTACTAAAAAAGCGGTTAAACAGGTGAAAGAAAAATTGGAAAAAACCACTTTGGGAGATATCACCGAGTTAGCTGCTTTGAAAGAACAGATGACTGCCGATGCAGCTGCTGCTAAAGAAGAGAACAAAGATTAATCTCAGATTTCAGATTCTGGATTTCAGATGAGATGCATTTGGAAAAGTCTTCGTAACTTGCAAACGAAATCTCAACCTGAAATTGCAGATCGGAAATGAAGTTTGAATTAACGATATTGGGAAGCGGGTCATCCATTCCTACTTCCAATAGAAACTCTGCCGCTCAGGTACTTCATGTACTTGGGCGGTATTTTCTTATCGATTGTGCCGAAGCTACCCAACATCAGCTCAGGCGTTTTCATGTGCCTTATAATAAGATCAATCACATCTTTATTTCTCATCTCCATGGAGATCATTTTTTTGGATTGATCGGTTTTTTATCCACTCTTTCTTTACAAGGCAGACGGGGAGAAATGCACATTTATGCAGAGCCGCGTTTACAGGAACTGTTCGGGTGCCAGATGAAAATCTTGCATAGCCGTTTCACTTTTCCTTTGTTTTTTCATGCCTTATCCCGCCGCGAAGAGGTGATTTATGAAGATAAAGTGGTTACTGTGACGGCTTTCCCGTTGAAACATCATTATGACACACCCGTTAGTGGGTTTCTTTTCCGGGAAAAAGAACGCGAAAGGACTATCCTGAAAGATCGGACTGCGGCCTGGAACGTACCGATAGCGTTTATGCAATACCTGAAACGGGGGGAAGATTTTATAACTCCGGAGGGAGAGATTGTGGCTAACGAACTTTTGACGGTAGCGCCGCCACCGGCCCGTTCCTTCGCTTATATGACAGATACCCTGTTTCGGGAGCGTTTTGCCGATTATGTCAAGGGGGTGGATTTACTCTATCACGAAGCGACCTATATGAATGCTGATGCTGTTTTAGCAAAAGAAAGTTATCACAGTACTACGGGGCAAGCAGCCCATATTGCTGAGTTAGCCGGAGTCGGAAAATTATTATTGGGTCATTTTTCGGCCCGTTATACAGAATGCTCGGAACTTTTGGCTGAAGCACGGGAAGTCTTTCCCAACACTTTTTTGTGTTCTGACGGAGATCTTTTTGAAGTGCCTGCTGTAAAAAGAAGAAGCTGATGATCGATATCCGGAGAAAGTGTGATATATTTGCGCTGAATTAATAATCTGAAAATATTTTTTGAATAAGAACATGTGCTTTATTTCTGTTAGGGGCATGGATGTGTTGTGTGGCCTGTACCTCTGAACAAAATTCGAAGGTGAATATTAATGTTGTACGTGCCGATTCGTTATTGAATCAGGTGCTGGCTCTTTATGAAGTGAAAGAATATGGGTTATTGCTGGAGAATTATCCTCCGAAAGAAAACGAACGAGCGACCTATCTGGCCGATGAGACACAGCAGAAAACCAATCAAAGAGTCTCTTATCTTTGGCCGTATTCCGGTATGGTATCCGGTTGTGTTTCGCTGTATAAGACTACAGGAGATGAAAAGTATAAACAATTGTTGGAAAATCGTATACTACCTGGGTTGGAGAAATATTGGGACGGTAAACGGGAACCCTATTGTTACCAGTCTTATCCGATGCAATTCGGGTATAGTGACCGTTATTATGATGATAATGACTGGTTGGCTATCGACCTTTGTGATTATTATGCTTTGACGAAAGATCCGGCGGTTTTGGAAAGAGCGAAAGAGCTACACCGGTATATTTACAGCGGCTGGGATGAAGTATTAGGAGGAGGGATTTATTGGTGTGAACAGAAGAAATTGTCTAAGAACACTTGTTCGAATGCACCTGCTACGGTCTTATGTATGAAATTGTATAACCTGACTTCCGATCCTGATTATCTCGATCTGGCCAAGAAGACTTATCGATGGACCAAAGAAAATTTATGTGATCCCTCGGATGGTGTGTATTGGGATAATATTAATCTGGAAGGGAATATAGCTAAGCAGAAATATACCTATAATAGCGGGCAAATGATTCAGGCCGGCGTGTTATTGTTCCAGGCGACCGGTGACAGCACCTATTTGAAAGATGCTCAGGTGACGGCAAAAGGAGCTCACGGATATTTTCGGAAAATGCAGCCTGTTCAGGGGGGAGAAGCGATGTTTTATACCAGTTCGCCTTGGTTCAATGTGATCCTGTTCCGGGGATTAAAAGCTTTGTATGAAGTGGATAAAAATCCGGTATATGTAAAGGCGATGATGGAAAATACAGATTATGCCTGGAAAGAGACCCGGGATGAACATGGACTGTTGAATGGAGATTGGTCGGGTAATCACAAAGACGAACACAAATGGTTGCTGAATAATGCCTGTATGGTAGAAATGTATTCGGAAGCGGCTCAGCTTGACTGGTGATCTGTAAATTTGAATGAATAATAGTGAACCTTCGTTGTCGGTACCGATCCGGACGGAGGTTCATTTTTTTAAGGACTGGGAATACCCGGGCAGGGATATTTTTTACTGTCACCGAAGAGTAAAAACAATTCTTTGCGGGCTTTTTCCAGATTCTGACGATAGTTTTTTTGTCCGAGTTTGTCGATTTTATTTGTAAGTATATAATTATCCGGATAATAGGTTTTCCCATCGTTCATCCTGAATTGCGTTTCCAGCTGCATATAGTGATTCAGGTCACCGACTGCTTTCCGGGAATCCAGAAGGGGAGGCAGGCGGTGAAAAAAGGCGGAATCATATTTTCCGGTCGGATAGCGTTGAGCTAAATGAATTTTGACCAGGACAGGGTCTGTCTGATAGGCTGTTTTTATCTTATTCTGGCCGAACAGGTGGAAAGCTTCCTTTTCGATCAGGCGATTGATACCGGGTTGGTGCCGGGAAGGTTGTTCGATCAGGATAAAATCTTTTCCCAGGTTGTATTTCCAGGTGGTTTGTTGATGGCAGGAAGAGATATAGTTTTGTCCGCAACTATCATAAACGAAGGTGAGTTGGGCATGGGTCGAAAAAGGTGAACTGGTTTTTCTCCGGTTGGTTAATAAAGTTTGTCTTAATAGTTGATAATCGATATAATCGAAGGTCATGTTTTTTACATAATAGTTTTCTCTGTCGATAATCAGCGTACCTTTACATGAAATCCGGGTACGTTCGGGATAGGCCGAACGGCGGGTCTGGAAGGTAAAGGTATAATCCGGATCTTCGGTGTCTATGGCCCGGATATCGTAAGAGTCGATTCCGTCGAAAAGGGGACCGAAGAGTTGGATCGCCCGGAGAAGGGTGAAAATTTTCCGGGTACCTACATCGAACCGGATATCTTCGTAAGTCAGAAACATCGGTGACAGGGTATCGCTTCCGTTATTGGTCAGATTAAGACTACGGGCGATATACTGGGGTACCAGATAAGAACGGTAAGTTTCATCCCAGGTATTTTTAGCTTTTATGTTGCCTGAAGTGAAGTAAAAACCGAATTCTCTCCGGTATTCGACTGTCGTATCCCGGCAGACGGTGATCTTTTCATATTGTGCCGGTCCGTAATAACGGCAAACGGGTAAACGTCCTGCTTTTATTTTTTGTAATTTTTCGATGGCTTTCTTTAAGATTTCTTTCGGAGATATGCCCGTGGCTGTCGCCTCCTGTAGGTTGTATTGCAGCTTCTGCATAGTGAAGGCCGGATGCCTTTTCAGTTCCTGTAAACTGTATTGGACCGTTGCATATCCTATGCCTTGGAATACAATGGTATCGGAAGGTTGTAAAGAATTGACCGGGAAAGTTCCTTCCCCTTCCATATCGGAAGTAGCTAAAAGTGTAAATTGTTTTTTTAAAATAAAGTATACTCCAAAAATGGGTTTTTGGTTCTCGTCTGTGATCCTGATTTTTATTTCTTCGTTGGCAGGATTGGCATAAATATTTGCTGAGACAGACAGGAGTAATAGAAAACCCAGATACCATTTTCGCATATTCAGATGTATTTTTAAGTTGAGCGAAGTTTTTCTGCTGCAATCGGTTTGGTTGGAAAATCATTATATCCTGTATTTAAAATACGTCTTGTAAAAATAGGATTTTTTTTTCAACCTGCCAAATATGAAAAGCGGTTGCTGTCTTCATCCAGGCTATTCTCTCCGATTAGGTTCACATCAGCTTCCGGTTTTCCGTCAAAGGTCGGTCTCACGTTTTCCGGGATGAAGTTGTTCCCATTTTTGTATTCACCGTTTTTCTGAACGTAGAACTTGTTCTGGCGACGCCCGTTGCTTCCGTAAAGTGTGGAGATTCCCCCTTGAAAGGAGCGTTTTCTGAAAGGAAGCGGAGACTGCTATGATAGCCCGCTGTTTCTGCTTTTTTTGTACGATCCATTAATTTGCAAAACTAACGGTTTTAATCATCACTCGCAATACCTACGAATAATGATTTGCAAGTATAAACACCATGTATATTTGTTACGGATACCAGGACAGACCGTCTTATTCCTCCAACCACTCGTCTGAGAGCCCGAAACTCCTGTCGCGAAACAATTCAGCCAGACCTGAGATTTGCTTGAAACGGAGTAACTCGTTCTTGTCCATGCCTGTGTTGCGCATGATCCAGCTGTCGGACATACTACTGTCACAACAATCAAAGGCAAAAATGCATTTTTTTTTACTACTTTTAAAGCGCTATTAAAACGTTTGATTCATGGAACTATTTGAATTAGATATTAACGCTTTATCCAAAGGTAAAAAAGAAGCTTTTTTCATATTGTACAAAAAATTCTTCGTTGCTTTGTGCCTCTTCGCTCAGAAATTTTCCATTGAGAAGGAGGCAGCAGAAGATATTGTACAAGAAATATTCTATAAGCTGTACGAAGAACGCCAGATATTCCATAATATTCTTACACTACAATCATACTTATATTCTTCTGTTAAAAATAGTTGTCTGAATTACATTCGTGATGAAAAAAGACGAAAACTCCGTGAAAGTTATTACTGTGACGAAATTTATAATAATGACACTACATTTATTAACGACGTTATCGAAAACGAAGTGTACCGAGAATTATATCAACTTCTAGATGAACTACCACCACAATGCAGAGTAATCTTTGAGAGAGTCCTGCAAGGAGAAACTTCAGAAACAATAGCCAAATCCATGCACCTGTCCATTGAGACTGTTAAGACTCAACGGAAAAAAGCCAAACATATACTAAGAGAACGTTACAAATTATTATTCAATATTATCGGAATCTTTCTATAATTTTTTTTCATATATAGGATACCCACTTTTTTGTTTGGCAGTGTCTTTATAAAAAAATAAGAAAGTGGAAATATACCTAAAAATCTCAAAATTGCTTCTTGCACACAAAACTCAAAACATCAGTGCGCAAGAAACAGAGGAATTGTTAGCTTGGCGACAAGAGAAAACTGAAAACGAAGAACTTTTTCAAAAAATCAGCCAGGCAGATGGCTTTGAACAATTCCGCCAGCAATACGAAGAGTACGATTTTACTCCAAAATTCCTTTTGTTAGAGCAAAAAATCAAACAAGAAAAACGTAAAAGAATTATCAAACGTTTATCCTATGCTGCTATCCTGCTTCCCTTCATATTTGCAATATGGGAAATTATCCAATTTCAGAATCAAGGAACTACCCCAACAGAATACTCATCGATTGCTCCAGGTAGTTCCAGAGCTATTTTAACCATTGGTAAAGACAAAACCATTTACATTGAAAGAGATTCCAATATAAATATACATAAAATTGACTCTAACGTTTTTATTCAACACAACACATTACAATATAAAAAAACAGCACAAGCAACCGACAACGAGATACATAAATTAAACATTCCCAGAGGAGGAGAATTCTTTGTCTGCCTATCAGATGGAACAAAAGTATGGCTAAATTCCGAGAGTGAATTAAAATATGCCTCCGAATTTGTAGGGGAAGAACGGCGCGTATATTTAACCGGAGAAGCCTATTTTGAAGTTGCTCATAATCCTAACAAACCTTTTTTTGTAGAGGCAAAAAATTTACAGATTCAAGTATTAGGAACCTCTTTTGGAGTCAGAGTATACAAAGACGAGGATTATGCCCTCACAACTCTGGAAGAAGGGCAGGTCAATATCCATACAGCAACTTCATCTGTAACCTTAAAGCCTGGAGAACAGGCAAAACTTCATGATAATGAAATTACGGTCAATAAAGTTAATACCTGTTCATACACCGCATGGAGAAATGGGAAATATATTTTCATCAACGAATCATTAGGGAATATCATGAAAACCTTGGCACGCTGGTATGATATAAATATATTTTACACATCATCAAAATTAGAACAAATCCAATTTACAGGAGAATTAATCAGATATAAAAATATAGAAGAATTACTGAGTAAATTTGAAATATTAGAAAAAGTGAAATTTGAAATCAGAAATAATACTATAACCATCAAAGAATATTAAAAAGGCAGAGATTGCTGGTAACAATCTCTGCACCAATAACTAACAAAAGTAGATATTGTTTAATTAAAACTGTTTTACAAAGCTATGAAAGAAAATGATTTTTTCCTACCTCCTAAAAAGAAAAATGGAGATGTAGTTTTATTTATGTTTTTATTTTTCTTGCTTTTACCTGGCTTCTCAATAGCCCAATACAAAGCACAATTAAATATTGACATAAAAAATGGGACTCTCGTAAATGTTTTTGAGAACATTCAAAAACAAAGTGCATACAGATTCATGTATTCCAATCAAGATGTTGCAGCCATAAAAAACATCTCCGTGCAGAGAGAAGGCGTATCCGTACAAGAAATTTTGGATATTGTTTTAAAAGGACATAATCTAACTTATTTAATAGAGGATAAAATAATATTCATTAAAAAACAGTCTCAAACCACTGTCACCAAAATCAGAGGACGGGTAACTGACACTAAAAGTGAACCTCTTGCAGGAGTAACGATTCTTATCGAAGGAACATGTATCGGCACCACAACAGACAGCAACGGTAACTATGTCTTTACTATCCCCGATATAGACAAGATAAACATTATATATTCCTTCATCGGCATGGCTCCTTACAAAGTTGCCTACACAGGCCAAGAAAACATCAATGTCATTTTGAAAGAATCAGCAGAGACCATGGATGAAGTAGTCGTAACAGGTTACCAAACACTCAGAAAAAGTGATGTTGTCGGTTCTGTAAGCACCGTTAAAGCCTCTGACATCATGATGCCGGTTTATACATCGATAGACCAAATGTTACAAGGTCGGGTTGCCGGAATGATGGTAATGAACACAAGCTCACGCGTCGGCACTTCCCCAAAAATTCGAATCCGAGGGACATCTACCATTCTAGGCAACCAAGACCCTTTATGGGTAGTAGATGGAGTGATCCAACCAGACCCCATTCCATTAAACCAAAACGATTTAATGGTTGATGATTTAAAAAATATCCTGGGGAATCAAATATCTTGGCTAAATCCGGCAGACATAGAAACAGTGACAGTTTTAAAAGACGCATCAGCAACAGCCATTTACGGTTCAAAAGCTGCCAATGGTGTCATTGTTATTACTACCAAACGTGGTAAACAAGAAGGAATGACAGTAAACTATAATGGAACATTTTCTTTCCGTTCTCGTCCCCACTATGGATTGTTTAACCTTATGAATTCACAAGAGCGTATTCAATTCAGCCGTGAAGCCTTTGCCGCAGGAGCCATCTATAATGAAGCCCCTATTGCCTCATTAAACACCTACGAAGGTATCATGAGCATGTTCTATAACAAACAAATTACCCCACAAGAAGCAGAGAATGCAATACACAGATTGGAGCGCACCAATACTGATTGGTTTGACATCCTAACACGCAATTCATTTAGCCATAACCATAATCTAAGTGTTTCAGGAGGCAGTGAAAAAGTCATTTATAACGTATCTTTGGGTTATAGCGATCAATCTGGAATAGAAATAAATAATGATGCTCAAAACCTAAGCGGACGAGTAAATTTAGGTATCCGACTACATCCCAAGGTGCATGTAGACTTAAGCTTAGTGGGAAGCATTAATAAAACCTGGGGATATGCTGCAAACGTAAGTCCGTTGGAATACGCAACAGAAACAAGCCGATCTGTATTGGCTTATAATGAAGATGGAAGCAGACATTTTCAGGGAATCAGAACCAATTATGCTTATAATGAAAATCCTGTAATTTTAGGATACAACATTTTGAATGAGATAGACCATAGTTACTCTCTAAACAAATCATCTCAAATAAATGGAAATATAAATTTTTCATGGGATATTCTTCCGTGGTTAAAATATGAATTTGTAGGAGGGATCAATAATAACATCGGAACATCAGAAGCCTATGCTGGAGAACAAACTTACTATATAGCTTCGACCTTCCGAGGTTATGATTTCGGATCTGAAGCCTATGGTTCCGAGAAATACAAGGCTGCGATACTCCCATCCGGAGGCGAATTATATAATGGAAGTTCAGATGTACAGGGATGGAATATTCAAAATAAAATCACATTCTCCAAAACATTCCAAGAAGACCATCGTCTAAATGTTTTAATCGGTACCGAAGTCACCTCAACCAAAACAGCAAACAAATCACAGAAAATGTTTGGTTATGTAAAAGAAAGAGGGGAAAGCGTTGTAAAACCGACACCCTTAAATGAACTAGTCCCTATCGGTAACAGACCAGCACCAGGCTTAGGATTATTTGAAGAATTATATAATGGGAACGGGTGGTTGCGTAATACATTAACAGCAAATCAATTCTCAATATTTGCCACCTTAGCTTATTCATTCAAAAATCGTTATGTAATAAACGCAAGTATGCGTAATGACGCTTCAAACCGCTTCGGTCAAGACCAAAATAAACGCTTTGACCCGACCTATTCTTTCGGAGCATCATGGAATGTAGCACAGGAACCATGGTTACAAAACATTTCAAACATCATAAATCAGTTCAATTTACGAGCATCATATGGAATTCAAGGGAATGCTGTAAACTCTATCAGTCCGGAATTGATACTGAGAATGGATGAAATCAAACCATATTATGGTGACTATATGTCTAAAATTTCACGTATACCTAATCCCCACCTAAGTTGGGAACGTACTAAAACCTGGAACTTTGGTTTGGACATTCAGGTAATTCGATGGATTTCCATGAATATTGAATACTATACAAAGAAATCGAACAATATTGTAAACCAATCTATTGCACTCGAATATGGGCGTGTAGGAACTGAAGTTAACGGAGGACGCGTTGTCAATTCCGGTGTCGAATACACTTTAAATATCACACCTATCCGTACCAAAGACTGGGCCTGGACAATTGGATTTAACTCATCGAAGAACTGGAATAAAGCTAAGACTCAATCCATCAGCGAAATCAGTCTACAAGACTACATTTCCGGTTCCTCAGACAAGGTACTGAAAGAAGGGTTTGCTCTCTCTAGCTTTTGGTCATACGATTTCAAGAGACTAAGCTCTGTAGATGGTAGCCCCGAATTTAATCGTCTATTCCAAGAAGATGCCCAAGGCAACATTTTAAAAGGCGAAGACGGAGCCCCCTTGTTGAAAGGAGTAAATGAATACACGGACATGCTTGTGTATTCAGGAAAAATGGAACCGGATTTCACAGGAGGACTCACAACCCGTCTTAGGTGGAAAGGTTTAACCTTCGGAGCTAATTTTTCTTTATTATTGGGAGCCAAAAAAAGGCTACCTAATCCTTATCCCAATTTAGGAAACATTCCATTGTCCAATGTGAACCTAAGTAAAGACTTGATTAATCGGTGGAAAAAACCGGGAGATGAAGCATACACTTACATTCCGGGAGTGTACACCGGTCGGATTGCCAATTATTGGAGATTACAAGACGATAGGACATACAACATGTACCAGATGTGGGGAGAATCAGATATCATGGTAGCCAAAGCTGATTTCTTACGCTGCCAACAAATATCTTTAACTTGGACTGCAAATGACAAAATTTGTACAAAGATGAGAGTGAAAAGTCTCTCAATCAATGCTATCATGAATAACGTTTTTGTTGTAGCTGATAAAAAATTCCACGGTTTCGATCCAGAATTAGGAGATAGCGTACAGCCTAAAACATATTCTTTCGGTATAACTGTCGGATTTTAAAATAAAGAACTATGAATAAAATAATCAAATATACATTCTTGCTTTTAGTGGTATTCATCACTTCGTGCAATAGTTTTTTGGAACCAAAGTCACAAAGCGAGTTCGTACCTCAGCTGATTCAATCATTGGATGAATTATTATTAGGAGAAGCCTATATGGGGCCAGGCCTAAATGACGGAAGATTTTTCAGTGTTTTAGGTGTTTTTGACGATGATGTAAGCATACGTCCTAACTGGAAGGCAGAAAGCTCAGAAGAAGGGAAAGTAAAACAAATCCGTTTGGCTTACTCATGGTCAAAAGACATGAAAGACCAATTTAGCAACTATAATACCTACGCTGAAGTATACAAAAAAATCTTAGGCTGCAATTCTGTACTTGACTACATGGACGATGTACAAGGCAGTGAACAGGCCAAGAATAAAGTAATGGCTCAAGCACTTGCACTACGAGGATATTTTTATTTGCATTTGGTGAATCTATATGGAAAGCCCTACTCTGCAGACAAAAATGCTTTAGGTGTACCTCTAAAACTAACTTCCGAGATGGGAACCAGCGGTATGCCTCGTAATACAGTAAAAGAAGTCTATGAACAAATCATCAAAGATTTGCTTGAAGCAGAATCTCTCTTCAAATCTTTACCGGCTTCAGAACAAAATTTACGGAACAACCGAATAAATTTACCCTGCACCCAACTACTACTTTCCCGTACTTACCTATATATGGAAGAATGGGAAAAGTCAGTAACTTATGCAGAAGAAGTCATCAACCAATATGATTATGATATCTTAGATTTAAATACAATTGCAGAACCCAACCCATACAATTCTCCTGCTTATATGAATTATTATACATGGAGCAATCCGGAGGTAATATTCTTATTTGGCAATCAGGCAGATGTTTGCGAACTTCCGCTTACAAGAATCACATGCGTAGAAGAATCGAAGCCTGGTCAAATAAATTACAAGAGTTATGTACCTGTCATTGCATCGGAAAGTCTCATCAATACATTTGATAAAAACGATTTGCGGAAAACTCATTATTTAATTTGGGAAGAAATCGATTACAACGGCACTCCTGTATATCGTCAACCGACAAGTAAATACGACGTTCAACGTCGATACAAAATAGAATACAGATATGAACGGGGAGTGTGGGGTACTGCATTTAAAGTAACAGAGGCTTATCTGAATGCTGCTGAAGCTGCAGCCATGCTTTACAAAGAAAATAATCAAAGTGAATATCGAACCAAAGCACAGACATTAATTGATGCGTTACGCATTAAACGTTTTTCACAGACAACCTACAAACCAACCACGATTAGCGAGGGAGAACAACTGGTATCATTCATTCGTGACGAACGACGCAGAGAGTTATGCTTTGAAAACCACCGGTGGTTTGACTTACGCCGTTATGGAATGGAAGAAATAAAACATACATGGTATGATACATCAGGCGAACCCATTGAATATATCCTAGAAAAAAATGACCCGGGATTTACACTTCAATTACCGAATGAGGCTTTTGAACATAATTCAAGTTTGGTACAAAATGAACCTAGAAAATAATGTTTAATATTCAAATAAAAAGATATGCTGAAAAAATTCAAAATATTCATATGGACGCTTATCCTGTTTGGGTCTGTTTCTTGCGTCGACAATGATAACATCGGTCCTATTGAAAAAGTTAACTTCCTCCAATTTGATTTTCCTCAGGGAAATGCTCTTTGGGACAAAGAAATTGAGCAAATTGCAAAAGATTGGGGTATGTATATCATCTATAAAAATGTCGACAGCACACACCTGAACAGAATGTGGACGATACCCTATTACACAGATCCGATTTATGTATGTTCCGAACCAAGTTCTGAAGATATTCAAATATATTTGGATTTGGTACAAGAATGGCTGTTGGGCAGTTTGGACAAAACCAAAGAGGAAGATAAAAAACAATTGCCATATTATCTCTATTTGGTAAATGACTTAAATGACGGAAATCCTCAATCACAGACCTATCAAAAACGGCATATTCAGTTTAAAAAAGACGGTTTGGACTATTGGAGTCTAAGCTTTACCAGTGAAGAATTGGCTGCCGGTCTGACACCAGAAATTATTCATAGTGTTGCTTGTGCATTCAGCTATCCCAGTTTAAAAGTACGTTTTGAAACAAAAGAATACAAAATAGCTCCCGGATTCGCTGAAATGAGCGATTATGAAACAGAAATTGGGAGACGTTATCTCAGCTATGAACAGTGGAAAGAAGAAAATCCCTATATGCCGGATAAAGGATATTACGACAACTGGAATATTGACGAATGCGACAAAGACGAGTATAATGCCTATCAAAGTAGAGGATTTGCCGTACAATTAGGAGAAGACTTCAAGCCTATCACAAACAAAAACGGAGAACCTACATACGGTGCCCCTACTTGGATGCCATGGATTGTTACAATCAGTTATGGTGTAGAGTTAGATCGTAATCCTGGTCCGGTAGCTGCCAGCATTGAAGAACGTGTATTGGAAGATTTTATGAATATGATCAGAACAGCTATGACCTATTCATCGGAGCAGATCAACGAGAAATATCCCCTAGATATAGAAGATCCTATCAAACAGGCCGGCAATAAAATTATCATCGATAAATATAATTTGGTTATAGAATACATGAAAAACACCTATAACATTGATCTAACCAAATATGCTGAAATCTTAAACCAATAAATATAATACAACAAAATTGATATAACATGGAACTATTTAAATTCATCCGATTAGGAATCATTTTCATAGGAGTAGGTCTAAGTAATTGTTCAACACCTGGCGAATACAAGATACAAGGCACTGCAACCGGTATCGGACAAGGAATGGTTTGTATCATTTCCTATCTTGACAAAAAAGCAGACACGTTGGCCAAGGCAGAAATCAAAGAAGAAAAATTCGAACTAAAAGGTAAAGTATCTAATTTGACAATTGCTACCTTGCAAATTCCGGGGAAGGGTATAGGACATGCTCCAATCTATTTGGAAAACACAGACTACACCGTACGATTAAATCCTCAAAATTTAGAAATGAGTGAGATAATAGGAGGAGGAGAAAGTCAAAAAATTGCACACGGTTTATTTTTAATAGATCAAAATTTATCTCAAGCAATTGACAGCATTCGGGACGAATACATCAAAGAAGCTAACAATCCGCAAAGCACACGTTTTCAAGAATTAAATACATTCTTAGATTCCATTCAACAAACTATTGAAAAACAAAAAGAAGCTTTTTTACAAAAAAATGCAACCACTTACGTAGCTCTTAACCATATCGCACAGAATGCTGATCGGATGAATTTAAAAGAACTAACTGAAAGATATGAATTATTCCCTGCTGAATTACAAAATAGCCTTTTAGGTCAGCAAATAAAGACACAAATCAAAAAAATGCAAACATTGGCTCCTGGACAAATTGCTCCAGATTTTACAGTACAAACTCCAGACGGTAAATCATTTAACCTCCATTCCATCAAAGCAAAAGCTAAAATCATTGATTTTTGGGCCTCCTGGTGCGCTCCTTGCAGAGCATTGACCCCTCAGTTAGTAAAACTCTATAACGAATTCCATGAGCAAGGGCTTGAAATCATTGGAATATCATTAGATGACAAAAAAGAAGCTTGGATTAAAGCGATTGAAGAGGAAAATATTCCATGGTTTCAAGGCTCTAAATTAGATGGTTTCAAACCTGACAATCCATTAAATCAATTATATGGAATTCATGGAATACCACATATAGTACTTCTTAATACAGATAATCAAATAGTTGTAACCACTACTGATATTAAAATTTTACGCGAAGAAATACTAAAATTATTCAAACAATAACATCATAAACCAGTTTATATGAAAATAATCATTGGAATACTTTTAATAAGCTGCTTCCTAGGAAGAACAACAGCTCAAAATGCAAATTATAAGCGTGCTGAAGAAACGAAAGCATTTTCACTACCTTGGAAATATGACCGTTTAACGCCATTCTTCACAGAAGGCAGTGATGATTTCTGGTACAGTCTGCAAACCAATGATGGTGAAAAATATTTCTATGTCGACTTAAAAAACAAAAAAGTTGAAGAATTCATTGATCCGGTCTACTTAGCCACTGAAATGGAAAAAGCGACAGGAAGAAAATATAACCCTAAAAAATTAGGTTTATGGAAAATCCATTTCAAAAAAGGAGGGAGAATATTATCATGGCGAGACGGCAGAGTCATCTTCAACTATAACCGCATCACTAAAAAATTAGGTTATACAAACCTGCCTTCGGAATCTGATATGCCACCTATACACGGTTTCTTTGATTCGGGAATGTCCCCCGATGGGAAATATCAGGTATTCGGGAAAAACCACAATGCCTACATCCGCAATCTAGAGGATTCCACAGTTGTACAACTAACTTTTGACGGAACTCTTGAATTCAGCTATATGACAGGCTGGGGAGACGTCAAAGAAGAAGTTCCATTAGCTCCGGTTTGGTTTGAAGATTCAAAAAACTTCTATCTTTTCCGTCAGAATTCTCATAAAGTTGCTGAAATATCAAACATGAATTACCTGAAAGGACGTCCCCTGGCCTACAACACACAAGCAGTATTGGCCGGCGACTCCATTGTCTTGTATGATGAGATTTCATTATTTGATGTGGAAACCAAAACCCAGAAAAAAATCAAGATTGACAAATGGCAAGACCAATTAACCAGAGTTCTCCATTCAGATACTAAAAATAACAAACTCTTTTTGGAGCGTAGAACCAGAAGAAACAATATACTAGAAGTATGTGATGTTAATTTGAAGACAGGAGATGTAAAAGTCATCATACATGAAGAAGGCGACCCGTATATTGGAATTGAATTAGCGTCAATACATTTTATAAACAATTACAATGATATTATTTGGTGGTCAGAACGTTCTGGATATGGACATTTTTACCATTATGACCGTGAAGGCAATTTAAAGAATGCAATTACTTCAGGCGAATGGACAGCCGGAAAAATTGTGGAAATAGATGAAAAAAATCGTACCATTTTCTTTCAGGCTTATGGTATTGCACCTGATGAAAATCCCAGCTATGCGAAAATTTGCAAAGCAAACATTGATGAGAAAAGCAAGGTAACAATATTAACACCTGAAGAAGCTACGCATGAAGTCATTTTTTCTCCGAGTAAACGTTACATCATCGACGCTTATTCACGCCCGGATCTGCCATGTCGGTTTTCAGTTAGAGATATTCGAGGAAAACTAATCGCTTCGCTAGGTGAAGTCAACTTAGATGATTTATATAAAAAAGGTTGGAAAATGCCTGAAACATTCTCTGTCAAATCAGCAGATGGAGAGACAGATTTATATGGCGTAATGTGGAAACCTTTTGATTTTGATTCTACTAAAAAATATCCCATTATTTCATGTGTATATCCTGGCCCACAAACCGACAACGTTCCACTAATATTTGGAGTAGGCTCAACTAATGAAGCATTAGCTCAAATTGGTTGTATCGTTGTTGCCTTCAATCACCGAGGAGGCATTCCATTCCGAGGAAGAGCTTATCATTCATTTGGATACAACAACATTAGAGATCATGCGCTGGCTGACGATAAATGTGGATTAGAGCAACTAATAAAACGTCACCCATACATCGATGGAAACAAAGTTGGTATATACGGGCACTCTGGAGGAGGAATGATGTCAACGGCTGCAATTTGTACTTACCCTGATTTTTATAAAGCATGTGTATCATCGGCAGGCAATCATGATAATAATATTTATAGCCAATTCTTTGTAGAAAGCCATTACGCTATTGATGAACAAATCGTTAAGACACAAGATTCGATAAAAACAGCCAATGGCAAAGATTCTGTAGTAACAAAAACAAAAACTGTTTACACAACAAATTTGCCAACAAACATGGAATTAGCAAAGAATCTCAAAGGCCATCTGATGCTGATTGTTGGAAATATGGACGGGAATGTACATCCAGCACAAACAATCCGTATGGCAGATGCACTGATAAACCATGGTAAAGATTTTGAACTTGTATTTTTACCTCGCGGACGGCATACATATGATGGTGTTTCAGAGTGGTATTTTGAACATAAGTTACGTTCTCATTTTGCCAAATACTTACTTGGAGACTTTACAAACACAGGTTTCTATGACATCAAAACCAATGAATATGATCAAGTAATCAAATAAATAATAAAAGAATATGAAATTAAAGTATGTATTTAGCAGTTTAGGCATATTGATTTGTCTAAGCGTATTTGCAGATGGGGTAAAACCGGCAAAAGTCGGCGAACAATCACCGGATTTCCAATTTGCCGACAAAAATGGAAAAATGTATTCTTTAAAAGATTTTAAAGGACAATACGTATTCATTGATATTTGGGCTACACACTGTTTTCCATGTAAAGAAGAGATTCCTTACTTAGAAGAAATTCAAGAAAAACTTAAAAAGAAAAACATTGCATTTATTGGCATCGCAACAGACTTGGACAAAGACGAATGGATTAAATTTATTGAAGAGAAAGCTTTAAAAGGCACTCAACTGATAATGGACCGGAAATGGATTTCTTTCATGCACAGTTATGACGTTGCAACTATTCCTAGATATATTTTACTAGATAAAGAGGGAAAAATCATCAATTTAAATATGCCTCGTCCATCAAATCCCCAATGTATGAAAATACTCAAATCATTAAAGAGATAAGGTCTATAACAAATAGATGAAATCACTAGAGATCTGTAAATCTAATCTTTATAAGACCAAGGGACTGAATAACATTTTATTGTTAGATAGTCCCTTGGGATTAGATATCATAGCAGATTCCGGTCTGATGAACAAAAGTAATGTGGCTCTGTTGCGGCAAGCTGGCTATAAGTATATCCTTGGCGTACGCATCAGGAGCGAAAGAGTTCCCATTAAACAAGGGATTTTTTCATTAGAGAGAAAGGATAAGTCCTGTTGCGAATACAAGCGTAATGGAGAATGACTAATCTGAAAGGATACATTACCAATACAGATATTGACGCTGAACGTGTTATCGCTGAATATCACGGATTATGGGTGTGGAACGTGTTTTCAGAATTTCAAAAGGGACATTGGAAATGTACCCCATGTTTCACTTTACAGAAAGAAGGATTGAGGCACATGTATGCACCTGCTTCATCGTCTGCAAAATATACAAGGAATTGGAGAGACTTGTTGGCTTTAACAAGATTGCGATGAGTGTTGATCATGTGCTTGATGCGGCAAAAACCATTACAACAATTAGAATAAAGATGCCAGAGAATGGCAGCTGCTTTACGAAGACTCTCTTCTTGACTGAGAAACATCTTGCAATCAAGACACTTTGTAACCAGCCCGAGAGTGTCTCCTGATTTTGGGAACGCATTGACGAAGTCAGGACGATAAAGGGTTGTAGATGACTGAAACGTTGTTTAGTTCTGTCCATTTGATTTTATCTTTTTCGCTCAGTACGATAAACCATTTCAATTTTTTCTGCATTGGGTTTTCTAGGAGAGATGACGGACGGAATTCCGGATTTCCGAAGGAGAGATATTCAGATTTTGACAAAAATTGGTAATGTGCTGAATATTGACCGGTGGTTCGTCAGTGGGGGCTTTTAGAATATAGGGCATCTGTTCGAAGTCTTCATCTGTTTCAGAGAAAATAAATGGGATATAAAATAAATCCTAAAAATTTTGTGTCCAACTTTTAGGGTGCACTTCACTTGTGAAGCCCTATCTTCACTGATACAAAGATAGGGTGCAGGATTGACAATTCTCTTTTTTTTCAGTTATAAATTTTGACAAGATTGTTGTATATTCGGGTTGAATAGAAAAACAATTTCCTGAATGGAGAGAAAAATCGGGAATATTTGTAATTTTGTACAAAATTTAAAAGTTGTATAAACAAAATAAATTATGCAGATAAATCCGGCAGAATTTAAGTTACTTGTAGTTGATGATGTTCAAACCAATGTACTTTTGTTAAAAGCTTTGCTTGGTAAGGAAGGGTACGGCATTCTGGTGGCGAATAACGGGCAGGAGGCTTTGGAAGTGATTCGGAATGAAAATCCCGACTTGATATTGCTGGATGTTATGATGCCCGGAATGGATGGATTCGAGGTGGCTGAACGCCTGAAATCGGAAGAGTTCCGCTGTGAGATTCCTATTATTTTCCTGACAGCTTTAGATGACACCCAAAGCATTGTCAATGGCTTCAAACTGGGAGTGGGCGATTTTATATCCAAACCTTTCCGGAAAGAAGAATTGATGGTCAGAATAAAACACCAATTGTCGTTGGTGGCTGCCCGGCGGATTATAGAGGAAAAAAATGAAGAGCTGAGGAAAACCATTGCCGGGAGAGATAAAATGTATTCGGTGATTGCTCATGATTTGCGCTCTCCGATGGCTTCTATGAAGATGTTATTGAATACCATTATGATGAGCGTGGAGAAAGATAAGATCGATCCGGATATTTTCGATATGCTTGAAATGAGTAACAAGACTTCGGAAGAAGTATTCAGCTTACTGGATAATCTGTTGAAATGGACGAAAAGTCAATTGGGTAAATTGACGGTTATTCCGCAGAAATTGGATATCAGTGGACTGGCGGATGGGGTGGTGGAAGTGATGAACTCTGTCGCCGAAGTGAAACATATCAAATTGATCCGCACGGATCATGAGTCTTTTTTTGTCTATGTGGATATCGAAATGATCAAATCCATTTTGAGAAATTTAATATCTAATGCAGTGAAATTCAGTAATCCTGATTCGGAGATCAAGGTCGGGATTAAGGCAGAGGATGGGAAAGTGATCGTATCGGTGACCGATTCAGGTAAAGGGATAAAAAAAGAAGATCAGCATAAATTGTTGAAAGATAGTACTCATTTTACCACTTACGGTACCAATAGTGAGGAGGGATCGGGATTAGGATTGTTGCTTTGCCGGGATTTCGCCCGTAAAAACGGAGGAGAACTTTGGTTTGAATCCGAAGAAAATCTAGGTTCTGTTTTCAGTTTTTCTTTACCGCAATTAATAGCTTAAAATAGAGAATCCGATGAATCATATTATTATTATGGCCGGTGGAGTAGGAAGTCGGTTTTGGCCGATGAGTACTCCTGAGAGACCGAAGCAATTTATCGATGTTTTAGGGACTGGATATACTTTATTGCAGCTTACGGCAGATCGTTTTGAAGGGATTTGTCCGGTGGAAAATATATGGGTCGTTACTTCTGTCCGGTATCGGGAGCTGGTGAAAGCTCAATTACCCGGAATCCCGGATTCCAATATATTGCTCGAGCCCTGTATGCGTAATACGGCTCCTTGTATTGCCTATGCAGCCTGGAAGATTAAAAAGAAAGATCCGCAAGCGAATTTGATTGTCACGGCGGCCGATCATATCGTGATGGATGTGCCTGAATTTAAACGGGTGATCCGTGAAGGGATAGATTTTGTGAAAAGCGAGGATCGGATTCTGACTATAGGGATGTGGCCGACCCGTCCGGAAACCGGGTATGGTTATATAAAAGTAAAACAGGAAGAAGACGGTGCGGAATTCGGAGCAAAAGTAATCAGGGAGGTGGAAGGATTTAAAGAAAAACCGGATTTGAAAACGGCAGAAGCTTATCTGGCGGCAGGGGGATATTATTGGAATGCCGGAATTTTTCTGTGGAATGTGAGGACGGTTGAAAATGCTTTCCGCCGGAATGAACCCGAAATAGCGGCTATATTCGATTCTTTGAACGATATTTATTATTCTTCGGACGAACAGCAGGCAATCGATGCAAAATTCCCCGAATGTAAGCATATTTCTGTCGATTACGCCATTATGGAGCATGCTTCCAATATTTATGTTTTTCCCGCAGCTTTCGGATGGTCTGATCTGGGAACCTGGGGGTCTTTGTACGAACAATTACCGAAAGGAGATGGAAGAAATGCGGTTGTCGGCGGCAAGGTATGTATGGTGGAGAGTGAAGGGTGTGTCGTGCATGTTTCGGCTGATAAGAAAATATTGATTCAGGGATTGAAAGATTATATCGTTGCCGAACAGGACAATGTGATTCTGATATGCCGGAAAGCCGACGAACAACGGATCAAAGAATTTTCAACCCAACTTCGATAAACATTTTTCGTGATTTTTCGTTTAGAAAATAAAAACGAAGAGTCATGAAAATAGAAACTTTTACTTTACGTAGCAACGATACCGGGGGTGTGGCTGCGTTACGGCAGGTACATCCGGATTGTGGCGGACAGAATATCTCTCCCGAGCTTTCCTGGGTGAATGCCCCCGAAGGTACACGTAGTTTTGCCATTACCATGTACGATAAAGATGCTCCTACCGGAGGTGGGTTCTGGCATTGGCTGATGTTCGATATTCCGGCTAGTGTCGGTGAACTGCGTCCGGATGCCGGGAATACATTCGGTCATTTAGCACCGGTTTCGGCAATACAGAGTTTGAATGATTACGGTACTTATGGTTATGGAGGGCCTAATCCTCCTCATGGGCATGGGTGGCATAATTATATGATTACCTTGTATGCTTTGGATATCGAATCACTGGAAATGTCCAAAGATACTCTTCCCGCACAGGTCGGATTTAAGCTTTGGAAACATACTTTAGAAAAGGCTTCTATTGTTTTCTATTACCGTACTTGAAAAAGAACGGACATTTTTTGTTCCTTGGGGTAAGTTTTGTTTTCTTTGTGTGCTAAATACAAGGAAAAGATTATGGTAAATGTAATTGATACCCGGAATTCTGTTTTAAATACTTTTTTGTCTGAGATCAGAGCGGTAGATATTCAGCAAGACCGCATGCGATTCCGGCGTAATCTGGAACGGGTGGGGGAAGTGATGGCTTATGAAATCAGTAAAACGTTCGATTATAGTGCCCGGACGATCCGGACTCCGATCAATCCGATTTCGGTGATGTTGCCCCGGCAAGAAGTGGTTATCGCTACAGTGTTGAGGGCCGGCTTGCCTTTTCATCAGGGATTTCTGAATTATTTCGATCATGCAGGAAGTGCCTTTGTTTCTGCCCGCCGGGCTTATAGCCGGGTAGAGGGACAAATCGAAATCCGGTTCGATTCGGTTTATACCCCCGATTTGACTGGAAAACAACTTTTACTGGTCGATCCGATGCTGGCAACCGGTAAATCCCTGGTGATCACTTACCGGGAATTGTTGAAACAGGGGAGTTTGCCTGCTCATACGCATATCGCTTCAGTCATTGCCAGCCGGCAAGGTGTGGAATATGTGGAAAAAGAATTGGCAGGAGAGCCGTTGACTTTATGGACAGCTGCTCTGGATGAGGCTTTGACCGATAAATTCTATATCGATCCGGGGTTGGGAGATGCCGGTGATCTGGCATTCGGAGATAAGAAATAAGGTCGTTTTTTGCGAAGTAAAATCAGCACAGAGGTGAAAAAAAATAGCATACTGTTTTTTCTATTTATATGGATCGGTCTTCCCGTGTGGGCACAGTATAAAACATTGAAGGATATTTCTTATGTACCTGTTTCCGATACGGATGCTTACCGGAAAGAACGTTGTAAACTGGATTTGTATTATCCGGAGCAGCAGAAAGGTTTTGCCACGATCGTCTGGTTTCACGGGGGTGGATTGGAAGGTGGGGGAAAGGAAATTCCGCCTGTTTTTCAGGGACGGAAAATAGCTGTGGCGGGCGTGAATTACCGGTTAAGTCCCCGGGCTACCCATCCGGCTTATATCGACGATGCGGCAGCTGCTGTGGCTTGGGTGATGAAACATATCGGGGAATATGGGGGAGATCCCACCCGGGTATACGTGGCCGGGCATTCTGCCGGAGGATACCTCACCTTGATGGTGGGGTTGGATAAAGCCTATCTGGCACGGTACGGGGAAGATGCCGATCGTTTGGCCGGACTTTTCCCGGTAAGTGGTCAGACGAATACTCATTTTACGATTCGGAAGGAACGGAATATCCCGTTCGATATTCCTGTTGTCGATTGCTATGCACCGCTTAATCGGGCACGTAAGGGGATACCTCCTTTGGTGATGATAACCGGAGACCGGCAGTTGGAAATGACAGCCCGTTACGAAGAAAATTTGCACCTTGAAGTTATACTGAAAGCTTTGGGGAACGACAAAGTCACCCTTTATGAATTGCAGGGATTCGATCATGGATCGGTATATACTCCTGCCTGTCATTTGATTTTGAATCAGATCAAACCCTGAAAGCTTGTAATAGCTTGCAAATCTGAGTGATCAGCCGTTGCAGGTGGGTAGCGGCAAATTCGGGATGCATGGATTTTTCCAGAGTCACCGGACCCGGGGCGATGGAAAATATGCCACTGAATCCTGCGGTATACAAGGAAGGGGTATCTGCAATATGGCCGGCTACCAGAAGGACCGGAATGTTTTGTTTACGGGCTTCCCGAAGTATGCCGTAAGCTACTTTTCCCATAGTCGTTTGTGCATCGGCACTTCCTTCTCCGGTGATGATGAGATCGGCATTTTGGATTCGCTTACCGAACTGAAGATGGGTTAGGATCAAGTCAATCCCGGACATTAACCGGGCATTCGTAAAAGCCAGAAAAGCTCCTCCGACTCCTCCGGCTGCTCCGGAGCCGGGAATCCGGCCGATGTCTTTTCCGGTAGTTTGGGCGATAACGGCAGCTATAGCTTGCATGCCTGCTTCCAGATGCTCTGTCATTTCGGGGGTTGCTCCTTTCTGTCCGGCAAATATCCGGGTAGCCCCACGGGGACCGTAAAAAGGATTATCGACATCGCAGGCGATGGTGAAACTGGCTTCGGACAGAGCCGGATGAACCGCCGTGGTGTCAATAGCAGCGACTCGCGATAATATTTGTCCTCCGCTTCCTAAAAGCTTATTGTCGTGATCGAAAAAGCGGAATCCTAAAGCTTGTAACATGCCTAAACCGGCATCGTTCGTGGCACTTCCGCCTATTCCGATAATAAAGTGCCGGCATCCTTTGTTCAGGGCTTCTGCAATGATTTCTCCCAGACCATAGGAGGTCGTGAGCATGGGATTCCGCCGGGAGGGAGGTAACAGTGGCAGGCCGCTGATCCTTGCCATTTCTACCAATGCCGTGCGGCCGTCTTCCGAGATACCGAATTGCGTAGTTATTTTTTGCATAAGTGGGTTATGGGCGACAAGCGGAACGGTATGGCCGTGGAAAGCATCCGTCAGGATTTCCAGTATGCCTTCACCCCCGTCGGCTACCGGAAAATGCAGTACTTCACACTGCGGAAAGATTGTTTTGATACCTTGTTCTGCTGCCTCGTCGGCTTCACGGGAACTTAAACTTCCCTTGAAAGAATCTATTGCTACAACGATTTTATTCATGTTTGTGACGGATTAAATTCCCATATGTCCGGCAAATATAAGAAAAGTATTATTGGGGGCCGTTATATACATATTTGGACTTATAAAAGTAGGTTTTATTTTTTCTTTCTATTCCGATTCCGGATTTTGTGGCAGAAGACCCGGTCGCCTGGACCGGTCCGTTAAGGCTTTCGTTGATTTCATCGGTTCTTCTCCTGCTCGGAAAAACAAAAGATTTTGCTTTTCTCTCGCTTATTCGAAGAACTCACTGACCGTTGGAACTCCTCGCAAGCTCGTCAGACACTACCGGTCGGGCGTTCAGAAAAAGCAAGACGACACTTGCCAGAGCTCCAATGGTTCCCCAACACGAACACCGGAGACGAACAAGTACCAGAATAATTCTACATTTTAGGATAAACATGTATATAAACACTTTATTTTTTAGGATACACAGGAAGCTACCGATCATTTATCTGTTGATTTTCTTTCGGAAACATTTTTAACTTCTTGTATTTTCCCTTATATTTGTCACTTGTGGAAATGAACAGATATTTGATCGCTGCATTGTATGTTATGGCCGGTTGTGCCGTAACGATTCCTTTAAAGGCTCAGGGTTGTGGAGAGTCTTTGAGAGGGGAAAGGTGTAGATTGATCATAACCAATACGGTAAAGGTCGTATCTGTTTATTTGGAAGAAGAAGAAGAGGAACAGGTTTTTTGTTCCGGTTTGCCTCCGGATTATTTTCAAATCCCCGTCGTCGAGGCGCTTGCCGATGATTTTACTTTCGATAAAACGGTCCGTGTCAATATCGGATCCTTATGTCGTATTGCCCATAAGATCAGGGCTCCTGAGGTTTAATCTGCAAATTATAATTAAGATTTACGAGGGTAGTCTATCTCGGATAAACGAGAGGAAATTCAATTTTCTGAAAGATTGACGAAGTGTCGTCGATTAAAATTTTACTGTTAATAATTTACAATTTATAATTAAATGGGTTTTAATGATATTTTAAAAAGCCTGTTCGGAAATAAATCCGACCGGGATATGAAAGAACTGATGCCGATTGTGGCCAAGGTGAATGCAGAGTGGGAGAAGCTGAAAAGTATCAGTGCCGATGAATTACGTGCAGTTGCTGAAGATATGAAAAAGGAAGTACGTGAATATATCGGAGAAGAAGAGAATGAGATTGCAGCACTCAAACGGAAAGTGGAAGAGGAAAGGCCTGCGATCGAAGAACGGGAGGAAATTTACGATCGTATAGATAAGCTGGAAGAACAGATCGACAAAAAGGTGGAAGAAGTTTTGACCGGATTGATGCCTAAAGCCTTTGCTGTGATGAAGGAAACCGCCCGTCGTTTTAAAGAGAATACTGAAATTGAAGTGACGGCGACCCAATTCGACCGGGATTTGGCAGTTACCCACGATTTTGTCGAGATAGAAGGTGACAAAGCCATTTATTTCAATTCCTGGCTTGCCGGAGGAAATGAAGTGACCTGGGATATGGTGCATTATGACGTGCAGCTGATCGGTGGTGCTGTTTTGCATCAGGGAAAAATTGCAGAGATGGCTACCGGTGAAGGAAAGACCTTGGTGGCTACTCTTCCGGTGTTTCTGAATGCTTTGAGCGGACGTGGTGTGCATATGGTGACGGTAAACGATTACCTGGCTAAACGTGACTCGGAGTGGATGGGACCGCTTTATATGTTCCATGGGCTTTCTGTCGATTGTATCGATAAGCATCAACCCAATTCTCCCCAGCGTCGGCAGGCTTATATGGCCGATATTACTTTCGGTACGAACAACGAATTCGGTTTCGATTATCTGCGTGATAATATGGCTATCAATCCGGAGGATTTGGTACAGCGTAAGCACAATTTTGCAATTGTCGACGAGGTCGATTCCGTATTGATCGACGATGCCCGTACGCCGTTGATTATTTCCGGCCCCGTACCCAAAGGAGACGATCAGATGTTCGATGAATACAAGCCCCGGGTGGAGCGCCTCGTGAAAATGCAACAGGAATTTGTGATGCAGACTTTTAAGGAAGCGAAAGAGCTGTTGGCCAGCGATGATTCTAAAAAGAGAAAAGAAGGGGGGATATTGTTACTGAGGGCACATAAAGGATTGCCCAAATACAAACCTTTGATCAAGTTTTTGAGTGAAGAAGGCAATAAAGCGATCCTGATCAAGACGGAAAACGAATACATGCAGGAAAATAACCGGAGAATGCCGGAGATTACCGATCCTTTGTATTTTGTGATCGATGAAAAACTGAATTCGATCGACCTGACCGATAAGGGACATGATACCATCACAGCCGCAGGGGAAGATCCGAAATTCTTTATCCTCCCGGATATCGGCTCGGAGATTGCAGAGATCGAACGGGACACGAAGGATGATAAAGAAAAATTGGCGAAGAAGGATGAACTGATCCAGAATTATGCGATGAAATCCGAACGGGTACATACTGTCAATCAGTTGTTGAAAGCCTATACCTTGTTCGAGAAGGATGTAGAATATGTGGTACTCGATAATAAGGTGAAGATCGTAGATGAGCAGACCGGGCGTATCATGGAAGGACGCCGCTATTCGGACGGTTTGCATCAGGCTATCGAAGCGAAAGAAAATGTAAAAGTCGAAGCTGCCACTCAGACTTTTGCAACGATTACTTTACAGAACTACTTCCGTATGTATCACAAGTTAGCCGGTATGACAGGTACGGCAGAGACGGAAGCCGGTGAGTTCTGGGATATTTATAAACTGGATGTGGTGGTTATTCCGACCAACCGTCCGGTGATCCGTATCGATGCCAATGATTTTGTGTTTAAAACGAAACGCGAGAAATACAATGCGGTTATCGATGAAATTGTCCGTTTGGTAGATTTAGGCCGGCCGGTTTTGGTGGGAACGACTTCTGTCGAGGTGTCCGAATTGCTGAGCCGTATGTTGAAACTGCGTGGTATCAAACACAATGTATTGAATGCGAAATTACATCAGCGGGAAGCCGAGATCGTTGCCGAAGCCGGTAAATCGAAGACGGTGACTATCGCTACCAATATGGCAGGACGTGGTACGGACATCAAATTGAGCCCTGAGGTACGTGAGGCCGGAGGTTTGGCTATTATCGGTACCGAACGGCATGATTCCCGTCGTGTCGACCGTCAGTTACGTGGACGTGCCGGACGTCAGGGAGACCCGGGGTCTTCCCAGTTCTTCGTATCGCTCGAGGACGACCTGATGCGTTTGTTCAGCTCGGAACGTATAATCCGGGTGATGGACCGTTTGGGACATCAGGAAGGGGATGTGATTCAGCATTCTATGATTACCAAGTCTATCGAACGTGCACAGAAGAAGGTGGAAGAAAATAACTTCGGTATTCGTAAGCGTTTGCTGGAATATGACGATGTGATGAATTCCCAGCGTACGGTGATTTACAAACAACGTCGTCAGGCTTTGTTAGGAGAACGTATCGGTGTGGCTGTAGCAAATAATACTTACGATGTTTGTGAGGCAATCGTTATGGAATACCAGCCGGTGAACGATCCGGAAGGTTTCCGGATGGAAGTATTGAGGGTATTGTCCGTCGATTATGAAGTGGATCCGGAGGAATTCCAGAAAGCCCGTCCCAATGAATTGGCCGAATCGTTGTATCGATATGTACGGGAGGCTTATCAGCGTAAAGTCGAACATATCGCTCAGCAAGCTTATCCGGTGATCAAGAATGTATTCGAAACACGGGGAGATGTCTTTAAGAATATTGTCGTTCCTTTTACCGACGGTCAACGGATGTACAGCGTGGTGACCAACCTGGAGAAGGCCTATCGTACGAATGGTGAAGATTTGATGCGTTCTTTCGAGAAATCGGTCATTCTGGCTCATATCGATGATGCCTGGAAAGAACATCTCCGCGAAATGGACGATCTGAAACAATCGGTTCAGAATGCTGCTTATGAACAGAAAGATCCTTTGTTGATTTATAAATTCGAGTCTTATAATTTGTTTAAGACTATGGTGGAAAAGATCAATAAAGGGATGGTGTCTACACTGATGAAAGGGCAGATTCCGATGCAAGAACCCGAGCATGTGCGTGAAGCTGAGGAAAAACGGACCGATTTGAGTAAACTGCGGGAAAGTCGTTCGGAGGCTCAGGCTGCTGCCGCCAACCGTGAACAGGTGCGGCACGAACCGGTGAAAGTAGGACCGAAAGTGGGGAGGAATGATCCTTGTCCATGTGGTAGCGGACTGAAGTATAAGAACTGCCACGGGAAAAATGAATAAACTGATTTTTGATTTAGGATTTACGATTTCAGATTTCAATGGTAAGTCTGAATCGTAAATCAAAAATCATAAATCGAAAATCATAATGTATGTTGTCTTTATTTATTAATTGGGATATTAGTCCCGAGATCTTCAATTTGGGGGGTATTTCCATTCGTTATTACGGGTTGCTGTTCGCTGTGGCCTTTATTTTAGGTTATAAGGTTGAAGAGAAAATGTTCAAGTCCGAAGGATTGCCTATGGCCTGGTTGGATAAATTGTGGTTGTATGTAGCGATCGCGACGATAGTCGGTGCCCGTTTGGGACATTGTATCTTTTACGACTGGGCTTATTATAGCCAGCATCCGCTGGAGATGATCCTGCCTGTACGGTTTTCGCCCGAATTTAAGTTTACCGGTTATCAGGGATTGGCCAGTCATGGCGCTGCAATAGGTATTATAGCCGGATTGTGGTATTATTCACGGAAAGTCAGCAAAAAATCTATATTCTGGATTTTAGACCGGGCTGTGATTCCGATTGCTTTAGCCGGCTTTTTTATCCGGACAGGAAATTTGATGAACTCTGAAATTGTGGGATTACCGACCAATATGCCTTGGGGATTCCGCTTCATGAATAGTGATTTACCGAATCCGGAATTGCCGCGCCATCCGGCTCAATTGTATGAAGCAATTTGTTACCTGTTTAGTTTTTTTGTTTTGATGTATCTTTATTGGCGAACGAACGTTAAGAAGAAAATGGGATTTATCTTCGGCGCTTTTTTGATCCTGATCTTCTCTGCCCGCTTTATTATCGAGTTCGTCAAGGAAGTACAGGAACCCTGGGAAGCTGGAATGGCCTTGAATATGGGACAGATTTTGAGTATTCCTTTTATTCTGGCGGGGATTTTTATGCTTTGGTATAGTAAGAAGTTGCCGGATGAAGGGGAGAAGAAAGGAAAAAAAGGGAAAGGCTAAAGGCTGTAAGCTATAAACTAGAGGTAAAAAGAATAGAGGTTAGAGGTGGAAGAGAGAGGGGACGGGAAATATGAAATTTTAGTTGAGAGGTTATGTACGAAGAGAAGTTTATGAGAGAAGCTATTCGTTTGGCTGTAGAGAATGTGAAACAGGGGACCGGGGGGCCGTTCGGCGCTGTTGTTGTCAAGGAGGGAAAAATTATCGCAGCTTGTGCCAATACGGTTACTCCGGATTGTGACCCGACAGCACATGCCGAAGTGAATGCGATTCGCGAGGCTTGTCGTAAGTTAGATACTTTTCAACTCGGGGGATGTGAGATATATGCCAGTTGTGAGCCTTGTCCTATGTGCCTTGGTGCTATTTATTGGGCAAGACCTTCCCGGGTATATTATGCCTCTACAAAAGAAGATGCAGCACTTGCCGGATTCGATGATTCCCTGATCTATAAAGAGATTGCCCTCCCCGAGGCCGATCGGAGTATTCCCTTTTTGAATGAGAAAGAGGATACGGCTGGAGAAGAATTCAGCTTGTGGAAAGAAAACAAAGACAAGACTGTTTATTAAGTTCGTTTCTTCAAAATAGAATGCAAAATGTCGGAAAAATCAACCTTTTAGGGGGATTTTTCCGACATTTTGATTTTTCCAATAATTCCTGTCCTCTTTTCTAAGACTTTTTCTATTTTTTATTCTTTTATTTAATCTATTTGAAAATCTTCGATAGCCCATTCGCTCCCCGGACTTTCCATTAATAATCCTGTCAATTTCCGTTTTTTTACAGATGAGGTAAATTTTTTTCAAAAAAAATGAAATTTCTGTCATACCAAATCCTGCTTCATGCATTTTATCATTGAATGAACCGAAAAAACGTTCGATTAAATTAGTTGAAAGTTCATAAAGTTTAAAAAGCTATTGGATCCTGCGGGCACTTAGTTAATTGACAATTGTCGCGTGACAATTGACCACATATTTTCCAATCTGTGGTTTCTTCTTTATTTGTTTGATAATCAATGATTTTTTTCTTCATCCTATTTCTCATTTTTCTTTTCTTATTATTTTCTAATGGAAGCAAAGCTTCCAGACAATTGTCAATTGTCATTGGTCAGCTGGCAATTATTCTTTTTGCGGATTCCCGCAAAAAGAATCGAACGTTTTTTAAGATGCAAAAAGATAAATTTGACCGACAGGTTACTCTTTTGAGAAAATATTATTCCGGGACATTGGAGAAAAGGGAAAAGCAGGAATTTCGGGAAATGTTGAACGATCGGAATTTGGAAAATGTGTTTCGGCAGTTGAGTCAGGGAGATATTTTGGCTGAAAAGCTGGAGGAATATAAACAATACGATGCCCGGAAAGCTTTCGGCAAATTCAGCAGGCAACAAAAATCGCTTCGTCATAAAAAGAGGATTATCCGGATTCTTACTGCAGCAGTGGTGGTTTTACTTTTAGGAATGAGTTGGTTACTGAATCTTGGATTACCGGAGGTAGAAGTTGTTCCACCGGCACAGCAGGAGACGATTCGCCCCGGGAGTTACAAAGCTATATTACGACTGACAAATGGCGAGACGGTGAATCTCGAGCGGGATTCCATGCAGGTACTGGAAAAAAATGGGACTCAGATTAGTTATGCAGAGGGAAAGATTACTTACCGATCTACGCCTCAAATACAGGAATTGGCTTATAATGAATTGATTGTGCCCACAGCCGGAGAGTGTTACATCACGTTGGAAGATCATACGAAAGTATGGATAAATGCAGAATCGAAAATAAAGTATCCGGTGCAGTTCACTGCTGGGGAACGTAAAGTGTATTTGGAAGGAGAAGCCTATTTCGACGTGGCCGAAGACGGACGTCCTTTTCAGGTAATTACTTCTCAGGGAGAGGTGACCGTATTGGGGACGGCTTTCGGAATAAGTTCATACATGGATAAAGCAGAATATACCACCTTAGTGAGAGGCTGTGTACGTTATACTTCCCATACAAAGAAAAGCGTAATCTTATCGCCAGGTGAACAGGCTATCCTGGAAAGGTCCGGTGAATTAATCAGTCGTAAAGTCGAAGTTGAAGAATATGTAGGCTGGAAAGACGGGGTTTTTGTTTTCAGGGATAAGCCCCTGGAGGAAATTATGGAAACACTGTCCCGTTGGTACGGATCTGAAGTGGTTTTCCGGAATGAGGAAATGAAACAGCTGAAATATACCGGTAGTCTCGAACGGTATGATTCGATCAATACTTTCCTGCAAGTGTTGGAAAGACTCCAGGATATTCATTATGAAATAGATAATAATAAAATCCTGTTATCTCGAAAGTCTTCTTAATTACTTAACTAAATTACAATGGTATGAAAAAAAATCGTCTGATCCGATTTCCGGGCCTTTTAAAGAGGTTTAGGAAAAATTTGATGTTTATCAAATGTTGTATTGTTTTCATTTTTGTTTTTAGCCTGAATTTATCGGCTCATGTTTTTTCTCAAAGCAAGCTGGTGACTTTAGACTTGAAAGAGGTTTCTGTGGAGAAATTTGTCGATGCCGTGAAACAACAAACCGGTATGAAAATGATGTATAATTCCGGTGTGGTGCGGGAAGCTGGTCAGGTTTCCGTTCAGGTTAAAGACAAAGAATTGAGCGAAGTGTTGGATATGGTATTGAAAAAAGTGAATTTGGAGTATGAGCTGTACAATGATATCATTCTGATTCGTGCAAAAGGAGAAGTACCGGCCGGGCCGAAAGTACTGAAAGGGGTGGTGAAAGATAAAAGCGGGGCGGTCTTACCGGGAGTGACCGTCGTAATTAAAGGGACGACCTTAGGCGTATCGACCGACATCGATGGAAAATATTCGATCACCATTCCGGAGGATGGGAAAGAAACGGTATTGATGTTTACATTTGTCGGCATGAAGCCACAGGAGGTCAGATATGCCGGGCAAGAAACGTTGAATGTGATATTGACCGAGGAAGTGGCGGAAATGGAAGAGGTGGTGGTCAATGGTTATTTTACCCGGAAGAAGGAGAGCTTTACCGGTGTATCCAAGACCTTCTCCGGAGATGAACTGAAGACTATTTCTACGGGAAATATCCTGAATACCTTGTCTGTGCTCGATCCTTCTTTTACTAAAGTGGTGAATAATGAAATGGGTAGTGACCCGAATACGATTCCTGATTTTGAAATCCGGGGGTCCAGTAGTTTGAAGGCCGAGTATGAAAACAATCCGAATATGCCGACTTTTATTATGGATGGTTTCGAAGTAACCGCTCAGAAGGTGTTCGACCTCGACCCCAACCGGGTACGTTATATCACTATTCTGAAAGATGCATCGGCTACAGCGATTTACGGCTCACGTGCTGCCAATGGTGTTGTGGTGATCGAGACAGTACTTCCCAAAGCCGGAAAATTGCAGTTGTCTTATAACGGTAGTGCCAACTTCGAAATAGCCGATCTTTCGGATTATAATCTGATGAATGCAGAAGAAAAACTGGAATACGAAGTGCGTTCCGGATTGTATGAAAAATCTTCCAAACCCGGATGGACGGATGATAAGTTGGATGCATATAACCGGATTCTGAAATTGGTGAAGGAAGGAAATGATGTGGATTGGTTGTCCATTCCGGTACGGGAATTGGGGGTCGGCCATAAACATACCGTAATGGCAGAAGGTGGAAACGAATCGTTCCGTTATGCTTTCGATCTTTTCTATTCGAATAAAGTCGGAGTGATGAAAGGCTCGAAACGGGATAATTACGGTGGAGGGATCCGGCTTCAATATAACCTGAAAAACCTGAAATTCTCCAATTATGCTTCCTTCGATCATTTGAAGTCGGTCAATTCCCCTTACGGAAGTTTTAGTTCTTACCTCTATTATAATCCCTATTATAATCCTTATGATGAAAACGGGAATGTGAAAAAGGTCCTCTATTCTTATGAATATTATGACCGGGGAATTACCTCGAAGACCATGTATAATGAATTGTACAATGCGGTATTGCCTTCTAAAAATCAGCAGACTTCTAATAATTTTCTGAATAATTTCTCGATAGAATACGATATTATTCAGGGATTGAAATTGAAGGCCAATCTTTCGTTAAGCGTGGATAATGGAAAGACCGATGTTTATAAATCCTATGAAAATACCGAATTTTTGGACAAAGAGAAAAAAGGGAGTTATGCCCAGTCGACTTCCAATGATTTCAGTTATGATATTAACGTCATCTTATCATATTTTAAGAGCCTGAAAAAACATTTTATCAACCTGGGGTTTGTGTATAACCTTCAGGAAAAACAGTATGACAATACCAGTATCTACGTTGTCGGTTTTCCCAATGCGAACATGGATCATGTGTCGATCGGTTCGGGGTATCAGGAAGGGGCGAAACCCGGAGGTAGTTTCGATGTGACCCGCCTGGTCGGTTTTGTGGGTAACCTGGGATATACGTATGACAATCGTTTCTTGTTGGATGCTTCTGTTCGAAGCGACGGTTCGTCTATTTACGGTTCGAACAACCGCTGGGGTACTTTCTGGTCGGTCGGTGTCGGATATAATATCCATAACGAAAAATTCATGAAAGACTGGGGCGTGATCAACCTGTTGAAGATCAGGGGATCTATCGGGACAACCGGTGGGCAAAACTTTAGTCCTTACCAGGCCATGGCCATGTATTCCTATAACGATAGCCGGATCAATACCATTTCTTACAGCGGCTATCTGGGAGCCATTATGAAGGCTTTCGGAAATAAAAACCTGAAATGGCAGAAGGTAGAAAAACAAAACGTAGGGTTGGATTTCGAAATCTTCCATAGTCGTCTGACCGGATCTTTCAATGTATACCGGGATTTATCGAAAGATGTGCTGATCGACGTATCTATTGCTCCGTCTTTGGGTTTTTCTTCTTATAAAGAAAATTTGGGAGAAGTAGAAAACAGTGGGGTCGAACTATCCTTAAAAGGTACGGTACTCCGGGATGTCAAACGGGAATTGAACTGGGATATTTTCTTCAATCTGGCACACAATAAAAATAAAGTGAAGAAAATCAACAAAGCTTTGACAGCCTTTAATGCCGACCAGGATTCCAAAGTGGAAAACAAACCGATGATCCGTTACAAAGAAGGGTTGTCGCAGAATACCATCTGGGTGAATGAATCTTTGGGAATCGATCCGGCTACCGGTGATGAAATATTCCTGGATATGAACGGGAATAAAGTGAATAAATGGGATAGTAAAAATTACAAACCCTGGGGATCTTCCGATCCTAAAATTTATGGAACGGTCGGAACGATGTTTATGTATAAAGGCTGGGAGTTGAATGCGCATTTATATTATAAATACGGTGGTTATATTTACAATCAGACCTTAGTCGACAAAGTGGAGAATGTAAATCCCAACGAGAACGGAGACCGGCGAATTCTGTACGACCGTTGGAATGAACCGGGAGACGTGGCAAAATTCAAAAAGGTAAGCGATGTTTCGGTCACTAATCCGACTTCCCGCTTTGTGGAAAAAGAAAATTATATTCAGCTTCAGGCTTTATCTGTGAGTTATGATTTCCGGAGTGCGAAATTGAAAGAGTGGGGGATTCAGCGCTTGAAAATCTCCGCTATCGGAAACGATGTTTTCACTTCTTCCACGGTGCGGATGGAAAGAGGTACTTCCTATCCTTTTGCAAGGACTTTTTCACTGGCTGCTCAAATCACTTTTTAATCGGACAATACTATGAAAAAATTAATAAATAAAACGATCATTCTTTCGCTCTTTGTGGCATTGACCGGCTGTAACGACTGGCTGGACGTTTCTCCGAAAGCGGATATGAAAGCAGAGGATCTGTTCGGTACTGAAGCCGGATTCAGAGATGCTTTGGTAGGTGTTTATGCATTGATGTGCGGTACGAATAGTTACGGCAGAGATCTGACGTACGGCTACCTGGATGTATTGGCTCAATATTACAACAGTCCGTTGAAAACAACTTCTTCCGGTTATGAGCATAATTTCAAAAATGCAGCAGAATATAAGTATACCGAGAAAACAGAGGAAAGTCGCATTAGCTCTATTTGGAGTAATCATTTTTCTGCTGTAGCCAATATCAATCAGGCCATGTTGTTCATCGACGAAAATAAAGGGGTTTTTACTTCACCCGAGGTACATGATGTGTATAAAGGAGAATTTCTGGCTTTGCGGGCTTTTCTGCATTTCGATATACTCCGTTTATTCGCTCCTTCGGCTGCGATGAATAATAATAAAGGATTGGACGCATTGGCTATTCCTTATATAGATGTTTTTACGAATATCGCCCAGTCCCAGTTGACGGTGAAAGAGGTTTTGAAAAAAATAGAAACGGATTTGTTGGCTGCAAAACAGTTGATGAAAGGGAAAGAAGAATTTAAATTTTCCGATACTTCCGATCCGCTGTATAACCGGAAACAAAGAATGAATTACTATGCGGTGACAGCACTTTTAGCCCGGGTATATCTTTGGGGAAACGATAAAGAGGCGGCTTTGAAAGAAGCAAAGGAAATTATCGGTGAAGCCGGCGGAGAAAGTCCTGCTTCTTATGAATTGGCCAATAGTGCTGCTACTACTTCCGATCCGATGTTCAATAAAGAGTTGATTTTCACATTGGATGTGCAGAAATTGAAAGACAATAGCGATATTTATTTTACCGAGAGTTTTTCTTCTACTTCTAATATATTGACGATGTCTTCAAAAGGAAAAACGAATATTTTCAATGGTTCCGGACTGGATAATGAGTTCAGAAATTATTGGATTACCCCGTATTCCGATGGTAGTTCGTTCGTATTGAAGAAATATACCGGAGTAAACTATATTCCGATGTTTAAAATTTCCGAATTGTATCTGATAGCTGCCGAATGTGCTCAAGGGAAGGCTGCCTATGATTATCTCAATAAATTGAGAAATCACCGGGGATTAAGCAGTATTGCGCCGACCGATGATTTAGCCGGTTATATCTTTCAGGAATATCGCCGGGAATTTATAGGTGAGGGACAAATGTTCTTCTATTATAAACGGAAAGCAATGGAAACTATCGGGGCTGAAAATAATATCGCTCATCAAGATGTGAATGCGGTGTATAATTTGCCTATTCCGACAGTAGAAATCGATTTTGGGAATATTAAAAATTAAGCGTTATGAAAAAGATATTTTTTCTTCTTGCTTCAGTGATCCTGTTAGCATGTAGTGAGAATGAACGGATGGTATACGATGAGCATATGCACGATATCTATTATTCCATTGTGACAGATACCCGGGATAGTCTGTATGTTTCCTTGCTGATGGCCGATCAGATTCTGGAGACGACCGTAGATGTGAAGATGTTGGGAAATGTATTGACCAAGCCGCAGAAATTTAAAGTCGAGGTGGTCGGGGAGAGAACGGATGCCAAAGAAGGTATACATTATGAAAAACTTCCTGAATTCTATGAGTTCCCGGCCGGAGAATTTATTTATAAAATGCCTGTGCGGTTGATTAAGGGGGATGCGGCTATTAAACAGAAACCGGTGACTCTTACGTTGAGGCTGGTTGCTACCGGTGATCTGGGTGTGGCCTATGCCGATAAGTCCGAGATTCGTCTGCTCATTGCCGATATGTTGAAAAAGCCTGAGGGAGAAGGCTATTATGGAGATATGACTGCGTTTAAGAAATTATTCGGCGAATATTCCCAAAAAAAGCATATGATGATCATCGAAATGACCGGACATGATTTTTGGGAAGATACCTATGGTAGTGGAAACGGTAATTATGGCATTTATTACGAGGAAGATTATTACACTCCCTATGCCAGAAAACTGTATAAGATCATTACCGGGAGTGAAATCAGGGATGAAACCGGTAAAGTGATGCAAGGATGGAATGTACCTTAGTCTATGGGTTGTTAATTAAAAAAGAAGATAGCTATGAAAAAATTGAAATATATAGGAATATTATTTTTGTTGATCCTGTTCTCTTGTGTGGATGATGAATCCAGATACGGAGATATCGATATCGATGAGATTAAAATTGAGGGGATCAAAGATTATCAGGAGATCGAAGTGGGAGGGAAATTGACCATCGCTCCGGTAGTGACGACAAAGTTCGGCGAAAAATCGGATCTTTCCTATGTGTGGTATAAATACAATGAAGAACAGTCGGTCGCCGATACCTTGTCTTTTGAAAAAAATCTGGATGTGGTGATCTCGGATGTTTTACCGGGGGTGAAAACTACTTTAAAATTTAAAGTGACCGACAATAAAACCGGTCTTTATGTGATCGAAGAATCCAGTTTTACCACTATCGGTAAATATTCAGGAGGCACCCTGATGTTATGTAAAACCGGTGGAGAGTACGACCTGACGATGTTAAAGAAAGACGGTACCACCCTATACGAAAAGATCTATACTCAAATCAATGAGGGAGAGAAACTCAGTGAGCAGTCCCGAAAAATCATCCTGATCAAACCTTATGCCCGTAACCCGAGACCTTATAAGGCAGTCGTCGTTACTGCAAAAAATAATACGGGAGGCGTATATCTCGATCCCGATTTGTTTGTGCGGAAGGCTTATATGAAAGAGAAATTCTTTTCGGGTGAAGACCTGACCGGAGACATCGGGATCGACGGTTATTGTACGGACCAGGGGAGTGATTATCTGGTGGTGAATGGGAAAGTACACGGGCGGGCCTATGGTTTTGAGGAAACAGCCGTATGGAATCCGGAAATTGTATTTTTGTCGGCTCCTCAGGATTATTCGGCAGCATCTTATGTCGCACAGCCGACAGGCTATCCGTTTTATGCCGCTCCCTTATTTTATGATAACCTGCACGGGCGTTTTATGATCAACCAAAGCGGTGGGTATTTTAGTTTTATCGGTGGGGCGAATTCCGATTTTTCGAAATTTGATCCCAAAGCAATGGGAGAAGGGGTAGAATTGGTACTTTCAGGGAGTATGAATTCGACTCTGAATGAAGTATGGGCGTTGATGAGAGATAAAAATAAGAATGAATATTTTTTGATTACCTATAAATTTGTTTTTAATGACGACTGGACGTATGATTTTATCTCTCTGTCAAAGCAGGTATTAACGGGAGCAGCCTATCCCGGATTATACAACGCTACGGCGATGATACCCGGAAACAAGGCAGAGGTAGACAATTACATGCCTTGGAATATGGATTCGAAAGGAATTTCGGATATCTTTTTCTATGTCAGCGAGGATAAAGTTTATGCTTTTAATGTGAAAACGGCTTCGGAGGGAGTGATTATCGACGGTACAAAAGAGCATTATGCGATCGATGGGGTAGATTGTACGGAAGTAGCTGCTCCGACGACAGAGAATCCGAATGCTACCATGATACAGTTGACAGTAGCCATTAAAGACGGGAATATTCCGGCTCCGAATGGGGGAATTGCTGTTTATAAATTGAATAATATCGGTGGACTTGCAGCACAAAAACTTTATACCAAAGCAGGATTTTGTGATGAGGTGGTAGCGACGGTGGAAAAACAAGATTAATATATGAAAGTGATGAAAATAATAAACTTAATCATTGGAATAGCATGCCTGTTAGGGGCATGCCATTCCAACCGGATGCGGATTGAAGGAGAAATCGGAGATATAAAGGAAAATAAGATCTATCTCGGGGAAATAACGAATACCTATTATGGGTTGTTCGATCCGATCGATTCGGCTGAAATTGAAGAGGGTAAATTTACTTTTACGGTAGATTGTGCGAAAAAACAAATGCTCTTTCTGGGATTCAGGCCCGGACAAGGAGGAATGGTATTTGCCGAGGCCGGTAATCTGAAGGTAAAACCTGCAACTGTTAAGAAGGGAGGAGTGGTATGGGAAGTTTCCGGGTCTGTCTTAAATGATAAGTATCGGGATTTTATGAAAGCCTGTGCCGTTGTCAGAAACGATCGGTTGCTGGATTCGTTGGATGCCTTGTTTTTTACTGCCCGCGACCGGGAGGACCGGGAGGAAATGGCCCGGATCAAAGAGGAGTCTATGCCTTATTATGAGCAGGCACAGATGGCCGAAGATCAGTTGGTAAGACAAACGGTTGACGGAAATATGGAGAATCCGTTCGGAATTTATTTGTACTACAGTAAATTATTCGGACGGAAAGATTTCTCTACTAAAGAAAATATCGGTGCGGAAAGGGAATACCAGAAAAATTTTGGACCGGAAGCTCAGCAGACTCCTTATATCGCTTTGATGAACGCTCAGCTCGACCGTTATGCGGGATGTGCTATCGGTGCTGTCGCCCCGGAGATTACCGGCCGGGATACGCTGGGTAATCCGATCAAATTAAGTGATTTCAGAGGTAAATATGTTATTGTGGATTTTTGGGATTCTTATTGTCATTGGTGTCGCGAAGAAACACCGTGGCTGAGAAAAGCATTGGAAGCTTTTAAGGGAAAAAATTTTACCATTTTAGGCGTATCGGATGACCGGAAGAAAGAGTTGTGGCTGGCAGCTATCAAAGAAGATCATAGTAACTGGGATCATTTGTTATTGCCTCCAAAAACGGATATTTTTACGACTTATTGCATCAAGGGAATCCCTCACATTATTTTAGTGGGGCCGGACGGGAAAATACTGGCAAAGGAAATGCGGCATGAAGAATTGACCGACGTGCCGGCTAATTTTATAAAGTGAACAGATAGGAGTTTATAATTCCCCCTTTTTCCAATGCTCCGTTTTTTCATATTTATAGTAGGTTTATTTTTTCTTTCTATTCCGATTCCAGGTTTTGTGCCATCGGACCGGTTCGCCTGGACCGGTCCGTTAAGGCTTTCCTTCACTGACCGGCGGAACTCCTCACTCCGCAAAAAACTTTACGTTACGTTTCCGT